>WNFR01005090.1_pt1 | contig 13463 bp, 12 predicted proteins | sample 5400221 | NCBI WGS metagenome assembly WNFR01 (sample SAMN13153357, study PRJNA577476) | soil metagenome | isolation source: 40 cm soil under Madrone tree | place: USA:California | collected 2016-06-14
GGCCCCGAAACGCGCTTCGGCTGCTTCCGCAATTTCGTTCGCGCGACCCGGCATGCCTGCATCGATCAGTACCCATTTGCCACCGGGGCGTCCGATAAAATAAACATTCGCAAAACTTACCGGTAGCCAGCCCACATCGGGCGCGATGCGCGTGATCAGCCTTGCCATCTTATTTGGATGTCTTTTCGTTTTTGATTGTCGATCTGGCGCGAGTTGGCGCCGCCTGCGTGGTCGTTACGGAATAACCAGGTTCTGGCCGGCCCTCAACTTCTCAGGATCATCGATCTTTTTTTTATTCGCGTCGAGAATCTCTTTCCAGCGTTTCGAAGAGTGGTAAAATTTTCGCGAAATTGACACGAGGGTGTCCCCGGATTGGACGACGTAAGTTCGCCGGCTTGATTTGCCGCCGGCAGTTTTTTCCGGATGTAGTTCCTGCGATTGCACTTTTTCCGAGGCGCTCCGCGGCTTTAGCGAACGCTCCTCCAATTGCTTCCGTAGATTAAGGTTTTCATTTCTCAACCGGGCTGCCTCCGTTCGAGTTACGATCGAATCGCCCGACAAGCTAGTGGCCAGTGCGATTTCGTCGCGCTTCATGAAATTCTTCACGTCGTTCGAATGCGGCCCGTTCGGGCTAAGCGTGAGATAGCGCTTGAAATGATGGAGCGCGTTGAGTGGGTCGTTCATCTTGTCGTCGTAAAGAAGCGCGAGCTTGTAATGAATCTCTGCGCATCGCGGGCTGTCATCGAGCGCGGCTTCGTAAAGATTGATCGCGCGCAGAAAATCGCCCTGGGCCGCTTTCGCCTCCCCGTCTTTGACCAGTTGCGCATAACGCGTTGTCATCATTCGAGCGCAGCCAGCTGAAATGCAGGCGAGAAAGATCGACAATGAAACGTAAGCGATCGCGGTGCGATAATGCTTCAGCATTTAACGAATTAACGACTCATTGAATTAACGATTAGCTTTTGCGGTGACGAGCGACGCCGAAAATATCTTGAGAAGTTCACGACATTCGGCAGTAAGGGATGAGGTCAATCGTGCTTCGATTATGTCTGCATCCACGAGCAGTTCGAGCCAAAAGAGCGTTTCATCAGCTTCTTCCAGAACGACGCTAATCTTCGAAATGAAATCCGCGGCAGATCGAGCACGACACGCCGCTCGATAGTTTGCCGCAACAGAAGTACCGGCCCGAAGTAATTGACGTCCGATTATCCTTGCAGCTTCGGTCTTTGGCAGCCGCGAGCAGAAGTGTACAACAGTGACTGCAAAATGTTTCGTGCGATCTTGTAATTCCTTTACTCTTTCGAGTCGTGATTTCACTTTCCTAATCGCTAATTCATTGAATCGCTAATTCGTAAATTGATTCTTACTCATGAGGCGACTCGCACTTCAATTCTTTTTCTTCATGAGCGTCGTCTCCTTTAGTTGTGCCCCGCAACTACGCGCAACTCTTTTTGATGGCCAAATTTACGCCCTTAGTTTTGTCGATGTCGATCAGCACACGCTTTCCACCGCCGACGGTCACGTCACCGTTGTTGTTTTGGCAACACTCGCCGATACGGCGAGGGCACACGCCGTCGGCGATCGTGTTCCCGATTATTGCCTCGGCAATCCGACCTACCGGATGATCACGGTCCTCAATCTCAACCAGAAGCGCACTCGGGCCGGGCGCGTCATCGCCACGATCTTGGTGCGCCGTCGGCTCGATGCAGAAGCAAAACTGCTTCAGCGCCGATATGATGCGGAGAAGCTGGCGCGCGACGCGCGACGCGACATCTTCGCCGTGGCCGATTTTGATGGAACGACAACGGCCCAACTCGGTGAGCAGACCGGATCATCGGATTTTCATGTGTTCGTCTTTGGCCGAGACGGCAAGCTCTTGCAGCAATGGAATGATGTGCCGAGCGCGGCGGAGTTGGCAACGGTGGTCAAATAATTCCGCAGTCGTTTAATACTTTTGCATCGTCGGATCGATCTCGTTCGCCCACGCGCCGATTCCGCCTTTAAGATTGGACGCTCGAGAAAATCCGGCACCTTGCAGCAGTTGCACCGCTTGTGCGCTGCGTGCGCCGGTGTGGCAAATCGCCACAATCTCTTTCGTGCGGTCGAGTTCGCCCAGACGCGCGGCAAGTTCGGCCAGCGGTATCAGCTTTGAATTTTCAATATGTGCAATTTCGTACTCGAACGGCTCTCTTACATCGACAATCACAAGCGAGCCGTTACTGGCCAGCTTTTGTTTCAAATCGTGAACAGAGATTGTCGAAATCGGTTCATCCATGCCGGCGCCGCCGGAACAAAATTGATCATAATCGATCGGCTCAGTGATTGTCGGCGAATCGCCGCAGACCGGGCAGCGGGGATCGCGCCGCACTTTGAATTCACGCAGCGTCATCTTAAGCGCGTCAAAATACAGCAGGCGCCCGACCAGCGATTTGCCTACGCCCAGAATCAATTTGATTGCCTCGGTCGCCTGGATCGTCCCGATGATTCCGGGCAGAACCCCGAGCACGCCTGCTTCAGCGCAATTCGGAACGCTCCCCGCGGGCGGCGGTTCCGGGAACAGACAACGATAACACGGCCCGCCCAAATGCGGCGCAAACACTGTGGTTTGTCCGTCGAACCGAAAAACTGAGCCGTAGACATTCGGTTTTTGCGCCCAAACGCAAACGTCGTTCGACAAATAGCGCGTCGGGAAATTATCCGAGCCGTCGATAACGACGTCGTAATGCGCGACAAGATCGGCCGCGTTTTGGCTGGTGAATCGGCAATCATGCAATTTGAGCTCGATGTTCGGATTAGTTTCGCGCAGACGATCGCGGGCCGATTCTAATTTCTTGCGGCCAACGTCCTTTGTGCCGTGCAGAATTTGCCGCTGCAGATTGCTAAGATCGACATCGTCAAGATCGACAAGCCCAATCGTGCCGACGCCGGCGGCGGCGAGATAAAGCGCCGCCGGCGAACCGAGGCCGCCCGCGCCGATGCATAAAACACGTGCCGCCTTTAAACGCTGTTGTCCCTTCAAGCCTACTTCCGGCATGATGAGATGGCGCGAATAACGCAGGCGCTCCTCGTCAGTCATTTTGATTCACAAGGTCCCAATTGATTCCAACAATGCGCTTGTTCTCAAATCGCTTCAACGATTTCGGGAAGACAAGATAATTTGCGGCTTTGCGCTCTTTAAAGCCAACGATCCCGAATTGTGCGCCGGCTTCACTTTTTTGAATCGTCATCACGCGATTGTTTTTGATTTGCGATTGAAAATGTCGATCTTGTGCCGGCTTCTGCCAAAGCGTGTAAACTTGCGGTTGACCGTATTTTTCCACCACTTGCGCAAAGCGGACGGTTTTGACGTTGAGCAGTTTCACATTCGTCGGGTCGGAAAAAAGTCCGCCAGGGAACTACGGCAAGGAGGATCAGACTACCGTTGCTGCATTCCTGCCCTGGCGGGGTTCGTAAGTCCTCGATCCATAGCCCCTGACGGAGAAGAACAATTCGCGTAAGATCGACATCGTGCAATCACGTTTCGTAATTGAAGAGAAGTTCGGCCCGTTGACAGAGGGTGATACTTCTGTTTGCATCGGCGCTGTGAAATGGTTGGGACTATTTTTGTTCGTCGTGCTGCAGTGCTCATGCACGACACTCGCAAATCGGCGCGACCTTTATAGTCCAGAACCTGAACCGGTTGTGGTGCGGCAAGGAGGACCGCCGCAGACCACAACCACCATGACAACGACTACGCGCACGGAGCGCGAAGAAACGCCGCCTTCGCAGCCGCAGTTTCGATACTGAATAGAAAAATCTTCTGGAGCGGCGCTCTATGGACGTGGCTTGATTTATGCGACGGCGCAGACCGTCGCTACAGAAATCAACCGAACGGCAGATTCGCCTTGATTCGGGCCGCGTCTGTGTGGTGCACAAGCGCCGCCTTACTGAGCTGGCGTTTGCGCTTCGCATTTTTCGACGACAGCAAATGCCGGCGCGAAGATCGCGCTCTTAAAACCTTGCCGCGTGCGGTAATTTTAAAACGTTTCGCAACCGATTTGCGTGTTTTGCTGCGAGCGATTGGCTTCGGCATTAGGCGCGGAAGATAACGGCGATTGCGTCAGTGACAACCGCTTTCCCGGAATTTATCGGCCGAGCGAGACTCAGTCGAGCCGCCGAAATATTCGTAAGATTCGACGGCTCCGCAGAGTGTCGGTCCACCAGCATGATAAAAATTCTCGCATCCGTTTTCTTTCTCGGAAGATTGTGATGGAAATGGAAAACGCGCTCGCAAAAAAGCCGCATGTGGTCATCGTTGGCGCCGGCTTTGGAGGATTGGAAGCGGCCAAGAAGCTGGCCTGCGAAGAAGCGCGTGTGACCGTGATCGACCGCACCAATTATCACCTCTTTCAACCGCTGCTCTATCAGGTCGCGACGGCGGCGCTTTCGCCGGCCGACATCGCCGCCCCGGTGCGCGGCATCTTGAGCAAATGCAGAAACGTGGAGGTGATACTCGCTGAAGTGCAATCAGTGGATGTCGATGCAAAGAAAGTAAAAATGGCCGACGGCGAGCTCGTTTACGATTATCTCATTCTCGCAACGGGCGCGCGGCATTCTTATTTTGGTCACCCGGAATGGGAGAAGGTCGCACCTGGCCTCAAAAGCCTGGAAGATGCGGTTGAAATTCGGCGGCGAATCTTAATGGCGTTTGAGTACGCCGAGAAAATTAGCGACCAAGCGGCGCGCAAAGCGGCCATGACGTTTGTCATGATCGGTGGCGGTCCGACCGGCGTGGAGATGGCGGGCGCGATCGCGGAGATTGCACGCTACACTCTGGCGAAAGATTTTCGTCACATCGACCCGTCGCAGGCGCGCATTATTTTGGTGGAAGGCGAGCCGCGCGTCCTGGCCGCGTTTCCGGAGGACTTATCGGCGAGTGCATTGAAACAACTTGTCGATCTTGGCGTGGAAGTGCGCCTGGGCGTGCATGCAACGAACCTGACTGACGCCGGACTTAATATTGGCGACGAATTCATTGCCTGCCGGGTGAAAATATGGGCGGCGGGCAATAATGCATCCTTTGTCGGCAAAACACTCGGTGTGCCGGCAGACCGGATTGGTCGCGTTTTCGTTAACAACGATCTCACCATTCCTGGACATCCGGAAGTGCAGGTGATCGGTGATCTCGCGAACTTTCTACATCAAACAGGTGAGCCGTTGCCGGGTGTGTCGCCGGTCGCGATGCAGCAGGGCCGCCACGCCGCGCGGAACATTCTGGCGATGATTGAAGGTCGTAAGCCGCAACGCTTCTGGTATCGGGACCGGGGCAGCATGGCCACGATTGGACGAAACAAAGCCGTCGCCGATCTGAACGTGGTGCACTTCAGCGGACTTCCCGCGTGGCTTGCTTGGCTGTTCGTTCATATCATTTTCCTGGTCGGATTTCGGAATCGTGTTGCCGTGCTTTTTCAATGGGCCTGGGCCTATTTCAGTTTTAACAAAGGCGCGCGCTTGATCACGCGAAACTTCCAAGCGGAAACGCGACCGCCAGCGTGATTTCATCGAGTGAGTGAGGGAGTTAGCGAGTGAATGAATAAGCTCGAAGCGGCACAGAAATTGCAAAATCGAACGAAACAGTTCGCGATTCGGATTATTCAAACATTTTCTTCATTACCGAAAACTGAAGTAGCGAGAATTATCGGGCGACAATTTCTTCGTTCGGGCACATCTGGGGCAGCAAATTATCGTGGTGCCTGTCGGGCGCGGTCGCTCGCGGACTTTATCTCGAAACTGAGCGTTGTTCTTGAAGAGGCTGATGAAACCTTGTTTTGGCTCGATTTGCTCGCCGACTCGAAGATTGTGTCGCCGGATTCAGTTAAATCTGTGCGCGGCGAATGCCATGAGCTAGTTAAAATTTTCTCGAGCTCCCTTACAACCGCGAAATTAAATCGTTAACTCACTCACTCGTTAAATCTCTCAATGGACAGCTTTCGCATCGCGGTTGTTGGTTCTGGCGCAATCGGCAGTTATTACGGCGCGAAGCTCGCTTACGGCGGAAGCGACGTGCATTTTTTGATGCGCAGTGATTTGGATGAAGTGCGCCGGGGCGGTCTCTACGTTCGGGGCAAAGGTGAAAATTTTCGCGTCGCAAAAGTAAACTGCTATAACTCGGCAAAGGAAATCGGTCCTTGCGATTTGGTTTTGATCACGGTCAAGGCAACTTCAAACAGCGACCTTGTCGATCTTGTCCCATCGCTTCTGCACGAGCAAACCATGGTGCTGACCTTGCAAAATGGTTTGGGTAACGAAGAATTTCTCGCCGAACATTTCGATGCCGAACGTATTCTTGGCGGACTTTGTTTTATTTGCCTGAGTCGAGTCTCGCGCACGGAAATTGAGCGTTATGATTACGGTCACATTGTTTTGGGGGAGTACGGGCGCGCGTCGCAGCCGCGCACCCATAAGGTCGCGGCTGAATTCACACACGCCGGCGTGACGTGCACCGTGACCGAAGACCTGTTGCTCGAACGCTGGCGCAAGCTTGTTTGGAACATTCCGTTCAATGGATTGTCGATCTTGGGTGGCGGGATCGATACCTCCGCGATCCTGACTGACTTAGCTTTACGTCGCGCGACGCTTGCGCTCATGGACGAGGTGATCTTCGCGGCAAACAAATGCGGATATCCGTTGCCGAACGCGGCCGCTCTCGAACAAATAAAACGAACGGAAACAATGGGTGCTTATAAACCATCCACGCTGCTGGACTGGGGAGCGGGGCGGCCGCTCGAAATCGAAGCGATCTGGGGCGAACCGTTACGCCGCGCAATTGCGGCCGGCGCGCCGGCGCCGCGGCTCGAAATTGTTTATGCGCTTCTCAAAACGCTCGACGGGTCGCTTCGACAGTCATGACGCGCGGTCGGATTCGCGTGGCGATGCCAAAGGTCGCCGTTCGCAATTTGCAGCGGACTGTCAACGTCAACATTGTCGATCTTGAGAAAACCGCCGCGAAAGCAGTGCGTCTTTGTCTTCAAATTCACAAAAATAAATCGACCGATTTGACAAAGCTGCGCGAGATCTTCGTTTTGCTCATCTCCGATAGACGCATGGCGTTGTTACATCGACGATTCCTTCACCGAGTTGGGCCGACGGACGTGATCACGTTTCCGCACGGAGAAATTTTCATCAGCGTGCAAACCGCGCGTCGTCATGCTCGACGGTTTGGGAACTCGCTGGCGCGGGAGCTTCGCTTGTACGTCGTGCACGGCTTGCTGCATTTGCATGGTTTTGACGATCGAAACGAGGCGCACGCTCGAAAGATGAAGAAGGCCCAGCAGGAAATTCTCGACCAGGCAGAACTGTAGCGGCGCTCTGTGAGCGCGGCTACAGGTTTGAACTGACGGCGCGGTGTGTTAGCGTTTTCACATGAGCTGGCCGCCACAATGGCGCGGGGCGGGAGTGGCAGAAAGCGAATCGGCGGTGACGCTTTCCGTTGCGAAAGGCGCTACACGCTCGACAGTGGAAGATCCTGTCCTGGAAAAAAAAACCCGCTCGCAGGACGATGTCGATCTTCCGTGGCAAGTGGTGGTCCATAACGATCCGGTCAATCTCATGACCTATGTGACGATGGTCTTTCAACGCGTGTTCGGCTATCCACGCGAGAAAGCGGAAAGGCACATGCTCGAGGTGCATCAGAAAGGGCGCTCGATTTTGTGGAGCGGTATGCGCGAACGAGCCGAGCTATATGTGCAGCAGCTACATGGTTACCTTCTGCTCGCAACGCTCGAAAAAGTCAGTTGATATGGAAATTTGCCGGCGAGAGGACAAGCTTGAAATTTCGGAGCTCGATCCATTTTTAGCGGAGCTTCTTCGGCAGATCCCGGCCAGCACGAATCCGGACGGGACGCCGGCGGCGGAGAAACGCCTTTTCAGTCCGCCGGCGGATCGAAGCAAAACCGAGCAGTGCTCGGAATGGAAACTTTATGTGGAACCCGAGTTACGCCGACTTTTTCGCACCGCTGCGGAAACGGTGGCTGCCGATCTGGAGCAACTGAATGGAAACGAGAAACCTTTCGCAAACCGCAAGCTTCGTATTCCCACGCAGCATGCCGATGCCTGGCTGAACGCGCTCAATCAGGCGCGGCTGGTCATTGCTGCAAAATACAATTTCAGCGATGGCGAGCTTTGCGATCACTATCGTTCGCCGATTGGGTCGCGCCGCGACTTGGGCTTATTTCAACTGAACTTCTACGGGTTTCTTCAGGAGTTTATTCTGCGAGAGATCGACGATTGTCCGGAAAAGCCTTCGGATTAACCTTGCTTGCGTTCTCGCACCATCGACATGAGCCGTTCCTTAATGGCGGCGGAAGATTTCGCGGGGCGTAAGCTTAGGGCAAACGCTTCGTGGAGGGCATAACATTCAGTGATGCAATCTTCGGCTTTTTTTCCGAATTGCTCGCGCGCTTTTTCAAACGCTTCCATCTCGTCAAGCTCCAGGGCGCCAATAACATAGAGGCGGGCCGCTTTCTGGAATTCTTCAAAGCTCATCTTTTAGCTCTTTCAGCCCGTCATAGATTTTCTTTAGCCCTAATTCAAGCCGGGTTTTAACCGTTCCTAAGGGTGTATTCGTTTTTGCCGCGATTTCGCGCTGGCTCATCCCGCGAAAAAATGCGAGATCGATTGCTTCTTGCTGGGCCGGCGGCAACCGGTCGATGACGTTGCGCACCAGGATCCGGGTGTCGCTGAAGGCGATTTCTTCTTCCGTGGCATTATGCACCCAGGCATCAGGTTGTTGCTCGGTCTGGCTTTGCAAGCGTTCTTCGGCCCGGGCGTAGGCCTGTTTTTTCCGTAAGCCATCGATCGCGCGTCGACGCGCCAAGGTTACCATCCAGCCAAGCGGCTTGCCTTTCTGCGCGGAAAAATTCTTCGCCTGATTCCAGATTTCCATGAAGATTTCCTGCAAAAGGTCATCGGCCTCGGCTTCGTTATGAATCACGCGCAAAATAAGCGCTTTTAAAATTCCGTTGTAACGGTCGTAAAGTTGGGAGAGCGCTTCCGGGTCCTCGGCCTGAATGCCGCTCATCAAATCGAAATCGCTTGGCGCACCGGGCTCAAGCGGAGGCGTGGTGGTGAATGGCCGGACTGTTTCGCCTTCAACCTTCGCGGCATTAGTGACTTCGTGATCCATGCGGGTTGGAATGATTTTTAGGCACCTTGCCCAATTGGCCAACTAATCTTTAATTTTGCATTCGACCGGTCGATACCGGAGCCTCTGGGTGTTTAGACTCTGCTCGCGGCTTCGTCCAACGGTTTCGATGCGGACGCAATAAGCCTTGACCGCCGCCCGGCTCCCCTCATACGCTCCAACAACAATACGCGGATCGAGCGCAGGTTGCGCTTGGTAACTACAGAATGGAGGAACGGGTGCCGCGCCATCCTGCGTTCGAGAAAGTAACTTCAGCAAAGGAAATCCATATGAAATTGATTACATCGCTTCTTGGCATTGCTGCACTGAGCTTTGTCACCTCGGCGCTTGCGCAAGAAGAATCACCCTCTGTCGCGCCAGAAGAAAAAGCCTCCACCACTGTGCAAGACACGGCGACGCCCACACCGTCGGCGAAGTCGACCGCCACCTCGGAAGAGTCACCCGCAGCCAAGAAAAAAGAGACAGCGGCGGCGACCTCGCCTTCACCAGCCGCCTCGCCCGCTGCCGAAAAGCCAGCGAAGAAAATGAGCGTGGAAGCGGCATTGAAAGACAACGAAAACCGTTGGGAAGGCGCAGTTGGCAGGCATGACATGGCAACCGTCGAATCGATGGTGGCCGATGATTTCGTTGGCGTCAGTTCCAAAGGCAAAGTTTCGAACCGGCGCGGCCTGCTCTCTGAAATGAAGAAAGACAAAGACATCTACACATCGGCCAAGAATGAAAAGCTCGATGTACATATGTACGGCGGAGGCGTTGCCGTCGTTGTCGGGACAGCGCGAGAAAAGGGCACCGATAAAGATGGAAAGGCATTCGACCGCGCATTTCGCTTTACCGACACCTGGCTGGATCGCAACGGCAAGTGGCAATGCGTTGCCAGCCAAGCCATGTTGGTCTCGCAAAAATAACTGAGAGCGAACGAGCGTCCGCCGACTAATTTCGCGATTTTAAACCGGCCTCGCATTCCGCAAAATTAGCGGGAGGCGAGGCCGTCTCGTTTCATTTTCGTTGAACACACGGTCCTATATCGACAACTTGCCGTGCCGGCCTTTGTGCGCCAAGAGTTAGCATCATGGTGCAGACTCAGGGCAAAGGTTCCGACCCGCTTTGGTACAAAGACGCGGTCATCTACGAGCTGCACGTCAAAACTTTTCACGACAGTGACGGCGATGGAATCGGCGACTTTCGCGGTTTGATCGGGAAGCTCGATTATATCAAGGAGCTCGGCATCACCGCGATCTGGCTGTTGCCCTTTTATCCATCGCCTTTGCGCGACGATGGTTACGACATCGCCGATTATTACGACGTTAATCCGAACTATGGGACGCTCGACGACTTTCGCGCGTTTCTAAATGCGGCACACGAGCGCGATCTGCGCGTGATCACGGAACTCGTCATCAATCATACGTCCGATCAGAATCCGTGGTTCCAAAAATCGAGGCGCGCATTGCCCGGTTCACCCGAACGCGAATTTTATGTTTGGAGTGACACACCGGAAAAATACAAAGATGCGCGAATTATTTTTAAAGATTTCGAGACATCGAACTGGGCATGGGATCCGGTCGCGAAAGCATATTATTGGCATCGCTTTTATTCGCATCAGCCGGATTTGAATTTCGATAACCCGGCCGTGCATGAAGCCGTCGAAAGGGTCTGTGATTTCTGGCTGAACATGGGCGTTGATGGACTTCGCCTCGACGCGGTCCCATACCTCTATGAGCGCGAGGGCACGATCTGCGAGAACCTCCCCGAGACTCACGATTTCCTGAGAAAACTGCGCGCACATGTCGATGCAAAATTTCAGGGCCGCATGCTTTTGGCGGAAGCAAACCAGTGGCCGGAAGACGCGGTCACTTATTTCGGCAAAGGCGACGAATCGCACATGAGTTTCCATTTTCCGCTCATGCCGCGAATGTTCATGGCGCTGCAAATGGAGGACCGGTTTCCGATCATCGACATTCTTGATCAAACGCCGCCCGTTCCCGAGAACTGCCAGTGGGCCATGTTCCTGCGCAATCATGACGAGCTCACCCTCGAGATGGTGACGGACGAGGAGCGCGATTACATGTGGCGCGTTTACGCGAACGATCCGACCGCGCGGATCAATCTCGGCATCCGCCGCCGCCTCGCCCCGCTCCTCGCCAACAGCCGCCGCAAGATCGAGCTGCTCAACATCCTCCTCTTCTCGATGCCCGGCACGCCGGTTCTCTACTACGGCGACGAGATCGGGATGGGCGACAATTTCTATCTCGGCGATCGCAACGGTTGCCGGACCCCGATGCAATGGAGCCCGGATCGCAACGCCGGTTTCTCCAAGGCGAATCCGCAGCAGCTCTACCTGCCGATCACGATCGATCCCGAGTATCACTACGAAGCGATCAACGTCGAGAACCAGCAGAAGAACCTGTCGTCGCTCCTCTGGTGGACGCGGCGTGTCATCGCGATGCGGAAAAATTTCCGCGCCTTCTCCCGCGGCTCGCTCGAGTTTCTTCTGCCGGAGAACAACAAGGTGCTCGCGTTTCTTCGGCGGCACGAGGACGAAACCATCCTGGTCGTCGTGAACCTCTCGCGCTTCTCGCAAGCGGCGGAGATCGATCTTTCGCGCTTCAGCGGCTGCTCGCTCATGGAGGTCTTCAGCCAGAATTTTTTTCCGCGCATCAAAAAGTCTCCGTACGTCATCACGCTCGGGCCCCATTCGCATTACTGGTTTGTCCTGCGCTCGGAAACGGCCGCGTCAGTGGCGTCGAAGGAGCGCAAGATTCCGATGTTGGATTCCGCGCCCACGGTTGCCGCGCTCCTGGACAACGGTCAGCGCGCTCGGATCGAGCGCGAAGCTTTGCCGCCATACATTCGCAATTGCCGTTGGTTCGGCGCCAAGGCGCGAACTTTGCGCGAAATGCACATTGCTGAGGAGATTCCGATCTCCGACAAAAAAGGCGCCGCGCAAATCTGGTTCGTCGAAGTGAGTTACCTCGATGGCCCGACGGAGACCTATGCGGTCCCGGTGCAGATCGCGCGCAACGATGCCGCCCGTGCGATCGAGCGGGCCGCCCCGCATGCCGTGATCGCGCGCCTGCAGGGGGACGGCGACGCAATCTTGCACGACGCGGTTCACGATGAGGCGTTCCGCAAGGAACTGTTCACCCTGATGACCGCCGGCCGATCGGCCACGGGAAAGAAAGGCAACCTTCTCGGCCTAACGAGTAGCGCGTTCGCAAAGAAAACACGAGGCGTGCCTGCTTCCCAGGTGTTGAGCGCGGAGCAAAGCAATTCGTCGATGCTGTTCGCGACGAAATATTTCCTGAAGCTTTTCCGAAAGCTGGAAGATGGCGTGAACCCGGACGTCGAAGTCACGCGGTTTCTGACCGAGCGCGCGCAGTTCCCGAACGTCCCTGCCTTTCTCGGCGCGATCGAATATCGGCGGGCCAGGACCGAGCCGACCGTCGTCTGTCTGCTTCAGAGCGCGGTCACAAATGAAGGCGATGCCTGGACGTTGACGCTCGACGCCGTCGGCCGCTATTACGAACGCGTCCTGACGCGGAAGGCGGATTTGCAGAACCAGACCACGCCGCCCGGTCCGCTGCTCGAGGAATTGATCGGCGGAGTGTATCGAGAGAAAGCGAAGTTACTCGGCCGGCGCACCGGCGAACTTCATCGTGCCCTGGCCATCAGCGCGGACGAGCGCGGCTTCGCGCCGGAACAATTCAACGCCATGGCGCAGCGCTCCGTTTACCAGAACATGCGCGCTTCGCTGCGCCGCGCCTTTGCGTTGCTCGAGAAAAAACTGCCCACGTTGCCAGACGCTTTTCGCGATGAAGCCGCGCAAGTCCTCGCTTCCGAAAAACAAATCCTCGCGCAGGAGCAACGCATTCTCGATCGCCGCTCGAACGCGGCCAAGATCCGGATTCACGGCGACTATCATCTCGGCCAGGTCCTCTATACCGGAAAAGATTTCGTCATTCTCGATTTCGAGGGGGAACCGGCCCGCGCGCTGGGCGAGCGAAAACTGAAACGCTCCGCGTTGCGCGATGTCGCCGGCATGATGCGCTCGTTCCAGTACGCCGCCTACAGTGCGCTCTGGCAACCCGCCATGCGCGCGGAGGACGTTCCGTTCCTCGAGCGCTGGGCCGATCTCTGGTATCGCCACATGAGCAGCGTCTTTCTCCAAAGTTATCTCGAGGCGACTAATGGCGCCCCGTTCGTCCCGTCCGACGAAGGCGATTTCGACATCCTGCTCGAAGCCTACCTCCTCGACAAAGCGGTTTACGAAGTCGGCTACGAACTA
>WNFR01005091.1_pt1 | contig 13463 bp, 16 predicted proteins | sample 5400221 | NCBI WGS metagenome assembly WNFR01 (sample SAMN13153357, study PRJNA577476) | soil metagenome | isolation source: 40 cm soil under Madrone tree | place: USA:California | collected 2016-06-14
AATCCCTTTGTGACGCACTAAACAAAACAAACACGCTGTTCCCGGGCACCCAGCTCCAAATGTATTATGTGGTCGCACCCGCCCTGTCTTGAAGTAAAAAGCGGACAAGTTTCGGGCAAACCATGTCAGGAGTTCTGAACTTAGATGTCGAGGTCAGCGTCCCAAATGTCGGCGGCATTAGTTGGAATCCCGATAAACCTCTTGAGCCTCCGCATGGTGTGATAGGTGGGGGAGAAGGCAGATTTGTTGGTATTGGCTTCCGTTATTATTCTCCTCCGAATCAGTGTGGTTGCCCGGGGGAGTAGAGAGGTAGGTGAAAATCGCATATGAAGTACTTCTGGATTATTCTCAATTTGATGCTGGTAGCTCTTGGGTTTTGGGGTGGCTACAAGTCAATGGCCCCAGACCGGCTTAACCATACGAACGCCGATGCGGTTGCGTGCTTGGTCATTCTCTTGGCGATGCCTCTGTTTGCCGTCATGAGTGTCGGGTACTCTATACGGCGTTGGAAGTCGGACCAACTCTCCCGTCCCTCGTGGAGCAGAATCCCTCTTAATTGGTGGCGTGATCCGTTGCAGTCGCTGTCTATTATGATGTGCATAATGGCGGCGATGGCCATCGGGGCAGCCCTCCAACATCCTGCGCTCGGATCAGTTGGTTTTTGGACGCTAGGCGTGTACGCCTGCTTTGCCATCGGATTGTTCGTGGGACAGATTCTGGTATACCGAATCTATCGACAGCGCATCGCTTCCAGCTAGCTAATCGAGGCAGTGATCTAATGGAATGGACCCATGATCCGCGGTGTCGGAAAGGAAATGGCACTGCAAGGTGTCTGGCAATGTTCAAGGAATCAGAGGTACCCCTGTTCCTCGGGGTGATGGGCACCCCATCCGCTGGTTCCAAATCGTTAATGGTCAAAAAGAGCTTCTGCTTTGCGAGCATTTCCGCGCAACTTCTGGTTTTTCGGCTACGGTAGGATGGGTCGGACATGGCGCGGCGGCCTGGCTTTCCGGTTGAACTGCGATGACGCGAGAGGAGTTGAAACAGTTGAAGCGCTCACTCTCTCAAATGCTTGAGTCCCTATGCGGTCCACGACAGTTACCAAAGAATGCTGGAGAAATGCCGATTGCGGGAAGGAACGCCGCCAACGCCACGAGTGATGCAGAAACTCGTGAAGATGTGGAAGATGTAGTGGCAGTAACAGAAATGATTGGGTTCAGCGCGGGGAGTGTTGAACTCGTACGCTAAGATGAATAACACAACCGATCCGATGATCCGCGACGCGCACGAATAACTAGTCGAGACACTTGATCTACGGCAACAATCGTCATATCTATAGGCCACAGGACGGGCATTACATTTTCTTGGTGTTAGGAAAAACATCCTGTGCGAGGCGACCCCCAACGGTGCTGCTGACCAATGCCTGAAAAACTGCCAAAAGGATGGGCGAAGACGAAACTAGGTGAAGTCTGCCTTCCGGTCGCCAACATCCAGCCGCGAGATTCTCCCGATGCGGAGTTCACTTATTTCGATATCGGCGGCATCGATAACGAAAAAAATCGTATCGCTGAAACGAAGACTGTCACCGGGCGAAACGCACCAAGCCGTGCTCGGCAGGCACTCCTTAAGGGTGACATCCTGTTTTCCACGGTCCGGACGTACCTGCGAAAAATTGCCCGCGTGGGCCATGAGTATCCAAATCCAGTTGGCTCGACCGGCTTCGCAGTCATCCGTGCCGCTGAAGGGGTGTCCTCGCAACTTTTGTTCTTCCAGGTTTTGTCAGAGGATTTCTTGCGGCCATTGCACGCGCTACAATCCGGCTCAAGCTATCCGGCGGTCCGTGCCCAAGACGTTTTTGCTCAACAGATTTTGCTCCCACCCACCCGCGAGCAGGAAAGGATTATTGCCAAGTTGAACGCTGCGTTCTCCGCTGTACAGCGGGCTGAAACCGCAGCGAACCGGGCTCTCGACAGACTGCAGCGATATCACTCAGGTGTCCTCGGCTCCGCAGTAACCGGCGAACTGACCAGTGGCTGGCGTAATGCTCAACGGAAGGACAATAAGGTAGCCGTCGAAACTGGCGAGACACTGTTACGGCGTCTTCTCACAGCCCGAAACAAGAGCTGGCAAGAGGCAGAGCTGAAGCGCCTACGAACCGCTGGCAAAGAGCCGAAAGATGGTAAGTGGCAATCCCGCTACCGTCCACCCGTTGAACCCCAAATTGAGGACCCACCAGCGCTTCCTGAGCGTTGGTCCTGGGCATCCGTAGACCAATTGGCAGCCCATGAGGAAAGATCCATTACGGACGGCCCGTTCGGGTCAAACCTGAAGACCAGTCATTACACCGATTCCGGTCCGCGCGTCGTTCGTCTTCAAAATATTGGTGACGGCGTGTTCATCGATGAGAAGGCGCATATCAATCGGAAACACTATCAATCATTAAAGGATTATGCGGTTTACGCAGGTGATCTGGTCATCCGGGCGCTCGGAACACCTGCACCGCGTGCCTGTAAAATCCCCGATTGGCTTGGCCCCGCCATCGTCAAGGCAGACTGCATTAGGTTCAAGGTTGCGTCAGAATTCATTTCGTCCGAATACATCATGTGGGCGCTCAATTCTCCACCTGTTCAAGAGCGAACCGGCAAGATGATTCACGGTATCGGACGGCCGCGTTTGAAACTGGGCGAAATCAAGTCCATTGCGCTACCCCTGCCGCCCTTGGAGGAACAGTCCGCAATCGTTCGTGAAGTGGAGCGTCGTTTCGCGGCGGCGGACCGGCTGGCAACGACCTTGAAGCAGCAGCTGATCCGAGCAGTCGCCACCCGTCAGTCCCTGCTGCGCGAAGCTTTTACCGGTCGCCTTGTCCCTCAGGACCCGAGCGACGAACCCGCTTCACTCTTGCTCGAGCGCATCCGTGCCACGCGTGACGCTGAAGCTCAGAAACCGAAAGGGAGGCGTATGTCAAAATCAAAAGCCAAAATGAAAACAGCCGGACGCCAGGACTTATTTTCGGTCCTTAAAGAGAAGGATGGTCCGATGACGCCTGAGCAGCTTTTTCTCGCGGCAGGCTTCAAACCTTCGCAAGTGGATCTATTTTATCGCGAACTGACCTTGCTTCGCGACAAGGTGCTAGAGCAGAAACCAAAAGCCTCCGATGCGAAGTCATGGCCTCTACGGGCGCATGTTTTCCTACAACTTAAAAAGGGAGCCGGGAGATGAGAATCGACCGCCTCGCACTTCCGGATTTCAGGAATCTGGTCGATTTTGAAGTCGATTTTGACGAGACGAGCAATCGTCAGGTCGTCGTCGGTCGAAACGGTGTTGGGAAATCGAACCTGCTGGAGGCATTGACGTGGATATTTCGCGATCTCGATTTGGAGGAAGATTCCGAATTTGGCTATGAAATCGAATATTTGTGTAATCGGCACTTCGTAAAGGTGCTGTCATTCCAGACCAATAAGAAGGAATGCAAAGGGAATCCAAACCTGCCGCCACAGTTTAAGCGCCAGTATTTGATTGCAGGCGAGGAGAAGAGTGCCAGCGTCGCTGCCGGAGCGCCCAGGCCCTACGAGGAAATTACGGAGGGTGACTTCTTCAGGAGAAATCGTCCGGCAAATCAGCAGCCCAATCCTGATCGTATCCTACCCCTTTACGTATTTGGTTACTACTCAGGAGTGATTCCACGGTTTGCCAAAATCTTCGAAAAGCACGAAGAGAAGTATTACAGGGAACAAGTTGCGGGTGAGGAAGCTCCTCTTCGCCCCGTGTTTCAGGCCAAGGCAAATCACAGCCAGTTTGCGCTTCTCGCTTTTTACGCGACCCGTGACTCTGCCGCGCAGAAGTTCTTGGAAAACGAGTTTCGCATCTTGGGCTTCGACTCTGCGCTCTTCTCGCTAAGAGCACCGTACTGGCAGCAGACCAGACCGGCTAAAGGTCGCCGGAACTCCGGTGATCCCAGATTCTGGTTCGCAGGCGGAAAGGTTGCGCCGTTTTTGGATTCCCTGTTTGCCCATTCTTTTGCTCCAATGAGCGGAGATGAACGCATCCGAATTTCCATTGGACAGGAGAAGACAAAAGAACGGCGATACTGCTTCCTGCCTGACCAAGCGTCGTTGCAAGCCATCGCCGAAGGGTTGAGCAATAAAGAGTTTTTCGCGAGGCTCGAAAGCCTTGTCTTCAGTGACTTGGTGGACGGGAGCGGGGCAGATGTGCGGATTTGGATTCGACTGAAAGGCTGCAAAGCCCCGGCGACATTCCAGGATCTCGCAGAAGGTGAACGCCAGTTACTGACAGTTCTTGGGTTGATGCGCTTCACGGCCGAGAAGGAAGCCTTGTTTCTTCTCGATGAACCAGACACGCATCTGAATCCTGCGTGGTGCTTGGACTATCTCGATAATCTGCGGAAGTATGGTGCGGAACCGCCGAATAGCCAGATAATCATGACAACACATAGCCCCCTGACATTTGCCGGCATGGACAAGAACGAAGTCGTTGTTATGGAACGTGGGACAGACGGAAGAATTTTCGCTGAACATCCCACGAGCGCGCCAAAAGGTATGGGTTTCGCGGCGATACTGACCAGTGACTTTTTCGGTTTGCGGTCTACCCTCGATAAGGAGACGCTCAAAAAGATCGACGACAAACGCGAATTGGCCTTGAAACCAGACAAAACGGATGATGACCGGAAGAAATTGGCAGAAATGAATGACGAGCTTGGTAAGTTGGACTTCTCTCACACGGTTCGAGACCCCTTGTACGAGGAATTCATCCGTGCGATCACTGCTGCAACAAAGGAGGACCCGGCGCTGAATGTGCCAGCGCCGCAATCGGACATGTGGCGGAAGCGACAGGAAATTGCAAAGGACATTGCTGAACGGTTGCTAAAGATCGGTGCAAAGCCGTGAGGCCAATCGACCATCAACACCTGCGAAGGGTTGCCGATCTTGCACCCATTAATGCGTCAAATGCCGCCATCGCTGGCGTAGCTGCAGCCGAACGTAGTGCATTCATTGACCAACATGTGGCTGAATGCAGCGCACTACGCAACCCTCTTTGGGGAATCGGGAACATGAAATGTTGGTATTCCGAAGCCTCGCTTCAGGAATGTGAGGGGCAGGTTGAACACTATCGGCCCAAGAAACGTCTCCACGGAGCGGGTCACGACGGTTATTGGTGGAGAGCTTTCGACTGGAGAAATCTCAGGTTAGCTCATCCTACAGTGAATCGACGAAAAACGGACTACCTGACTGGAAAGCTTGTGGGAAAGGGATCATATTTTCCACTGCGCCACGAAGCTCACCGCGCCAAGAATAGTGCGGAAGAAGCGAATGAAGAGCCGATATTGCTTGACCCTGTGACCCCTGCAGACACGCTCTTGCTCTGTTTCTCTGAAGAATCGGGCGCACCCTGTCCGAGATACACGAAGGAGAAAAATGAATGGCTTCATCAACGAGCGGAAGAATCCATCGATTATTACCATCTCGATGAGGCTAGTTGGAATGTCAGGCGAGCGGACTTAATGGCTGAAGTGAAAAAACTCTGCGAGCAGCTTGAAGATCTCTTTGTTCAACAGCCACGGAATGACGCGGCCTACAGTGCAAAACTTGGCGAAATTGTTGCCTATATCAGTCCCTTCGCGGAGTTCTCATCGGCGTGTCTCCAGATAGTTCACGAAAAGGGACTCCTGGAGTTTTTCGTCCCTGGCTTGGCATGAATAGGCCCATTTCAATGAATGCAAAGCAATCAACAGCAATAGTTCAAAAAGTCTGGAACTACGCCCACGTCCTCAAGGATGACGGGCTGGCATTCATGGATTACACGGAACAGATCACATATCTGCTTTTCCTAAAGATGGCATGGGAACAACGACACGCCGGAGCGAGTGAGATTCCAGCGCGCTACACTTGGGGCGCGCTGAAGAGCATCACTGACAAATTGAAGCTCTTGGAACGATATCACCAGGGCTTACGTAAGTTGAGCGAGCATCCGGGTCTGATAGGTCTGATTTTTACAAAGCCGCAGAGCAAGATTACCGACCCAGCCAAACTACATCTACTCATTCAAATGATCGATAGTGAAGACTGGTCCGCGCTCGACCAGGACGTAAAAGGCGAAGTTTATGAAGGGTTGCTAGCCAGAAATGCAGATGACGTGCGAGGCGGAGCCGGTCAATACTTCACGCCACGGCCGGTGGTGCGCGCAATCGTAGAGGTAATGCGCCCTGGGCTTATGATGCGGATTTCCGATCCCGCATGTGGCACCGGCGGTTTTCTGCTGGCAGCGTTTGAGTATCTTCAATCCAGAACCACAGGCGCCAAGGAAGCTACACATCTCCGGACGAGGGCATTGCATGGCGTCGATCTTGTCCCGAACGTTGCACGCTTGTGTGCGATGAACCTTTTCCTTCACGGAATCGGAACTGATCACGAGCATCCGGTCGTCTCGATTTGTGACAGCCTGGAATCGAAAACTGATCCCGTTGACATGGTTCTCACGAACCCACCGTTCGGGAAGAAGAGTAGCTTCACGATCATCGGCGCAGACGGAAGGAGCCAGACCGATAAACTCTCCTATGAGCGACCGGACTTCTGGGTTACAACAAGCAATAAGCAGCTAAACTTCGTCCAGCACGTTTATTCAATGCTCACAGAGAACGGCCGCGCGGCAGTGGTCGTTCCGGATAATGTGCTATTTGAAAGCGGCGCAGGTGAGAAGATTCGCAGGATTTTACTTGAGCGGTGCGACGTTCACACTCTGTTGCGCCTCCCAACCGGCATCTGGTATTCGCCCGGCGTAAGGGTAAACGTCCTGTTCTTTGACAAGAAGCCGGTGACGAAGACCCCCGCAACGAAGGAAATATGGGTCTATGACCTACGTTCAAACCGAAGCTTTTCGCTCAGACAGAACCCGATTAGCACTGCAGACCTGACCGATTTTATCCAGTGCTACAACGCCGACGATCTAGCTCAGCGCAAAGAAACCAGTCATTTTCGTCGATTCAAGTATTTGGAGATCATCGCACGGGATAATGCGAATCTTGACATTCAATGGCATCAGGAGACGACACCTGTCATTCAGAACGAGACTCCTCAAACACTGATGAAGGAGATTCTAAAAGACCTGGAAGAAGCGATGAGAGAGTTTGCGGCTGCGGAGTCAGAAATCGACCGATAGGAATGTGGGTCTTGGCTAAGATGGCAATCGCTGCGGTAACGCAATAGCGGGAGGAATTGTGGTCTATGAGCATCAATAACGGGCACGCTGCGGGTGCGTCAAAGTCTCTCAAGAAGACTACCAAGGCGATTATGAAATTCCTGCAAGATAAGGGAGATCTGCCGCAACGTGACTTGCGTGCTTTTCTGTACGACAAGTTGGGCGATTTCGCAGTGAAGTGGTATCGCAAAGGATTCAATCGTGGGCACAAGGAGAGCGACAAACAATGCGAAAGGGGCAGGGTGCCTCGCGTCCTTCGGTATGACGCGACCCGCGAATTCTTTACGGACGACGAGAGAACTGTCCAGCTGAAATCAACACTGAAGAAGAAACGCTCCAAACGATGATCACGCTACTGCTTCTTCTCAGTGAACAAACGCATAAGCTGCAACTCCATACATGGCAATCAATGCTTCTTTCGCATTGCTTTCAAGCAGTGCAGAGATGTTGCATGTTCGTATTTTCGCCATCCGCCGGCCAATCGCATGTCGGTGGTCAAATGATTTCACGTGACAAGAAGGGTTGCGTATCAGTCGCAGATGGTCAGCCTTGTCGTGAATCAGTGCAGTCACAAGGTTGTTTGCATGCCGTCCTGGCCGATTCGGCCAATGCCGCAGAAGGCTAACTTAATTATCGCGGCCAATTACGTCGGCGCAATGTGAAGTCTTCGGGCTGAAGCTCTTCAAGAGCGCCGCCTTCATCATCTTGAAGGGAATGCCCAACGTCTTCGATGTATAGCAGAGTGAGAACGCTGTTGTAGGAAGGAAGCCAGATGGAATGTTCCAAGATATAGTCTGGATTACTGCGTCTCGAGGCTGCAAGCCACAGATCACTTCGAACGCTCTTCAAATCATCCGGAACGGCAATCCCGTTGAAGCAGTCGTGTGCATACGTTCCCTCCGAGACAGACTCGCGGACGGATACAAAGGCTTCGAACTCATCCGATGCTTTGAACCAACGAACAACGCTGTCCATGCTCCAGACTATCGCCGCTCGGAATGGTGTGAGTTGCATCGCGCGATACGAAGCAGCAGTAAAAGAAGTTTCGAACTTTGCAGCAAGGCCGCGGATCGCGCGGAAAGTCGGCTTTTCGGCGAGTAGAGATGCGTCCACCAGGCTTTGTGGTATTAGCAACTCGCCGGCGAACACATTGGCCTCGCGTTCCTCTTCCGGCAGACTTCTATCCCAGTTTTCCACGTCCTTAGGACGGCAGATAGTCCCGCTCGTACCATGATGAGGAAGAACATAGTGAGCAATCTCATGAGCGATTGTAAACTTCCTGCGCCCAATTTCTCGAATTGCTTTCTTAACAAGGACTGTCCCGAGGTGATTATCTTTCGAGCAAACGAGAGCGCCCTCGAAACCTGATGCATCGCAATAGCGGATTTGCAGGCCTAAGCGACGAGCAACATCTACCAGATCCACGGGTGCATCGAGGCTGAGCGAAGTTACCAGCTCACTCGCAAATGTTCGGGCTACGTCACTCATTCTTTTGGCTTCATTCTCCGGGACAGTTCCGCCTCGGTTTCTTCCAAGATTCGTTTGTCGCTTTGCGTCAACTCTCCTTTGTGGTGAAAGGAGACTTGTAGTTTCGGCAGTAAACCGATGCGGGGACCGCTAAGTAATTGTGCAACTAATTTCTTCGCCTGCTGAACTAGTGCACTCGCGCTGTGTGAAATCTGTGAAGGAGGACGCAGCTGGTTCAATGCATCTGTGTAGCGCTGCGGGGGAGACTCTCCGCGGAGCCTGCAGTCTTTGACGAGTGCTTCAAGGCTCAAAAACATAGCGTGCCTCACGCCGTTCGTTGACGTGCCCGAATCGTCCAACACCGCCAGTAGCTCGTCCCTCTCCATTTCCTCGACATCTCCAAAAAGAGTTTTCGAATCCAAAATCAAATTGTTAAGGTCTCTGTCTCTTTCGTCTCGCTTCATCCTTCACCTCCTGCCTTCGTCGGATCGTTGGTAGAGCCGGGCGGGAATAAGCGCAAGAATTTCTTCCTTAGGTTCGTGATATCGCTGGGCGGTACCTTCAGGCAGGCAGCCTGATCGGCACGAGTGACGGCACCACAGTCAAATGCAGCCGTAACATATTCTTCAAGCTCATGATCGCCGTTGGCTGCATGCAGAGCGACGGCCCGGAGTTCGACTAGAGTCGCTCCACTGCCATCGTCATTGCGTTCGTAAACGACGCCGCGTTCCCGGGGCAGTCCTGAGTCCCGATCCGCGATCGGGTCCAGCGTGCTTAGTCGCTGGTCAAGCCGCTTGCCCTTGCGGAGCAAGTCTTTGAAATCGTCCTCTAACACCTTGCACAGAAACGTACTTAGGCTAGCGCCCTTGCCGGGCTTGTATTTCACTTTCTCATATCTTAGAGCATCCGAAATAACCGAGCGCGCTAGGTCATCTGGGTCGGCACAGGCGCGCGCCAGAGCGTTTCCGTATCCCTTCGCCCGTGCGGTGGCAAACAAATGCCGCGCCCGCACTGTGAGCTTGTACAGAATCACTTCCCAATCAACGTCTCGAAATCGGTCGTCTGCCGACATCGCCTACTACTTATTCGCCCGATGTGGCCCAAAATTGCCACGACGGGAGTGGCTTTTATTCTCCGATTTTCTACTTGCATCTGGCAATTTTTAGCGACCTGAAACGGATACCTCCAACAAGGGCGCCACACTGGGTGAAGACACAGGCTCCGTTGCATCCTTTGGGTCGATTCAAAGGAGACGAAGTGCCCGAGCGGGAGGCAATCTGAAACGGGATATCAAAAACCTAGTACTAGAGATAGAGGAGTATGGCAAAGAATAAAAGGGTTTTCATAGCCTTCGCGGTTGAGGACAAGTTCGCCCGCGACAACCTGGTGTTTCAAGCGAAGCAGCAACGCGACGTGCCTTTCGATTTCACAGATATGTCTGTGAAAGATGCGTGGGATTCGTCATGGAAGACCAATTGCCGATCAAAGATAAAAGGATGCGATGGAGTCATTACTTTCATTAGCAGGCACACGCCGAAAGCGGAGGGCGCTTGTTGGGAAATACAATGTGCAAAAGAAGAAGGCATTCCCATTAAAGCCGTCTGGGTTCACAAGAATGATCCCTGCTGCAAACCATCTGAACTTGGGAGTACGCCGGTGGTGTTTTGGACTTGGGAGAACATTTCCAATTTCATTGACTCGCTGTAAGGCAAGCAGCGCCATCTGCCTCCGCTGTGTCTATCAGTCGCGCGGTTAGGACTGTTCAAATGAGAAAAGCCTTGGTTGTGGGCATCAATGATTACCCAGGAGCGAAGCTTCATGGGTGTGTAAATGATGCAAACGCAATTGCCAGTGTCCTCGGAACACACGGCGATGGTGGGCCTAATTTCGCGGTGAAGCTTTTGACAGTGCCGAGCGATATCGTTAGTCGAGCAGAACTTAGGGGCGCAATAGAAAAGCTCTTCGCGGGAGATTGTGACATCTGCCTTTTTTATTTTTCCGGTCACGGTCTAGTCAAAAGCACTGGCGGATATATCGTTACACCGGACACCAAAAAATACGATGAGGGTGTCTCGATGGACGAGATTCTAGCTCTTGCGAACCAGTCAAAGGCGAAGGACAGGGTAATTCTCTTGGACTGTTGCAATTCTGGCGCGCTAGGGACTCCGACAATTACGGGAAGCAACGCCGCTCTCCTGAGCGAGGGCCTGTCTGTTTTGACGGCAAGCCGTGATTCTGAATCAGCGCTTGAGATTGACGGAAAGGGTGTCTTCACTTCGCTGATTGTCGATGCGTTGCGAGGAGGCGCGGCGGATTTGCGAGGATATGTTACGCCGGGCAGCATTTATGCTTACGTCGACCAAGCCCTGGGTCCGTGGGACCAACGGCCCATTTTCAAGACTAATGTGACCCGTTTTACGTCACTTCGTTCCATAGCCCCACCCGTACCTTATGAAACGCTCCGAAAGATTTGCACTTACTTCCCAACTCCCCAACAGGAACGCAGGCTTAATCCCTCTTACGAGTTTACGCAACAGGGAGCCGATCCAACGAATGTTGCGATAATGAAAGATCTTCAGAAGTTTGTGGGTGTCGGTTTGGTAGTCCCTGTTGGCGAAGAACACATGTATTTCGCGGCGATGAACTCAAAATCATGTCGGTTGACCGCGCTAGGCTATCAGTACTGGAGATTGGTAAAGGAAAAGCGGTTATAAGAAGGCGTGGCACGACAGCATAGGTGTGCAGCGTATGGCTGTCTCATCTGTCCATGAATGTTCAACATCGAAGCCAGCTGAAAAGGTCCGACGGGATCGATCTTTTTTCATTATGCTGGCGAATGCAATCGAACTAGGTGGACAAACAAGGTCGCCACCCAGCCACGACTTAACTGATTACAAAAAAAGGGCTTAGACCATAGGACGCGGTAGACCGGCTGAGGTGCAAGATTCCTGGCGGAAAGCCGCCTTTCAATAGGCCGATTTTGGCTGTACCACTAATAGACGAATTTTCGTTCCAGTGTCTATATCTAGCGTTTTTCGGTAGAACCGGGTGACGCTTCGTGCTAGCATGCGTCACAACGAGGTGGAAGCATGAACGAAGATCGTAACCTTGCCCTGCGACGCACCCTGGATTATGCCCGTAAGGAAATCAACAGACAGAATGCGCCTTTAGCTCTCCAATACCTTGACGGTATCCGCCATGAGGTCGAGGAACTTGAAGCGGGACCCCTGTGGGCCGAACACCGACTTCTCTTGGCAGAAGCAGAAGGTGCGAAAGGTGATCCGGTCGCAGAAGCTCTTTTCGAAGAGTCCTTGGAACGGATCGCCAATTTGTCCGACTCGCGGGGCGACTTGGAGATGCGCGCACGTGAGCACTTTGGTGACTACCTCCTGTGCTTTGCTCGTCGCCCCTCTTTAGCCCAGCCGCAGTATGAGAGAGCTAAGACCATCGCCATCGAGGGGCGCCTCTTCGAAGAGAGTGCTCACATCAGTCTTAAATTGATTCGTGTTCACTTGGAAATCGACCGTGATGAAGAACTGGCAAACTACAAGATTTTTCGCGGCGTGGCTTCGAGGCGGGCGTATACTCACCAGGTTCAACTGGCTGCTTGGACGGTGCACGGCGGGAACATGGGAAAGCAGCAAGTAGGAAGGCGCTTTGCCCGCCAGCGCACAGTCGCCTCGGAAGAATATTTTCTTGAACTTCTGGAATCGGTTCGTAAGACTTCGACGTGAAGACTCCAGAGAACAAATATCTCGCTCGGCTCTGCTCGTTCGTTGGAGAGGTAGAGCAGCTAACAGCCGTCCGAAAGTTGATTTGCTCTTATCGGGAAGGAGGAGAACCGTTAGATTCCGTGGCGAGAAAATTGGGGATAGCCGAGATCAGACGAGAGCCCCTCCCCTTCGATGGCGGTGTTTTCGAGGATGGAAACGCCACAGTCATAAAAATCAATTCGTTGAGAAATCCGGTGCGCTGCCAGTTCACACTCGCGCATGAATTGGGCCACCTAATGCTTGCGTGTTCAGTCGCCAAGAAGAAACCAAAGAACTGTTCCGATGATCTGGGCTTGGAACGGGCATGTGATTTCATTGCTGCTGAATTGCTCATGCCGTATGAAGAGACAGTCCAGTTTGTCGTTCAACTCGGGCGGCAGTCCCCCGAAAAACTGGGCATCATCGCGAGAAGATTCGGCGTTTCGCTTGAGACAGCTGCGCGTCGGCTCCACACTGATTTGAAAATTTGGAAACTGCCAATGGGACTTTGGGAGTACGGGGCAGTTGTTCAAGAGTTATGGTTCGTCGGCAAACGTCCCTGGAGGTCGCGGCAATTGTCGTTCTCGGCTTTCGATTTGGCCCGCGAATCCCACATGCCTATAATCACGCGAGAACGCTACCCGGTCGGGACGCATACGGAACTAGTTGATCTGAAGGTTCTCCACATCGGTAATAACAAGATCCTTGGCATAATCGCTACCTGAAATAATTCCAGAATTTCCACGAACGAGTTTGGCGTTCGGCTGCTGCCAGTTGTGGCAAGTCCTCACATCTTTCGACCTGACCGGGCAAAGGCATATTTTCTAAATTACAGCAATCAAGCCGCCGTGCTTCCTCTCGAAGTCAAGAGCGAACCTTTCCAACGGCCCCTGGGGCAAAATTTCTAGCGGATGCGACACAAGGCGATGTATCTGTCCTGACTGCCCACAAGCTCCGCTGGCTAAGTGGCCGGGAGGGTTTTTCCTCGGCCGAAAACGCTACGTCATGACGCCACCGGACAAACAAAAAAGA
>WNFR01006020.1_pt1 | contig 13463 bp, 13 predicted proteins | sample 5400221 | NCBI WGS metagenome assembly WNFR01 (sample SAMN13153357, study PRJNA577476) | soil metagenome | isolation source: 40 cm soil under Madrone tree | place: USA:California | collected 2016-06-14
AGGCCGCTTTCGCAACCGCGCCGGTCAAGCTCGACCAAACCTATGTCACGCCGGCCGAGACGCACAACCCCATCGAGCTGCACGCCACCACTGCAATCTGGGATGGATCGACTCTAACGCTGTACGAGGCGTCGCAGGGAGTCTTCAACCTCCGGGGCGTGCTCGCGCAAATGTTCGGCTTACCGAAAGAGGATGTGCGTGTCATCACCAAGTTCGTTGGCTCAGGTTTCGGCAGCAAGCTGTTTCCATGGACGCACTGCCCGCTCGCTGCCGCGTCGGCGCGGCAGCTCGGCAAGCCTGTCAAGCTCGTGGTCAGCCGGAAGATGATGTTCCAGACGGTAGGTCATCGCCCGCGCACCCAGCAGCGCGTGCGGTTGGGCGCCACGCCTGACGGCAGCCTCGTCTCGCTCCAGCACGACTACGTCTACGACAGGTCAATGCTCGATATCCACCACGAAGACTGCGGCGAAGCGACGCCATTCCAATACAGCGTGCCCAACCTCCGCGTGACGTTCGGCCGCGCCATGCGCAACATCGGGGCAACCGCGGACCTGCGCGGCCCCGGCGCCGTGCCCGGGCTCTACGCGACCGAGTCGGCGATTAACGAACTGGCCGACCAGCTCAAGATCGACCCCGTCCGGCTCCGCGTCATCAACGAACCGAAAGTCGACGAGTCGATGGGCATTCCATTCTCATCGCGCCATTTGCTGGAGTGCTTTGAGCTCGGCGCTGAGAAGTTCGGTTGGTCCAAGCGCACGCCGGAGGTCGGCTCGATGAAGCGCGACGGCTTGATCCTCGGATGGGGGATGGCCGGGTGTGCGTGGATCGCCGCACGATTCCCCGCCGACGCCAGCGTCCAGCTCCGCAATGATGGCACAGCCCGCGTCGCGTGCGGTACGCAGGACATCGGCACCGGCACGTACACGATCCTCGCGCAGCTCGCTTCGGAGAAGACCGGCGTTCCGCTGGACAAAATCGAAGTTGCACTGGGCGATACGTCACTTCCGGAAGGCCCGCTCTCGGGCGGTTCGATGGTGACCGGGTCAGTGGTTCCGGCCGTCTTTGCAGCGGCGGACAACGCGATCGCATCGCTGCTGACACTAGCAACGACCACGCCGGGATCGTCCTTCGAGAAGCGCAAACCCGAAGAGCTGAAATTCGAAAGCGGCCGGGTCTTTGTAAAGGTCGGTCCGGCTGACGGGGTGCCGTTCGCCGATGTGCTCCGGCGCGCCAATCTAAGCATGGTCACTGGCAGCGGCAAGTCCGAATCGACATTCGGTAATCCCGAACCGAAGTTCTCGACGCACTCGTTCGGTTGTCACTTCGTCGAGGTCACGTGGCAGCCCGCGATCGCTCAGTTGCGAGTCAGCCGGGTTGTGACTGTCATCGATGCGGGACGCATCCTGAACCCACTCGCCGGCCGGAACCAGATCGAGGGCGCGGTGGTGATGGGAATCGGAATGGCGTTGTTCGAACACACGACGTACGATCCGCAGAACGGCGCGCCGATCAACAGTAATCTGGCCGACTACGTGGTGGCGGTCAACGCCGACGTGCCGCCGATCGACGTGCACTTCCTTGATTTCCCCGACAAAGAGATTAACGAAGTTGGCGCTCGCGGGATCGGCGAGATTGGCCTGGCCGGCATTGCTGCCGCCATCACCGCGGCGGTGCACCACGCAACCGGAGTCCGCGTGCGGGAGCTCCCGGTGAAGATCGAGAATTTGTTAGGGTGAGTCTCCTATAAGATAACCCCTGACAGTACCTACTACACGCTCAAGTATTATGTGTTGCGATCATGAACTGTCAAAAAGGCAACGGGGAAACGAAGCGGTTCGGGAAAGATCGGAAAGGCGAGCAGCGGTATCGCTGTCTATCCTGCAAGGTAACGTTTAATGACCCGGACATCAAGCGCGTCGATGGAATGCTGGTATCCGAAGACAAGGAGAATCACCATGCACATCTGGCGTTCCACTTCGCCTATTACAATTCTGTGAGGTGCATACAATATTGAGAGTTACACTGGCGATGGAGCGGGAATCACGGATCACATTTGGACATTGAAAGGTCTGCTTACCCTTTAGTAAATGCAGCTCTCTTAGTTGCCTTTCCTTTTTTGTCGGTAAACTTCTTAATCTCGGGCTCGCCTTGAAGTAATATCGGTATTTCCAGAGAGCCTAATTTCTTCTTTGCCTCGAAGAACGTAAAGACGAGCTTGCCTGGTCCGATGAGAGCGAACCCTAATATCGCAACCATGAACCTTGTGGTCGTCTTATCCTCAAAATTTAGATTACAGTCTGTGTTGATTAGTTCTGTGGTTCCGATTTTGCCAGTCAGCCTTAGTGTCGCCCGTTGCGCATCGCCTTGTTCCCTAGTGAATACACCAAGTACGCTTATTTTAGGAATAAATGCGGGAAAGGACTGCGCCGCGATATTTTCGGTCAGATTAATTACGGACATTCTATTCGTTTCGGCATCGCGTATGACAGACTCGCCGCAGAGTATCAGCCGATTTTTTAGCATCTTTTCATACCTGTTTTGTGAGTACTGTTGGTGATTGTTTGGTTGATACGATTCTCGTAGGATCGTCAGATTTCAAGTCCGCGATTCCGTGCACTTGAGAGCGCAAGTCGAATGTCTTTGTATGGGTTATAACCATAGCATCGCGCGCAAGTGCGATGATTCGAGATAGCCATTTGACGTCAAACGTTTTGAGCTTCTCTAATAGCGGTCTCGCATCTTTGTACTCCTTAAAGCTCAGCGACACTGCGATAGCATATAGAAGGATTTGATAGTTACCGGTCTGTCGTCTTCGGGCGGCAAGTGAACTCAATAGATCCTTAAAGTCCTTAACTGAACAGGAATCCGCAAACGTTCTCACGGATACATCATTCTTAAAGTGCTTATATAAATAGGAGGGAGTATTAGACAGTACTTGAATCTGCCTGAGAGCCGATATGTTAAGAAGTTTGAACTTAGAGTTGCTCATTTTGAGATCCGATAATATCTCGCCTGAGACATATTGTAAGGACAGTCATTTGCCCAATGTATGACCTCCCAATGACATCCCCATTTGCTGCAAACCATCGGTATATTAAATGGCACGCTTGGCTTTTCAACTATGATAGCAGAATGTTCGACGTCTCCATCATCCGCAAAGTAAAGCATGACATCCCCAGGTAGTATTTGGTCTAAGCGAATTTCATCGTAATCATCTTCAACGATAATGCGCTTAACCTCGCCCGAGTCATATATCTCAGTTCGCCTGCCAGCGAAGGTCATGCCATGACAGTTGTAGAACCCGGAGGAATGACATCGTATTGCGATCATGCTCTTTTGGTATTTTATACGCGTTGGAGCCATTTGGTTTTGCTGGAAAGGAGACAGAGTTTTACTCTGAAAGTTAGCAACCTCCTTGCCCTGTCTTGTATGAATCGTAATACTCATCTTTGTGTCTCATATCATATTTACATCTTCGCAAGCAACGCAAGAGCCGAACACTGCCCGTTGCCTGACGTTCATAATCGGCGCTAGTCATAAATCCCTTAGCCGGTACCGAGCACAGAGGGGCAACGCAGATTAGTACACTACCCAGTTTTGTCATAACGCGTATTAAGCGCGGCGCTCAGAAGGTGGCTTTCACTTCGGCAGCTGCTCCGCGATCAGATGCGTTACCCTGGGCGATTCCGAGCCGAGATGAAAGGCCTGAGCGCGTTGTTCTACTTCGCGATCTTCGGCAGTCACTCTCTCGTGCTGACGCAGGTGCTCGCCCCAGGATTCAGTCACGAAGGTCTCAATGTATCGTTGCGGGTCCGCAGCATCACGAAGTAAGTTCCAACGGATCGCACCATCACGTTGACGGATCCGTCTCATCTCTTTCATTGCCGCTAAGAAATCGTCGGCGCTCTTGGGATCGATTCGATATTCGACGTAAGTGACGGCCGGTCCTTCCTCGAGCCGTGGATCGATCAGGACTATTGGTTCGGGCCAATGCATCGAAGGCGTCAGGGACAAATTCTCTTCAGCAACCAGACGATATCGCCAACTCGCTACAAGACCGATCAGCAGCCCAACCGCGGCGAGCAAAAGTGCGGCAGAGACGCCGACGCGTGCTGCCACAAAACCCCAGACCGCGCTTCCGGCGGCGAGACCACCCATGAAGACGAGCAGGTAAACAGCCATTACCCTTGCTCGAACCCAGGAAGGCGTAACCGTCTGTGCGGAAACATTGAGACTCGACAGTACCGCGATCCAGGCGACGCCGCCAACTGCTAACGCAATGGCGAGCAACCCGAACGAACGCACATACGCGAGGGAGATTGTAGTTAAGGCAAACACGACCGTCGCTGCAGCGACTAGAGCGTTCATCGAAAGCCGCTCTCGGGCTCTCGGCAGCAACCATGCACCAACTACCGCTCCAATACCGACGCAACCTAACAGAAGTCCGTAACCGAATGAGCCCAGACCTAGACCTCTGCGAGCTTGCTGGGCGAGCAGTGCCCAAAGCGCGCTGGCGCAGAGAACGAAGACGCCGCTGCGGACCAGTACCGTTTGCAGTTCCGGCGAGTGGCGCAGATAGCGCGTCCCGGCGCGAATAGCTCCAATGATGTCTTCAGGAGGCAGCAGGCTTTTTCGCGGAGCAGGTTGCCAACGGTAGACGACAACTACGACTGCTATGAATGAAGCTGCATTGAGCAAGAAGACTGCCCAGGGGCCGGCAGCCGCAACGATGAAGCCGCCCAACGCCGGACCAATTGCGCGAGCGATGTTAATGCCGACGCTGCTAAGCGCGATCGCCGCCGGCAAATCGGAAGAAGGAACCAACTCGGGAGTAATCGCTTGCCAGACCGGATTACTCATCGCCGCTCCGACTCCAAGGAGAAAGGTCGATAAGAGCAAACGCGACGGAGTCATCAGGCCCATCAAGGCCAGCAGGCCCATCGCGCCCGCGGTGACGCACATCCAACCTTGCATGACCAGGAGCAGGCGACGGCGATCAACCACATCGGCAAGCGCGCCCGCGGGCAGGGCAACCAGAACCACTGGCAAGCTGCCGGCCGTTTCTACTAATGCTACTAAAACAGGAGAAGGTGTGAGCGACGTCATCAGCCATGCCTCGCCAACATCCTGCATCCACGTGCCGATGTATGAGGCTACGGAAGCGATCCATAAGGCGCGGAAGAGCGATACGCGGAGCGGGTCCCAGGCTGATGTAAGCTTGTGGGAATCATCTCCGGGCTGAGGTTCCTTGGCCAACGTAGTTTTCTTAACTGAATCGTACTGACGGCTTTCTTAGTATTCAGCAAAAGCGTCATCCGGATAGCAATACAGCCAACGCTCTCCGGGTTCCGCCGATGCAATCACGGGATGCCCGCTCGCTCGCGCGTGCTCGGTGGCGTGTCGGTTCGGTGAATCGTCGCAGCACAGAGTCCTGGCGCACTCCTGACAAGTTCGCAGATGGACCCATTGCGCGTCGATCTTCACGCACTCCGCGCACTCGCGGCGTTTCGCGCGTTTGACGGTCGTTATCGCTTCGAGATGAGAGCACGTAGTATCGGGCATAGTCTTCCTTTCATTCGTGTAGAACTTGATGAACGAAGGCGACCGCAATCGATCCCTCACCGACCGCTGACGCCACGCGCTTGAGGCTGCCTTCGCGAACATCGCCAACCGCGAACACGCCGGGCAGACTCGTTTCGAGGAGATGGGGAGCACGGGCGAGCGGCCAATGAGCGGCCGCGAGGTCTTCGGGCGACAGGTCTGATCCCGTCTTGATAAACCCCTTCGCGTCTTGCGCAATACACCCGTCGAGCCAGTGTGTATTGGGCATTGCGCCGGCCATGACGAAGACGTGGCGAATGTCATGGGTCTCAATGTTCCCGCTGACTTTGTCCCGCCAGCTGACGCGCTCCAGATGATTGCTGCCTTCAAGCGCCACGACTTCTGTTTGCGTGCACAAGTCAATGCGGGGATTCTGTTCGATGCGACGAATCAAATAGCGGGACATCTTACTCGCCAAGCCTTCCGACCGGACCAGCATATGAACACGCCTGGCGGTCTGCGCGAGAAACGCGGCGGCTTGCCCTGCTGAGTTTCCTCCTCCAACTACAATCACATCCTCTCCACCGCATAGCTGCGCCTCAATAAATGTCGCTCCGTAGTACACTCCCGCGCCTTCAAACTGAGACAGGTTTTCAAGCGACAGTCTCCGATATTCGGCGCCGGTTGCGATGATGATCGCGCGCGCCGGCAACCGCACACCATCCTCGATTTCAATGGCGTAGGGCTTTCGCTCGCACGCTAGCTGCTTGGCGCCCTTCGCGATCATCAGTTGCGCCCCAAACTTCTGCGCTTGCGTGTAAGCCCGTCCTGCCAGGTCCTGACCCGAGATGCCCATTGGAAAGCCGAGGTAGTTTTCGATCTTTGAGCTTGTGCCGGCCTGTCCCCCAGGGGCGTTCGACTCGAGCACCAGAACATCAAGGCCTTCAGATGCGCCGTACACGGCCGCCGCCAGCCCCGATGGTCCGGCGCCGACAATGACTACATCGCGGACATGTGTCTGGTCGATGGCTTCGTTGAAGCCAAGACAGTCTGCAATCTCCTCATTGGTCGGGTCCCGAAGCACCACTTTGCCGCGACAGATCAAAATCGGCACGTGAGCCGCTGAAACGTGGAAATGATCCAGCAGATCCTGAACGCCGTCGTCGCGATCCAGATCGATGTACGAGTACGGATGTCCGTTACGCGTAAGGAACTCTTTGACACGAAGCGTTCCGGCACAATGAACAGATCCGACGAGCACGACATCACTGACTCCTCGCGCGATGAGCTCGCTTCTGCGGAGGATGAACGCCCGCATGAGGATATCGCCCAGCTCACTGTCCGTTTGCACGAGAGAGAGCAACTGTTCGCGATCGACCTCGATCGCTTCGCCCGATTGGGTCGATCGTATTTGCGCAAGGCCGCGCCGACCCGATAGTATCGCTACCTCACCGGTGAACATTCCCGGTCGAAAGACTGCTACGATTTCCTCGTTTGCTTCTGACGCACGCACAACTTCAATCTGGCCTGCGGTGACGACAAACAGTCGCGTGATTGGCTCTCCCGCATCGACTAGCACTTCACCTTGCTCGACGCGTCGCACGTGACCGTGTACGGCAATGCGTGATATCTGGGCGGGGGTCAGTGTGGGAAACATCTCCTCGTCAAGCGAGTTCTTGTCAGATGGGTCTACTGAAGTCTTATCAGTCATACCGAAAGTTTATCATCTTTCCGCGGGTCGAGTGCCTGACGGTTCACCGGCATTTTCACCGGCTTGAATGCGATGAATCGTAACTTCACCGGCGCGGCGACTATTTATAAGCATGTAACCAGGTGACCCCTCTCGTCAGAGTCCGCAGTGGTCCGTGTTCCCGAGAAGATCATAAGCCAGATACAACGCGCCCGAGCACGTCGAGCGAACAACCTACGATGCTGATCAGTGCGAGTGGGTGCCTATCGATCATCATGGAATGTCAAGATCCACATCGCGGGGGATGTAATGTTCTCCAGTCAGACTGAGTGCGCAGCGTGGTGTCACACAGTAGGCACAGTGCCGCCGTCGATGACGTATTCCGTGCCGGTGATGGACGCGGCACGCGGTGAGGCAAGGAAAGCGACGAGTTCCGCCACCTCGCTTGGTCGGGCCGGGCGTCCTATCGGGATGCCGCCAAGCGAGTCCATCAAAGCTTTACGCGCACTCTCATAGTCCGTGCCCTTGTTCGCCGCCAACTCTTTGACCAATCCCACGGCGGCTTCTGTCTCAACCCAGCCCGGAGAGACCCGGACCACGCGAATGCCTTTCGGGCTCACCTCCTTGGACAGACCCTTGCTGTAGTTGGCGAGCGCCGCCTTCGCGGCAGCATAAGCAATTGTAGCTTCGGGCAACGGCATGACACTCTGGATCGAGGTGACATGAATGATTACGCCAGAACCTTGGTCGAGCATCGCCGGCAACAGTGCGCGGTCCAGCCGGACAGCGGCGAACAGATTTAAGGCGAGTGCGCGTTGCCACTCGTTATCATCGAGCACCGCAAAGCCGCCGGCGGGCGCTGATGAGCCGCCAACCACATGGACAATGATGTCTATGCCGCCCAGACGATTCAAGACCGCATCGGCAATCGCCGCGCAACCTTCGGCTGTGGTGATATCCGCCGCTACGAATAAATCCGCATCGGCAAGATCGCCAGGACGCTCACGCGCTGTCGTGAGGACCGCCGCGCCGGCGTCGCGCAGCCGTGAGGCCACTGCCTGGCCAATCCCTTTGGTTCCGCCTGTGACGAGAATGCGCCTGCCATTAAATTCATGAGGATCCACCTTTAATTCATGTGTGGCCATCAATGTCTCTCCAATGACTATTATTACAGGAATTTCAGGAGCGCGTCGGTCGTCTCTTTGGGACTCTCTTCCGATACCCAGTGACCGGTATCTTTTAAGACAACCACCGTCGCATCGGACGCAACCAGCTTCATCTGGCGCGCGAGTACATCTCCGTTCGCTTTCTCTCCGCCGATGGCGAGCACTGGCATCGTCAACCTGGTTCGAGAAAGTTCCGCGAAATCTCTGGCGGCCCTTTGGAAGGAAACGAAGTACGCCCAGCCTGCGCGCATGCGCCCCGGGCGGGCGTAAGCCGCCGCGTAGGCTACTCGATCGGCCTCTGGAATCGAACGTTTTTTGTCAGCAGCGAAGGCGTTCCAGAAATGCTCAAAATATGTTCGCTCACGTCCCCGCACTAAAGCTTCCGGAGTCGGGCCGTTGAAACGGAAGTGCCAGATGGCCGGGTTGTTGTACACGGACTCCCATCCATCCACGCCGGGTAGAAAGGCGTCCATCACCACGAGCTTTTCTGTTTCGGCAGGAAACTGCGCGGCGTAGGCGTAAGCAACCATCAACCCGATGTCGTGTCCGACAACGCGCGCCTTCGTGATACCAAGCGACTTTGCAAGCGCGTGAATGCGAACGGCAGCGGTTCTCATGTCTAACCCGTCGCTCGGAATATCCGAATCACCGATTCCCGGGAGGTCCGGCGCGATTACCGTGAACCTATCGGCAAGCAGCGGAATAATAGGTCTCCACATTCGCGAGGTCTGTGTGTAACCGTGCAGCAGGATTACTGCTGGACCACGGCCGGCCGTGAGGTAGTGCAGCTTGATGCCGTCAACCTGCGCAATTCGCGACACGATCGTCTCATCCGCAGCCAATGCGTTGACGAAATGGGCCGAGGAGAAAAGGGGAAGAACAACAACCGCGCAGGCAGTCAATTTCTTAAAGAATCGTTTCATAGAATCTCCCGATCAGTTCACCCGATCTTGGGTACTGAAGTTGTCCTCCTGGATTTTCATCGAGCATGCACCTAGCTGATAAGTCCTCGAGTTTGCAAACTTTCAGAAATTGATCGCTCCCATCCGACCGCTCCGGTAGTCCTCAAACGCCTGCCTGATTTCCGCTTCGGTGTTCATCACAAAAGGACCGTAGCGCGCCACAGGCTCATTCAAAGGAACTCCACCGATGAGCAACACGTCAAGCTCAGATTCAGCGTGCGCTGGATTCTCGATCCGCACTTCATCTCCATCCGGCGCGAACATGACCATCTGTCCGTCCGTGCCTCGTTCGCCTTCCTCACCGAAGAAGCCTGCGCCGTCCACGATGTAGGCGAAGACGTTATAATCCTGCGGCACGGGCTGCGCAACGTGCCCGCCGGGTTGGAGCGTGAAGTGCAGGTACATAATCGGAGTCACCGTCTCGATCACGGCTCGGGCGCCGAGCGCCTCGCCCGCGATCACGCGCACGCTCACCAGCCCGTCCGTCGTCCGCGCGGTCGGGATGCTCGCCGACTGTATCTCCTGATAACGCGGCTGCATCATTTTATTCTGCCGTGGTAAGTTCACCCACAGTTGAAAGCCGTGTAAGGTGCCGCCCTCTCGCTGGAACTCTGCTGATGGCATCTCCGAATGGATCACGCCCGCACCGGCCGTCATCCACTGGACATCGCCCGCACTCAACTTCCCGGAATGCCCTTGCGAGTCCTTATGCTCCATCTGCCCTGACAAAATGTAGGTCACCGTTTCGAAACCACGATGCGGATGATCCGGCGCGCCCTTCGCCTTATTCGGCGCGAGCGTCATCGGCCCCATCTCGTCCAGGAGCAGGAACGGGTCGAACTCCGAGAACGCCGCCTTAGGGAATGGTCGGCGCACGAGAAAGCCGGCGCCCTCCAACGTCTCGATGCTGTTGATGAGGCCCGCCACCGTGCGCGCTCGGTTCTTGCTCTCTTTCTTCTCTTCCAATGACGTCTTCGCTTCCATGTTTCACACCCCCTTTCTACTCCAGAACCGGTATAGGTCTTTCCTTGCCGGCGACTTTAGGCAAACGTAAGAACCGCCCGACGGCGAAGCGTCCCGGCCCGGCGATCACGATGGGCAGCAGCGCGCCGATAGCAAGCAGATGATACTCGAAACCCTCTCCCGCCTGGTTACCAGCCCAGTTCATGAAGAAACCGAATTTGCTGTGAATTGTGGTGACGGCTCCGAGCATGATGATAATGATTGACGCCGCGGAGAAGCGCGACAGAAACCCGAAGACAAGTCCCAGCCCGCCGAAGAACTCGCCAATGGTTACCAGATAGCCTAAAGGCCCGATCATCTGAACGAAGGCCGAAAGCCCCGGGCCGCCGAAAGCGCCAAAAAGTTTCTGCGCGCCGTGCGCAATGAAGATGATACCGACGACGATGCGGGCGACAAGAAGCGCCCAATCAACAGCAGAACGATCACGAGTTGCAGCTTCAGATTCCATGACATTCCCCCCTTTCAACGTTGCGTAAGCAGCTTACTATTGGTAAGCTGATAGTAGAAAATATCATTGCTGGCAACTATAGTCAAGTAGGCAATTAAAAGTAAGGCGACAAGGGGTGTTATCCATGCAAAGAGAGACGAGTCGAATTAGGAGTTCTGTTAAACGGCCGGCGTCTTCCTCGAAAAAGTATGCGGGCGAAGGAGAATCGAGAGTCTGTTCGCGTTTCCACCACGCGGTAGAACTGATCGGGCGACGATGGAGCGGCGCTGTCATCAGCGTGATGATGCGTCGGCCGCAAGGCTTTAACGAACTGATGGCGTCGGTTCCGGGACTCTCCGACCGTCTGCTCACCGAACGACTGCGTGAGCTTGAGTCGGAGGGCCTCGTCCGGCGCACGGTTATTTCGGGGCCGCCCGTGCGGGTTAGCTACGAGCTGACGGAAGCCGGTAAGGGTCTGAAGCCGGTGATCGAGGGTCTCGGACGATGGGCTGAACGATGGGTGAAAATCTGAGCCCATATTTGTCATTCGGATGAACATCGCCGCGTCCACCGCTCTCCTCTCCTGACGCTTGCACAGTGCCGTCGGCACTAGACACGGTATTATGATCGTAATATTATAGGCATAATGTGAAAAGGAGTTCGCTTATGGCAAACAGCTATATAATCGGCGCCGCACGGACCCCGAGGGGGCGCGGCAAGATGGATAAGGGATCGCTGTCCGCGGTTCACCCGCAGGAGCTCTTTGCGCAGGTATTGAGCACGCTTCAGCAGCGGCTTGGCTTCGAAGCTCGCGACGTGGACGACGTCATAGCAGGGTGCGTTTCCCAGGTCGGGGAACAGGGCGCCAACGTCGCCCGCAATGCGGTGCTTGCCGCGGGGTGGCCTTACGAAGTATCAGCCGTTTCACTCAACCGCTTCTGCGCTTCAGGACTGCAGGCGATTCACTTCGGCGCTATGGGCGTTGCCTCGGGCGCGATGGACCTGGCCATCGCAGGCGGCGTCGAAAGCATGTCCCGTGTCCCCATGGGATCCGACGGTGGCGGCCAGGATGGCAACAACCCGCATCTTCGGGAACGCGTATTTCAAATTCCTCAGGGCATCAGCGCCGACCTGATCGCCACGCTCGAGGGGCTCACTCGCGAGGATCTCGATGCTGTCGCACTGCGCTCACAAAAGAATGCAGCCCGCGCCATTGAGGAGGGACGCTTCGCGAAATCGCTCTTCCCGGTGAGAGACCCTTTCACGGGCGAGGCGGTTCTCGAACGTGACGAGTTCCCTCGGCCGGACACTACGGCTGAAGGACTCGGCGCGCTCAAGCCTTCGTTCGTCACTCTGGGCCAAACCGCCGCGGTGCCGAATGGTGAGACGTTTGATCAACTCGCGCTTGCGGTCTACCCAAGCGCGAAGGTCATACAGCACCTCCACACCGCCGGCAATTCGAGCGGCATCGTCGACGGCGCAGCCGGTGTTGTGCTCACCTCCGAACGGTACGTTCGACAGAAGGAGATCAAGCCGCGTGCCCGCATTCTCGCAATGACGACCATTGGGAGCGAACCGGTGATTATGCTCGCATGAAGCCGCGCGACATCGATCTGTGGGAAATCAACGAGGCTTTCGCAGGCGTAGTGCTGCAGACGATACGCAAGCTGGGGATCGATCCTGATCGCGTTAACGTCAACGGCGGCTCGATCGCGCTCGGGCATCCGCTTGGGGCGACCGGCGCGATGTTGCTCGGAACCGCGCTCGACGAACTCGAGCGGAGCGGCAAGCAGACGGCGCTCATCACTATGTGCGTCGGCGGTGGCCAGGGCATCGCTACGATCATCGAGAGGATCTGATCACGCGGGGTTATGGCATGAACCAGAAGACAAGACAGAAGCAGAACTCTCGCGACGCAATTACCGCGTCGGCCGCCGCGCTGCTCCGTGAACGGGGCATCAAGGCAAGCTCAGTGATGGAAGTCATGAAGGGCGCCGGTCTCACGGTCGGTGGTTTCTACAACCATTTCGATTCGAAGGAGGAACTGTTCGTCGAGACGCTTCGGAATGCGGCAAGCGCCAACTGGGACCATCTCTTGAAGTCCGCGAATGGTGATTCGCCCCGCTCTCGGACCATGAGCGTCATCAGGCGGTACCTGTCACGCAAGCATCGCGACAATAGGGACGCGGGTTGCCTTCTGCCCAGCGCCGCTCACGAGGTTGCGCGGGAGGGTGAGCCATATAGGAGCGCTCTCGAAAAGGAGTTATCCGGCTTCGTCAGCTCTCTTGCCGGCATGCTTGATGCCGGTGTTGACGGCCGGGAAAAGGCGCTCGGATTGATCGCGATGATGTACGGCGCGCTGTCGTTATCGCGGGCCGTGGCTGGCACCCGACTCAGCGATGAGTTTCTGAGGGCGGGAAAAAAACTGGGCGAGCAGGTGCTCGGCGAGCAAGATAGGTGAGCGATAGGCAGCGTCGGGTAAGACGCGCCGATCCTCGTGGTCGATTCAAGGGGGAGTCGGAGTAGGAATGACTATTACTAATCACCCCCTCCACAGATCCGGACGAGCGCTGCTAACGCATCCGGCTCCTGCCTTAGGTGATGACGCCAAGTCGCCTCAAGGGATAAGGGTGGTGGATCCGCGGCGGTGGCAG
>WNFR01005092.1_pt1 | contig 13460 bp, 11 predicted proteins | sample 5400221 | NCBI WGS metagenome assembly WNFR01 (sample SAMN13153357, study PRJNA577476) | soil metagenome | isolation source: 40 cm soil under Madrone tree | place: USA:California | collected 2016-06-14
CGAGGAATACTACCGCGAGCGCAACCTCCTGAAGGCGCGGATCACCGCCGAGCACGTGGCGAACGCCGTCGTCTTCCTCGCCAGCCGGCAGACGCCGACGACCGGGGCGACGATTCCGGTCGACGGTGGCCTCCCGGACGCGACGCCGCGCTGAGTAGGGGCGCGGCGCAGATCACTGCGCGGGAGCGGCCTCCGGCGCCCATGGACAGCTGCGTCTTGCGCGTCGGCACCTTCCGCCGGCGATCAGCGCACCGTCGTGGCACCATCGCGATCGACCCGGGCGCCCGCGGGCTCAGTGCGCGATCGACGCCGGAATCGCGAACGGCGTCGGCTGCGTGTCGACGGCGGATGCCTTGCGGGCGACCGCGAGGAGCGCCATGCCGCGGTTCAGCCGGAGCCGCTGCTCGAACCGCAGCCACGGGACGAGAACGTTGGCCATGCGCGCCTGGAGGCCGGGGATGGCGCGGCGCTTCAGGAGCACGGAATTGAGATACCAGCCGACGACGCCGGGCAGATTGAAGTAGCTCGCCTCCTCGACGACGAAGCCGTGTCCTTGAAGCTGCGCCACCAGGTCGTGGCGCTCGTAGCGGCGGTGGTGGTGGATGGCACGGTCGATCTCGCCGTAGAGCGCGCGCATCGCCGGTACTTGCAGGACGAGACGGCCGCCGGGCTCGAGGAGGCGGGCGAACGTCGCCAGCGCGGCGTCGTCGTTCTCGATGTGCTCGAGGACGTTCAGGCAGAGAATGGTGTCGAACCGCTCGCCGTGCAGCGACTCGAGCGACGGGTCCGCCCAATCGACGTTGCAGACGCGAACGTTGTCGAGGCGGTCGAGCACACGCCGCAGCCGCGCCAAATACTCCTCGTTGTTGTCGGTCACGACGACGTGCTCGCGGTCGCGGAGAAAGCGCGTGAAGTTGCCGACGCCGCAGCCCACCTCGAGCACGCGGTCGCCGACGTAGGAGTCGAGGCGGCTCCACACCCACTCGTTGTACCGGCCGACGTGGCGGAGCCGCTGCAACGTCGTGAACCCGGCGTCGTCGTCGTGATTGCCGAACGTGTACTTGAGGATCGTCCAGATCGCCGCGATGCCGTCCTTCCAGCCGATCTTCTTGCCTTCCCAGTACTCGCGGCCGTGATAGCTGATCGGCACCTCGTAGAGCCGGCAGCCGAGGCGGGCGACCTTCGCCGTCAGTTCGGGCTCGATGCCGAAGCGATTCGAGGTGAGCCGCATGCGGCGCAGGAGGTCGGTGCGGAAGACCTTGTAGCAGGTCTCCATGTCGGTGAGGTTCAAGTCGGTACAGAGATTCGAAACCAAGGTGAGGAGCCTGTTCCCTACGGTGTGGCGGAAGAGGAGCACGCGATGCGTGGCGCCGAGGAAACGCGAGCCGTAAACGACGTCGGCGTAGCCGGCGAGGATCGGCGCGACGAGGTGCGGATACTCGGTGGGATCGTACTCGAGATCGGCGTCTTGGATGAGCGTGATGTCGCCTTCGAGGTGCGGGATGGCGGCGCGGATCGCGGCGCCCTTGCCCTGGTTCTGCGCCTGGAAGATCGCCTGCAGCCGATTGTGGTCGTCGTCCGCGGGCTCGGCGACGAGCTCGCGAATCACGTCCGTCGTGCCGTCGCTCGAGCCGTCGTCGACGACGATGATCTGCTTGCGGATCGGCACCGCACGCACGCGCTCCAGGACGCGCCGCAGCGTCCGGCGCTCGTTGAACACCGGCACGATGACCGAGAGGAGGAGATCCGACTGCTGCATGGAAGATCTACTACCAGCGTCCGCGGCAATGATAAACGCGATCCGGCCCACATCAGCCGCGGCCGGTACTGGGGCGAGTTGCGAGCGAGACGAGGCGCGAGGGAAGTGAGCCCTCGTCAAGCGAGGACAAGCAGCGCAGGCGTAGCAGCGCTACGCCGAGCAGCGGAGCGACCGAGCAACGAAGTATCGCGACGCAAATCGCCCCAGTATCCGCGTTGACACTCGGAAGAGGCTGCTTGTAGGGTCTGAGGGCGGCGGCGCACACCGCCGCCCCTCAGGCGCGCAGATGAAGCTCTCGACCATGCGGCGCATCGACTACTTCGTCGGTGTGCCGGCGACGTTCCTCTTGACGCTGCTCGTGCGGCTGCTCGGCCGCAGGCGGCAGCGCCAGCTGCGCGGTGAGCCGCGGCGTATTCTCTTCATGGAGCTGTCCGAGATGGGGAGCACGATTCTCGCATCGGCGGCGATCCGCCGCGTCCAGGAGCGCTATCCGGGGGCGCAGCACTCGTTCGCCATCTTCAAGAAGAACGCGGCCAGCATGCGGCTGCTCGACCTCTTCGACGAACGGCACATCTTCACGATCCGCGACGACTCGCTCGGGCACATGGCAGGCGACGTCCTCGCGTTCGTCCGGTTCTGCCGCGCCGAGCGCATCGATACCGTCATCGACCTCGAGCTCTTCTCGCGCATCTCGTCGATTCTGAGCTTGCTCTCCGGGGCGACGACGCGCGTCGGGTTTCACAACTACGACGGTGAAGGGCTCTATCGCGGCGAGCACCTCACCCATCGCGTCCATTACAATCCGTACCTCCACATGTCGCAGAACTTCCTCGCGCTCATCGAGGCGCTGGAGGTCGAGCCCGACGCGATTCCGCTGCCGAAGCAATTCATTCACGTGCCGCCGCCGCCGCTGCAGGTGGCGACCAACGCCGAGGCGTTCGCCTACGTCCGTGGCGAGCTCGAAGCGTGCTACCCGCTCACACCCACGCATCGCCTCGTCGTCGTGAACCACGACGCCGGGAGCCTGCTGCCGATCCGCACCTGGCCGACGGAGTATTTCGCAGACCTCGTGCGCCGCCTCCTCGCCGCCGATCGCACGATCGTCGTCGTCCTCATGGGGATCAGCGAGGCGGAGGAATCGGCGCGCGCGATCGTCGCAGGCGTCGGCGATCCGCGCTGCATCGACTTCGTCGGCCGCACGCGGACGCTCACCGACGTCCTGCAGCTCTTCCATCAGGCCGAGCTTCTGATCACGAACGACAGCGGCCCGGCGCATTTCGCCAGCCTGACGCCCATCAAGAGCATCACGCTCTTCGGTCCGGAGACGCCGGTCCTCTACGGCCCGCTCGGTCCGGACGCGGTGCATCTCTTCGCGAATCTCGCCTGCAGCCCGTGCCTCAGCGCGCTCAATCACCGCAGCAGCCCGTGTCAGGACAATCAGTGCCTGAAGCAGATCCGCGTCGAAGAGGTCCTGACGCACGCGTTACGCTTGCTCGACCACTCCGGGGCCGAGGCTTCGAGCGAGACCCAGGCGCGCGCCGCGAGTACCTGAGAAACACCGCCGAGGCGGTGTCCATCAGTGGAATCGATCACGGTGGACGCGTCGTCGGGGCGCCGATAGACTCGCCCGGATGGATCGGCGGGACATCCTCGAGCTCTCGCTCGCCGAGCTCGAGACGTGGTGCGCCGAGCGCGCCGTGGCGCGGTATCGCGCCGGCCAGGTGACCGCCTGGCTCTATCAGCGTGGCGTCCGTGACTTCCACGAGATGACGAACGTCGCGTGCGGGCTACGCGACGAGCTCGCCGCGAGCTTCACCATCGGGTCGCTCACGCTCGCGAAGGTGAGCCGCTCCTCCGACGGCACGCAGAAGCTGCTCTTGCGTTTGCGCGACGGCGCGACGATCGAGAGCGTCCTGATTCCGGACGGCGAGCGGCTGACGCTCTGCGTGTCGACCCAAGTCGGCTGCGCGATGGGCTGCACGTTCTGCGCGACGGCAACGCTCGGTTTTCGCCGCCATCTCAGCCGCGCCGAGATCGTCGAGCAGCTGCTTCTCGCCAGACCCTTGGCGACGAGGGACGATCCGCCTGCCGAGCCGGCGCGTATTACGAACGTCGTTTTCATGGGGATGGGCGAGCCGCTGCACAACTATGTCGGCACCGTCGGCGCCATCGAGACGCTCACCGCCTCGTGGGGCGTCGACTTCTCCCATCGCCGCATCACGGTGTCGACGGTGGGTCTCGTTCCCGAGATGCAGCGCTTGCTCGCGGAGACCCAGGCGCAGCTCGCCGTGTCGTTGACGTCCGTCCACGAGCGCACGCGTTCCGAGCTGATGCCGATCACGAAAAAGTACTCGGTCGCGCAGCTCCTCGCGGCGTGCCGAGCGCTGCCGTTGCCGCGACGCAAACGCATTACCTTCGAGTACGTGCTGCTCGCCGGCATCAACGATCGCGTCGACGACGCGCGCGCGCTCGCGCGGGCGCTCGCCGGCATTCGCTGCAAGGTGAACCTGATTCCCTTCAATCCCTTCCCCGGCTCGACGTTGCGACGCAGCGACGACGTGACGGTCGCGCGCTTTCAGGACGTCGTGCGACGCGCCGGCGTCCACGCGACCGTGCGCGAGAGCCGCGGTCCCGACATCGCCGCCGCGTGCGGGCAGCTGGTCGCGGCGGAGGAGCGGCGGGCGCGCCGTGAGTCTCGGCGCGCGGCCGATGCGGACGTGACCGCCGACATCGACGCGGCGATGAGCAGCTGACGCGGACGGATGCCGGGGATCGGCGTCGTCGTCAATCCGCACGCCGGGAGCAATCGCCGCCGCCCCGAGCGTGCCCGTCGCTTCGCCGAGATCGTCGGCGATCGGGGCCTCGTCCGCGTCACGCCCGATCTCGCGGCGATCGAGGAGGTGGCGGGCGAGTTCGCCGCGGCACGGATCGACATCCTCGCCGTCTGCGGCGGCGACGGCAGCCATTTCCGCACGCTCTCGGCAGTGCGTCGCGCGTACGGCGGCGGCGAGCTGCCGCTCTTTCTACCGCTGCGCGCCGGGACGATGAATTACATCGCGCGCTCGATCGGCTGCATGCGTGGCGGTCCCGAGCACGTGCTGGCCCACGTCGTGCACGACTACCGCCACGGGCGGACGCACGACGTCGTCGAGCGCCATCTCCTGGTCGTGAACGATGAGCACGCCGGATTCGTCTTCGGCTGCGGCGTCATCGTCAACTACCTGCAGCTCTACTACAGCGAGCCGAAGGCGGGGCCGGTCACGGCGACGCGGCTGCTCGGCCGGCTCGTCTCGTCGGCGATCGCCGGCACGTCGCTCGTGCGCGGCGTCTTTCGCCGCGTCGTCGCCGACATCGACTGTGACGAGGAGCGGCTGCCGTACCGGACGTACACCGTGATCCTCGGTGGTACGGTCACGCACATTGCGCTCGGCTTCAAACCGATGTATCTGGCGGCGCGCAAGCGCCACCACTTCCACCTGCTTGCGGGCCCGATCGGACCGCTCGTCCTCGCGCGCAAGATCGTGCGCTTCCGCCGCGGGTGGCCCCTGGAGGACCCGGACTTCTACGACAATCTCGCGCGCGAGGTGACGATTCGCTTCGAGGCCCCGACACGCTTCATGATGGACGGTGACATCCTCGATCCGGTGCCGGCCTTGACGATCCGAACCGGTCCCGTCATCTCGATGATTCGCGGCTGAGAAAGGACTCTGCGTGCTCACGATCGGCATCATCGGCGGCAGCGGTCTCTACGCCATGGACGGGCTCACCGACGTCCGCGAGGTGGAGGTCGAGACGCCGTTCGGCGCGCCCTCGGACGTGGTCGTCGCCGGCCGCCTCGGCGGGACGCAGCTGCTCTTCCTGCCGCGTCACGGGCGTGGCCACCGTCTGTTGCCGTCCGAGCTGCCGTTTCGCGCCAACATTTGGGCGCTGAAACACCTCGGCGCCGAGCGCGTGATCGCGGTGAGCGCGGTCGGCAGCCTGCGCGAGGAGATCGCGCCGGGGCACCTCGTCGTGCCGGATCAGTTCGTCGATCGCACGTTCGGCCGCATCGCGACGTTCTTCGGCAACGGCATCGTCGCCCACGTCGCGTTCGGCGACCCGGTCTGCCCCGTGCTGTCGCGTGCGCTCGTCGACGGTGCGCGCCGTCTCGGCGCGACCGTGCACGCCGGCGGCACCTACGTCTGCATGGAAGGCCCGCAATTCTCGACCCGCGCCGAGTCGGAGCTCTACCGCAGCTGGGGCGCGTCGATCATCGGCATGACGAACCTGCAAGAGGCGAAGCTCGCGCGCGAGGCGGAGCTCTGCTTCGCGACCCTCGCCCTCGCGACCGACTACGACTGCTGGAAGCAGGACGCGCACGAGGTCGCGATCGCCGACGTGCTCGCGGTGCTGCAGGCGAACGTCGCGCTGGCGAAGCGGGTCATCCACGACGTCGTCCCGGCGCTGCCCGCAGAGCCGGGCTGCGGCTGCGGCCGCGCGCTCGAGGACGCGATCATCACCGATCGCGCGCGGATTCCCGCGCAGGTGAAGCACGACCTGGCGCCGATCATCGGCAGATACGTGTCATGAGCCTCCTCGTCGTCGGCTCGGTCGCCATCGACACGCTGGAGACGCCGCGCGGGCGCGCGCCCGACGTCCTCGGCGGCGCGGCGACGTACTTCGCGGTCGCGGCGAGCTTCTTCGGGCCGGTGCAGCTCGTCGCGGTGGTCGGCGACGACTTCCCGAGGGCGGAGCTCGAGTGGTTCGCGTCGCGCGGCATCGACCTCGCCGGCGTCGAAGTGAAGCCGGGACGGAGTCTCCGCTGGACGGGGCGGTATCACGAGGACATGAACGTCCGTGACACGGTGTCGTTCGAGGCGAACGTCTTCGCGCACTTCTCGCCCGAGCTGCCGGCTGCGTACCGCAATACGGCCTTCGTGTTTCTCGCCAACATCGCGCCGACGCTGCAGGCGCGGGTTCTCGATCAGGTGCGCGCGCCGCGGCTCGTCGGCGCCGACACGATGAACCTGTGGATCGAGACCACGCGTGCCGATCTCGACGCGCTCCTCCGCCGCGTGCCGCTGCTCATGATCAACGACGAGGAGGCGCGCCTCCTCTCCGGCGAGACGAACATGGTGCGTGCCGCGCGCCGCATCCTCGCGATGGGTCCGGAGAGCGTGATGATCAAGCGCGGCGAATACGGCGCGCTCTACTTCTCGGGCGAGAGCGTCTTCGCGGTGCCCGCGTATCCGCTGGAGGAGGTGTTCGACCCGACCGGCGCCGGCGATGCGTTCGCCGGCGGGGTCATGGGCTATCTCGCGAGCTCGGGGGACACGTCGCCCGCGGGCGTTCGGCGCGCCATCGTCTTCGGCAGCGTGCTCGCGTCGTTCACGGTCGAGGCGTTCAGCCTCGAGCGCTTGCGGACGCTCACGCGCGACGAGATCGACCGCCGCTACCGGCAGTTCATCAGCCTGACGGCGTTCGACGTGCCGTGAACGCGATGCCCCAGCTCTCCGTCGTCGTACCGGTCTACAACGAGGCGCCGAACGCCGAGGCGCTGGTGTCGGAGCTGCGCGCGACACTCGATCGCTTGACGCTGACGAGCGAGGTCGTGCTCGTCGACGACGGGTCGACCGACGACACGTTCGCGCTCCTCGCCGCCGCATGCGGCGACGACGCGCGCTTTCGCATCGTACGGTTGCGGCGGAACTTCGGCCAGACCGCCGCGCTCGCGGCGGGCCTCGACCACGCCGCGGGCGAGATCATCGTCACCATGGACGGCGATCTGCAAAACGACCCGGCCGACATCCCGCGGCTCCTCGCCGCGCTCGAGGCGGGCGCCGACGTCGCGACCGGCTGGCGACGGGATCGCAAAGATCCGTTCCTCTCGCGGCAGCTGCCGTCGATTCTCGCCAACCTGGTCATCGGCGCGACGACGAACGTCCGCATTCACGACTACGGCTGCGGCATCAAGGCGTTTCGCGTCGAGATCGCGAAAGGCATGAAACTCTATGGCGAGATGCACCGCTTCATCGCGGCGATCGCCGGCGATCTCGGCGCGACCGTCGTCGAGATCCCGGTGAATCACCGCCCGCGTCTGCACGGCGCCTCGAAGTACGGCATCTCGCGCACGTTCCGCGTCGTGCTCGATCTGCTGACGATCAAGTTCCTCTCCGGCTACTCGACGCGCCCGATTCACGTCTTCGGCTTTTTCGGCCTGCTGGCGATGGTCGTGGGCCTCGGCATCACCGGCTTTCTCGGCGTCGAGAAGCTCGTCTTCGGCGTCCGACTCGCCGACCGGCCACTCCTCCTCCTCGGCATCCTGCTCGTCCTCGGCGGCGTGCAGTTCGTGACGTTGGGTCTGCTCGGCGAGATGCTCGCGCGCACCTACCATGAGTCGCAAGCGAAGCCGATCTATACGGTCCGCGAGGTCCGCCAAGCGGCACCGACGCGCGCGCCGGCGGTGTCAAGCGTTTGAAAAAGCGCCGCCGACGTCAGAATCATATTTGACGGTGGGGAATGGGGCCGGTACCTTCATAGCACTTCCAGTGGCACGGAGGACGCGGTGAAACTGTGTGTCATCGGCACGGGGTACGTCGGCCTGGTGGCCGGCACTTGCTTCGCCGAAAGCGGAAACGACGTCATCTGCGTCGACATCGACGAGGCCAAAGTCGCGACCCTGCAAAAGGGCGGGGTGCCGATCTACGAGCCCGGCCTCGAGGAGCTGATCCGCCGCAACCTCGCCGAGCGCCGCTTGTGGTTCTCGAGCGACCTCGTCACCGCCGTGCGCGCGTCCGAGATCTGTTTCATCGCCGTCGGCACGCCCGAGACGTCGGACGGCTCGGCGGACCTCCGCGGCGTCATCAAGGTCGCCGAGGAGATCGGCAGCGCGATGAACGGCTACCGCGTCGTCGTCTGCAAGAGCACGGTCCCCGTCGGCACCGCCGACAAGGTCGCGAAGGCGATCCGCAGCAAGACCGACCACGACGTCGACGTCATCTCGAATCCGGAGTTCTTGAAAGAGGGCGCGGCGGTCGAGGACTTCATGAAGCCCGATCGCGTCGTGATCGGCGGCTCCAGCACGCGCGCGATCGATCTCATGCTCACCCTCTACAAGCCGTTCGTCCGCACCGAGAACCCGATCATGGTGATGGACAACCGCAGCGCCGAGATGACGAAGTACGCCGCCAACGCCTTCCTCGCGACCCGCATCTCCTTCATCAACGAGATCGCGAATCTCTGCGAGCGCGTCGGCGCCGACGTCGCCGACGTGCGGCGCGGCATGGGCTCCGATCGTCGCATCGGCCACCACTTCCTCTTTCCCGGCGTCGGCTACGGCGGCTCGTGCTTCCCGAAAGACGTGCAGGCGATCATCCGCACCGCGCACGAGAACGGCCTCGAGTTCCCACTGCTCAACGCCGTCGAGCACGTGAACGAGACACAGAAGCGGCTGCTGGTCGAGAAAGTCGCGCACCACTTCGGCGACGAGCTGAAGAACCGCCGCTTCGCGATCTGGGGCCTCGCCTTCAAGCCACGCACAGACGACATGCGCGAGGCGCCGTCGATCGTCGTCATCGAGGAGCTGCTGCGGCGCGGCGCCGTCGTCGAGGCGCACGATCCGGAGGCGTTGAACGAGGCGCGGAAGGTCTTCGCCGACCGCATTCGCTATCATCGGCTCAACTACGACGCGCTCGAAGGCGTCGATGCGCTGCTCGTCATCACCGACTGGAACGAGTTCCGCCGCCCCGACTTCAAGCGCATGCGTCAGCTCATGCGCACGCCGGTCATCTTCGACGGCCGCAATCTCTACGACCACGATGCGCTACGCGAGCACGGGTTCACGTACTACCCGATCGGCCGCCCGGCGCTCGAGATCGCCTGAGTGGCGCGGATCCTCGTCACCGGCGGCGCCGGTTTCATCGGCTCCCACCTCTGCGAACGCCTGCTCGCGGAGGGTGACGACGTCATCTGCGTCGACAACTTCCTGACGGGGTCGGCGGACAACATCGCGCCGTTTCTCGGCAACCAGCGCTTCACGTTCATCCAGCAGGACGTCACGAACTTCATCTACGTCCCGGGCGCGCTCGACGCGATCTTGCATTTCGCGTCGCCCGCGAGCCCGATCGACTATCTCGAGCACCCGATCCAGACGCTCAAGGTCGGCTCGCTCGGCACGCACAAGGCGCTCGGCCTCGCGAAGGAGAAGCGCGCGCGGTTTCTCCTGGCGTCGACGTCCGAGGTCTACGGCGATCCGCTCGTCCATCCGCAAAAGGAAGACTACTGGGGGAACGTCAACCCGATCGGCCCGCGCGGCGTGTACGACGAGGCGAAGCGCTTCGCCGAGGCGATCACGATGGCGTATCAGCGGACGCACGGCGTGCAGACGCGGATCGTTCGTATTTTTAATACTTTTGGGCCACGCATGCGCCAAGAGGATGGGCGTGTCGTGCCGAACTTCATCGCGCAGGCGCTGCGCGGCGAGGACCTGACAGTGTTCGGCGACGGCAGCCAGACGCGCAGCTTCTGCTATGTGTCCGACCTCGTCGAAGGCATTCTCCGTCTCTTGCGCAGCGACCATCCGACGCCGGTGAACGTCGGCAACCCGCACGAGATGACCGTGCTGCAGTTCGCGAAGCTCATCATCGAGCTGACCGGCACGCGCAGCGGCATTGCGTACAAGCCGCTCCCCGTCGATGATCCGAAGGTCCGCCAGCCGGACATCACGCTCGCGCGCAGGGTTCTCGGCGGCTGGGAGCCAGTCGTGCCCGTCGAGGAGGGGCTGCGGCGGACGATCGAATATTTCCGCGGCAAGCTGGCGTGAGCCGGATCGCGGGGAAGGGCGCGGCATGAAGATCCTCGTCACCGGCGGCGCGGGGTTCATCGCCTCGCACATCGCCGACGCCTACCTCGCCGGCGGTCACGAGGTCGTGATCCTGGACGACCTCTCGAGCGGCAAGCGGGCTCATCTACCCGCCGCGGCGAAATTCTATCACGCCGACATCCGCAGCCCCGAGGCGCGTGAGATCATGCGCAACGAGCGCCCACAGGTACTCTCGCACCATGCGGCGCAAATGGACGTGCGTCGCTCCGTCGCCGACCCGGCGTTCGACGCCGAGGTGAACGTGCTCGGATTCATCAATCTCCTCGAGGCGGCGCGCGAGGTCGAGACCGAGAAGGTGATCTTCGCCTCGTCGGGCGGCGCGATGTACGGCGAGCAGGAGGCGTTTCCCGCGCCCGAAACCCACCCCCACAACCCGCTCTCGCCGTACGGCATCACCAAAGCGACCGGCGAGCACTATCTCTTCTACTACCACGCCGTGTACGGCCTGCCGTACGTCGCGCTCCGCTACGGCAACGTCTTCGGGCCACGCCAAGACCCGCACGGCGAGGCGGGCGTGATCGCGATCTTCACCGAGCGCCTGCTCGCCGGTCAAGCGCCGACGATCAACGGCGACGGCAAGCAGACGCGTGACTACGTCTTCGTCGCCGACGTCGTCCGCGCCAACGTGGCCGCGCTCGCGACGAGCTTCGTCGGTCCGATCAACATCGGCACCGGTATCGAGAGCGACGTGAACACGCTCTACGCGCACCTCCGCGTCCTCACCGGCAGTCCGCACCCGGCGCAGCACGGCCCCGCGAAGCCCGGCGAGCAGCGCCGCAGCGTCCTCGCGATCGATCACGCCGCGCAGGTGCTCGGGTGGCGGCCGGAGGTCACGCTCGAAGAGGGTTTGCGCCGCACGGTCGAGTTCTTCCGCGCCCGCGCGAGCGGCTGACACCGCCGTCGCGCGCGCGAGCACCGTCCGTCGGCGATCGCAAATGCACCGTCATGCATCGCGAGGTCGCGCGCGGTCGCGCTCGGCGCCGATCCATGCAACATTCGGCGCGTGCACGATCCGCGGCTGATCCGCAATTTCTCGATCATCGCCCACATCGATCACGGTAAATCGACGCTTGCCGATCGGTTGCTGGAGCGCACCGGCACCGTCAGCACACGCGACATGGAGGCGCAATTTCTCGACGACATGGAGCTCGAGCGCGAGCGCGGCATCACGATCAAGGCGCGTGCGGTGCGGCTGAAGTATCGCGCGCCGGACGGCGTCGAGTACCAACTCAACCTGATCGACACGCCGGGGCACGTCGACTTCTCGTACGAGGTGTCGCGCAGCCTCGCCGCGTGCGAGGGCGCGGTGCTGGTCGTCGACGCCGCGCAAGGCGTCGAGGCGCAGACGGTCGCGAATGTGTACCTCGCCCTCGACACCGACCTCGCGATCGTCCCGGTGCTGAACAAGATCGACCTCCCGGCCGCGGAACCGGATCGGGTGCGGCACGAGATCGAGGAGGTGATCGGCCTCGACGCGTCGCGCGCGATTCTCACCAGCGCCAAGCAGGGGATCGGCACCGACGAGGTGTTGCAGGCGATCGTGCGCGAGATCCCGGCGCCGCGCGGCGACGCCGTCGCGCCGCTGCGCGCGCTGCTCTTCGATAGCTGGTTCGATCCGTACCACGGCGTGATCATGGTCGTGCGCGTCGTCGACGGGGAGCTGCGGCCGGGAATGCGGATCCGTCTCGTCGCGACCGGCAAGGAGGCGGAGGTGAACCGCCTCGCGGTCTTGGCGCCGAGTCTCGCCGACATCGACGCGCTCGGCCCGGGCGAGGTCGGCGCGGTGATGGCCGGCATCAAGGAGGTCGCCGACACGCAGATCGGCGACACCGTGACCGACGCGAGCCGGCCGACGGCGACGCCGCTGCCGGGCTTCAAGCAAGTGAAGCCGATGGTCTTCGCCGGCCTCTACCCGGCCGAGGCCCACCAGTACGGGGCGCTGCGCGACGCCGTCGAGAAGCTGCGCCTGAACGACTCGTCGTTCACCTACGAGCCCGAGAACTCGGTCGCCCTCGGCTTCGGGTTCCGCTGCGGCTTTCTCGGCCTCCTCCACATGGAGATCATCCAAGAGCGCCTCGAGCGCGAGTTCGGGCTGACGTTGATCACGACGGCGCCGACGGTCGCGTATCGCGTCTACACGACCGATGGCCGCATGCTCGTCGTCGACAGCCCGGCGAAGCTCCCGCCCGAGGGCGAGATCGAGCGCATGGAGGAGCCGTTCATTTTTGCCACCATCCACGTGCCGACGGAGCACCTCGGCAACGTCATCGCGCTCTGTGAGGAGAAGCGCGGCAAGCAGCGCGAGCTGAAGTTCTCCGGCGAGAAGCGTGCGCTGCTCGTCTACGAGCTGCCGCTGAACGAGATCGTCCTCGACTTCTACGATCGCCTCAAGTCGGCGAGCCGCGGCTACGCGTCGCTCGACTACGAGCCCCTCGACTTCCGCGACTCGAAGCTGGTGAAGCTCGACGTCCGCATCAACGGCGACATCGTCGACGCCCTCTCGGTGATCCTCCATAGCGAGCGCGCGTACTACCGCGGTCGCGAGCTGACGCAGAAGATGCGCGAGCTCGTCCCGCGCCAGATGTTCGAGGTCGTGATCCAGGCGGCGATCGGCAACAAGGTGATCGCGCGCGAGACCGTGAAGGCACTGCGCAAGAACGTCACCGCCAAGTGCTACGGCGGCGACATCACCCGCAAGCGCAAGCTCCTCGAGCGCCAGAAGGAAGGCAAGCGGCGCATGAAGCAGGTCGGGCGCGTCGAAATCCCCCAAGAAGCGTTCCTCGCGGTGCTCAAGGTCGGCGAGTAACTCGGCGCACGAGCGCGCCGGCGCTGCACTCCCGC
>WNFR01010524.1_pt1 | contig 13460 bp, 11 predicted proteins | sample 5400221 | NCBI WGS metagenome assembly WNFR01 (sample SAMN13153357, study PRJNA577476) | soil metagenome | isolation source: 40 cm soil under Madrone tree | place: USA:California | collected 2016-06-14
CGCTGCAAATTCTCGCTGGTCCAGTACGCAAGCTGCCAGCTTGCGCTACAAAAAACTTTATGGCTGAGCTGATCGTCAAATATCCGGATCGAGCCGCTGAACATTTTCAGATCAGTCGTTTGCGCGTCACGATTGGACGCTCAGCTCGCAACGATCTGTGTATTCCGGATCCTTTCGCTTCGCGTGTGCACGCCGAAGTGCGCAACGAGGGTGACGAGTACTTTCTCCAGGATTTGGGATCGGCCAACGGCACTCTCTACAATGGATCAGTAGTCGAAACGCCCATCACGCTCTCTCGCGGCGGCCGAATTCAGATCGGCGAAACCGAAATCGTTTTCAACGATAGTCCGTTCCCGCTCAGCAGCGGCGCGACGATGATCACCGACAACTCATCGTCGATTCCTGAGGCCACGATTGCCCTCTCGTCGGCCGATCGCACCACTTCGGGACTGTTCGAAGCGATCGAAGGCGCGCGCACACAATCCGAAGAAACGGCCGCACGGCGCCCCGCAAATCAAAGCGATCTGTTGGCTTTGATCAGCAAGGTGGGTGTGGCTCTATTGGCCTCTGTCACCCTGAACGAAACCCTTGAACAGGTGGTTAGTTTAGTTTTCGAAGCTGTGCCGGCGGATCGCTGCATGGTGATGATGCGCGACGAGAAGAGTCCGGAGCTTAAGGTCGCGGTCGCCCGTTTGCGCGATCGGATCGGCGAAATCGGCGAGATTCGAATCAGCCGCTCCGTGATCGACGAAGTCGTTACCAATGGCAAGTCAGTTTTGACTTCCGACGCCCAGGCTGATCCGCGCTTTGCCGGCGGTACGGTAATGCTGCAAGGCGTGCGATCAGTTCTGGCTGTGCCCCTGGGAGTTGGGGCCAATGTGTTCGGCATCATTTACGCCGACTCACCTTTGGCCGAAGGACGGTTTACCGAAGATCATTTGAAAGTCCTGACCACGCTGGCTTCGGTTGCGGCCATTCGCGTAGAGAACGCGCGTTTGACCGAAGAACAGATGGAACGCGAGCGTTTGGAACGCGAGCAGCAAGTCGCCAGCGAAATTCAGCAGCGGTTTCTGCCGGCCACGGCGCCAATAGTCGCGGGCTATGAACTGCAGGGCATCAGTTTTCCCTGTTACGAAATCGGCGGCGATTATTACGACTTTATCCAGCGGGAGGATGGCAGGCTGGTCGTCGCCCTCGGCGATGTTTCCGGCAAAGGCACCGCGGCCGCATTGCTGATGTCGTCGCTGCACGCGGCGGTGCATGCGCAGGCCGACATCCACAACTCTCTGGCGAAAACCATCGGCGCCGTCAATCGTTACCTGGTCGAAAGCATACCGGCCAATCGATTCGTCACGCTGTTTTATGCTGAGCTGGATCCGAAGAGCGGCGCGCTGGCCTTCCTCAATGCGGGTCACAACCCGCCGCTGATTGTGCATTCGGGCGGTACCATGGAGCAGTTAGCGGCAGGCGGTTTGCCCTTGGGCATTATGCCGAACGCAGATTTTCGCGAAGGACGGACTCAGCTGCACCCTGGCGATGTGCTGGTGATCTACTCTGACGGAGTGTCGGAAGCATGCAACCCCGGCGGTGAGGAGTTTGGTCCGACGCGACTTTACGAAGTGGTCGCGCGAAACATGGACGCTTCCGCCGGCGGCATTCGCGATCGGATCGAATCAGCACTGACCAAATTCTGTCAGGGCACCCCGGCGGCCGACGATATCACCCTGGTGATTTGTAAGCGCCTGGCCGAAGCAGCGGAAGTAGCTGCCGCGGCCGGGAGTTAACAGACAAACAGCGCCATCGGTTTGAGTCTTTCGGTAGGCCTCACTCCCTAACCTAAACCTATTTTGAAAGGTGCTTTCGTTATGACATCTGATCCTACCTATGAATACGAGAATCTTTGACATCTATCTATGGGAAATCGGTGATAAGAACCTAATGAGAGATTGATAGAACGTTTCCCGCGCCTGACAAGTAGTCACCCCAAGTTTGAGTGCTGGCATCCGGTCGCTACCGCTCCCGGTTCTGTAACTTTCCGACGTGGCTTGTCGTCGCTTGTTCGTGTCGCAACCCTTAATCCCAATACTCTGCATGCGCAGCGTCGCGCGTGACCCAGATGGAAATCGCATAACGCCTACCCTGCTGAACAGGCGTCACTTCATGCTGATAGTTGCGGTCACACATAAATCCGACCAGCATCCCTGCCTGGGGAATTATTTCCTGCTCGAGGGAAGGAAATCTGAGGACGCCACCCTCATAGTCAATGCCGGAGTTGTTCAAGTAGAGCAGAGCTGCGCCGTAATGATATGACGTGTGGTTGGCGGTCCAGACGCCCTCGTCGTTGCAGGATTCGCTGTCGGCGTGCGCCGGGTGGCAATCACCCACCCGCATTTCCGTAGCGAGCGTGAAATCTATATGGGTCGGCACCGCAAAATCATAAAACTGGCGCAAAGCGTCTGCGGCGCGCTGGCGGATTTCGCTAATCTGGTCGCTGACGCCGTCGATCTCAGCTCGCTTGATAGCTATGCCACAGATTGACGTGCGATGCTCATACCGGCGCACATAGTCGTCGGCCTTTTCGTAAGTCTCCGAGACTTGTTGAAAGCCGGCAATCAAGTCCCGGCACAAAGCCGGGGAAAGAAAGCCGTGTTGAATCAACAACATTGTGAAGAGCTGCTCGGATTGAGTTCGAACTAATAGCTTCGAGTTTTCCGGTTTATCATTCCGTCGATTGGCCGGCGACTAAATATTTCGCTGAAGTGACGTGACCATAATGAATAGTCATCGCATCGTCGTCTCGGCAGAGAATACACCCTACGCAGCCTGGCAGGCCAAACTGTTCTGCTACTCTTGTCTTCACCATTTGCAGGAGTCGCCGCTGATCGTTGTCCATGAGTCAGGCCGCGAATTGCACGCAGATTATCAAAGCATCATCAAGGCCGGCGGCGTGGTGCAAAGCGTTCCGAACTATCGAATCACCGGGCACGGCGATGATTACTTTCCGAGGAACACAGCGGGCACCTTACTACATGCGGCTGAAATGTGTAATGCACAAAATAAATTCATCGTCCTCTGCGACCCGGACATGATCTTTGTGCGCCGGCCGGATTTCCCCTCGACCCTCTCCGGCGATTTCTATGCCTATATGAATTATGATCGAGAAGTCGTTGACTTAGCGGCCCAGGCCGTCGGCGTGACGAGAGAAATGATCGCAGCCCACGGGCGGGAATTACGTTGCGGCGTGCCATACGTTATCCCTGTTTCCGAAGCTGGAAGCCTGGCTGAATTGTGGCTGGCCGCAATTGATGCCTTCCCGCCGCGCCGTTGGGAAGACAACATGTATGCGTTTGGATTGGCCGTCGCCAAAATGGATCTGAAAGTTACCCTGACCCAGTTGGCAGATCATAATTACTGGCCCGACAGTCGCGTCCAGAGAGAAATGATTCATTACTGCTACGGCGATGAATCCTGGAGTAAGCGTGACTTCCTGACCGAGGCAGAGGCTCAGAAAGTCTGGGAGCCCCCGACTATCTCCCGCGACGGCACTATCGCCGGGGAGATCTTTCTCCAACTCAGAGAAGCCAGGAAATTCTATGACCGCCTCGGATGATGGCTACACTTCACCTTAAGAAGCTTATGGCAGACCGACCGCTTCAGGGTCTATTGTATGCCGTCACGAGTCTCAAGCTTTTCACGCTTAGCTTGAACTATATTCGCGTTCCGGCGGTGACTCCGGTATATCGGGCCTGGTCGGACTCTCGGGAATCTCGGGCGGCGGCGGGGCCTCTGGAATCGGTGGTGCTTCTGGAATGTCCGGACCCTGCGGGATGTCGGTCCCCGGCGGGGACTCCGGAATCGGGGGCGCGGACAGGCTTTGACCTAACACTGAATCAGGGAAGTTGTGACGTTGAATTTCCATTCGCTAATCCTCCTTGGGACTGTGGGGCTTGGAAGCCGGGAAGGGTCACTTAAAAATCTTATTCCGATTGTCAAGCGGAGCTTACAGCATGTACCCGGGCATTTCAATCTGTTGTTTGTTCAGGCTTAGCTAACAGATTGGAAGCGCCCTAGTGTCCTGTCTCAGAAGTTCGCTCACAAAGTCGAGCGGGCATTAGCCCGACCGTTAGGGAGGGCTCGCCTTTTTTGCGCCACTAAACACATGAGCTCTCCCTAACGGTCGGGCTAATGCCCCGTTGATTATTGCAGCGAATTTTAGAAACATGACACTAGCAGGCTGCTGAAGAAGGGTTCCCATTCCCAGGAAGCAGCAGGACGATCCACGAAAGCACACGAAGTAACTCGAACTAGTGTAGTGTCTCTCAATTGACTTTACAGTGAATTCTCTTCGTGCCGTTTCGTGTGATTTCGTGGATCGTCCTTATGCGCGGAATACGATCCACTAAATCACACGAAAAATCACGAAACTCAAAACTCTTTTTTCATAAACATACGACTTGCCATCGGGTGTCACAAGAATCCTGGGAGCCAGGACTAGTCCGGCACGATCAGCGGGTATCAATTCTTTAACTATCTCTTTGTGTCCACTGATCGGATCAAGGCGGTACACTCTGATTGGCAACACTTCAGTCCCTCGCACATACAGCAGTCCATTGCTGGTCCACCTGATCACTTTCTCTCCGGCAGAGAGGCCGGCGAAAGGACTCGGCTCGCCTCCATTAATCGGGTAGAGGGCAGTCTGATTGGCGGGATTCGCCGCGACGACAAACTTGCCGTCGGGCGAAACCTGCGTCCCCACCACACCTTCCGGAGTTACAGCGCGTGGCTTCGAGCCGTTGCTGATGTCCTGTACATAACAACGCATGGGCCGGCCCCGTTCCCGCCCGGTAAAGAGAATGCGCTTGCCATCGGGGAACCAGGTGGCCCAGCTATACTCATCGATGACCCCGCGCTCTAAGGTCCCAGCCTGGCCCGTTCCGGTTGGCAGAATCATGATTTTCGGAGGAGTGTGGAGCACCGTCGCCGCCCACTTCCCATCCAGAGAGAGAGAGGTGGCCGCTCCTTCACCGAGCCGAATGGCCGCAGAGCCATCAGTCTTGCGCAGATATGAGGTGTAGTTGGTTCCGCTTCCTTCGCCGAAGTACTGGAAGATGAAGGTCCTTCCATCCGCAGAGATATCGAAGGCCGAGACACTGTCGAGCCACGAGAGGTCTCGTTCCCTGGTTTCATTTGGCGCCAGACCGACGAGATCGGTGGTAAAACTGCCACGCGTCAACAGCACCCGGCCGTCCTGAGAAATGTCATGCAACATTAGACCAACGGGAGCGCGCGCAACGACGCGTTCCCGGCTTGAGAGATTGATTGCATAAAGTGACGGCGCTTCGCCGCTTCGGGTGGCCGTGAACCACACTTCCGCTCCATCGGGCGACCATGCCAGCCCTTCCTCAGCTCCCCACTCACTCGACACCACTTTCCGGCTGCCCGCCAGATCCACGACCGCCACTGAACCGCGATCGTCACCCAGGATCTGATGATCCAGAAAAGCTATTAGATTTCCTTTGGGCGAGATTCGAGGATGGCCGATCCATCCGGCCGTTTCGTAAATCACTTTGCCGATCGGATATTCAAGCCGTCGCCGGTCTCCCACATCATGGACGGCGGCCAGCTCTTTTCCATCGGGAGACCAATCGGCCTGCACGACGTTGTCCATAATCTCGCGCGGGGCACCACCCATAATCGGCAGTCGCGCCAAGGTGCCTTCACCCATAAAGAAACCGATACGCCGGCGATTGAGCAGCACGGCCATTTCGCCGGCAGACGAGATAGAAAGCACCTCGGCATTGGTCAATTCGAGCGAGCGCGACTCCAGAGCTTCCAGGCGCATTGAATAGCATTCGTCAGCGCCTCCTCCCCACGAAGTGCTGTACAGGACCGTATGGCTATCCGGCGCGAACCTCGCGGACCAGATAGTGCCCCGCCTGAAGGTGAGCTGTTGATATGAGGGCAAAGGTCGACTGAAAAAAGCCCGGCCGGCAAAAACACCTCCGACGGTTAGCAGTGCAAGCAAAGCCAAGCCGGCAAACAGCGGCCACAATTTCCGGCTGCGCTTTTGCCTTGCCTCGATCACCCGGGTGCTGTCGCTGGTCATTCCCGACAGCGCTTCGATCGCATAGCCCACATCACTGGCCGATTGAAAACGGTCGTCAGGCCTTTTCTCGAGACAGCGTCTCACTATCCGATCCAGAATTCCGGAGAGACTGCTATTTGAAAGCTTCACCTCAGGCGGGTCGTCGTTGAGAATCGCACTGATCAAGTCGGCCGAAGAGTCTCCGTCGAGCGCTCGCTTGCCGGTCAGCATCTCGTAAAAGACCAGTCCGAAAGAAAAGATATCTGAGCGGTAATCTACCAGGTCGTGCCGGCCGCGCACCTGCTCCGGCGACATGTATGAAATGGTTCCCATGACGATGCCAGGAGCAGTTTTGGGTCTCACCGTGGGCGCTTCAGAGCTGATCGCGTCCTGATCCGCTGAAGTCATCAGCTTGGCCAGGCCAAAGTCCAAAATCTTCACGTGCCCGTCTTTCGTGATGAAGATGTTTTCCGGCTTGAGGTCCCTATGGACGATACTCTTCTCATGCGCCGCTGCCAGACCACGCAGAATTTGCACGGCATACTCGAGCGCCTTGCGCACCGAAACACTCTCAAACTGATTACGCTCATGCAGCGTCTGTCCTTCCAGGAATTCAGATACTACAAAGAAGGAGCCGGCATCGGAACCGACGTCGAGAATCGAAACAATGTTTGGATGGTTGAGCCGGGCAAGGGCCTGCGCTTCCTGCTTGAAACGGCCCAGTCTCTCGGCATCCTCAGAGACGTCTGCCGGCAGGACTTTGACTGCCACGTCGCGGTTGAGCTCTGTGTCATGAGCACAATACACTACCCCCATTCCGCCCTTGCCGATGAGAGAGCGAATCTCGTAACGCCCGAGTTGCGAGCCAATTTCAACACTCATTATTTCGCTGCTTCCGGGTTACTGCTTTGTATTTCTTAACGTGATTGGTCAGGACAAACAAGTCGTAGAGACTCTCCGGCATAATACGCCTTTAGTGCCCGTGAAGATAAGCACTCAACCGCCGGGGGCCTTCTTAGAAAACCGTCCGTTGCTGTTCGCGCATTTTGGTCTCCAGGCTAAACCTTGGCTCGATCCCTTCGTTACTACCGGCGACTCTGGCGGAAACATATTCGCCCACCACCGGCCCATGCTTGAAACCGTGGCCCGAGCCCCCGCCGACCAGCCAGACGTTATCAAGCTCTGGATGAAGGTCGACGAGGAAGTCGCCGTTTGAGGTGTTCTCGTACTGGCAAACGCGGGTTTCGGTTACCGGCGCGTCCTTCAATTCCGGTAAGCGCCGGGCCAGACAGCGGCGCACCTCTGCGAGTCCCTCTGTGGTAGCAATTCGATTTCCGCTGTCGGGATCAAACGGAGGTCCATGACGATCGATTGCGATCTTGATGCCGCGCCCTTCCAGATCCGGTAAGCCGTAGACTTCATCTTTAAAGTCAATCCAGGTGGGCAAGGCCGGAGGAGCAAAGCCGCGGCCGGCGGAAGTGCCGAAAAAGAAAACTTCCTGACGCGTCGGCTGAATTCGATTCGCCAATTGATTTGGAAACATCCGCGGCAGCCATGGTCCACAGGCAAAAACATATTGACCGGCTGAAATGCGTTGGCCGCTGGTGCACGTAATCTCGTTCAACGACCCTTGTCCGATCGGCGCCTTGACCGCCTCCTGCAAATACTCGACGCCGCTCTTGATGGCTTCCTTGACGAGGGCCTCGACCGCGCGGCGCGCCAGCAGGACTCCACTCTCGGGCTCCAGCATGGCTGCGGAAATTCCTCCCAGACCAATCTGTGGATAGCGCCGGCTGACTTCAGTGGTCGTTAACTTTTCAAAAGAGATCTTTAATTTCCGTAGCGTATCCGCGGATTGATCGGGATAAGGATCGACTTCGTGAGCCAGCCACAAAACACCGGTTTGGCAAAAGAGCGGCTGATCGATTCGGGTAAATAAGTCCCGCCATAGTTGCAATGAACGCTGCGCCCAACGCGTGTAAATCTCATCGGCGCCATAGCCCATTCGAATGATGCGTGATTCGCCACCGGAACTCGAACGACTGTGACCGGGGCCATGAGCGTCGATTAGAATGACGCGTTTCCCGGTCCGTTGAAGTTGAAAAGCCGTCCAGGCGCCAAACACTCCGGCCCCGACGACTACCACGTCATATGTGCTGTTGTTCACTGACTCGATTTATCGGCGCCCTGGATGATCACTCAAATGCCCTCGAGGTACGCCGTTTCGCCGTGGATCGCCGCCAGGCCGCCGTAGAAGAAAGCCAGCCCCGGCGTCATCAGCATGACCAGGCTGGAGCAGAGCAGGATGAACGCTGTATTACCGGTGTCGATGTTTAGAGGGGGCATGGTGGTGTGTCCTTCATTGAGCTGTTACGCGAATGCACGGAGCGCCGTGCGGACGACAAGATGTTGCGGCATGATACGCCTTTCAACCATGCGATCAAGATTTGCGACGGGGAAGTAGCCGACCGTGAGAGAGGTCTGGATTAATAGGCAAAGCCCCAAGGGCGCGTGATGTGAAAGCGTGGGGCAACGCCCCAGGCGATGATCGGAATTACAATCCAAGCTCTGAAGGAGCTGGAAATTATTTCGCGCCTTCAGCGCTTGGTTCTTTTTTTCCAACAAGTTCCAGGGGCGTTGCCCCTGTCTATTACATCTCACGCCTTTGGCGTGAAGACTACGCCCAGCGCCTTACTTGCTCTGCATAGATCGTCCTTGGAACTGCTCGTCAGAGATTGCGTTCTCATCGTAGTCCTCATTCCAGCTTAACTCTCATTTCCTCCAGCACGGCCTGTTCTTTTTCACCTACTGGTTGTCCAAGTTTGCTATATTCGCCGGCCAAATTAACTAGCGCCTGTGATTGACGATAACTGTCATCGATGAGAGCCACGGTGGTGAGAGCCTCGAATAGAACTTCAGAGGCTTTGGCAGTTTGTTCTCTGCGCGCCAGCCTGGCAGCGATTTCGATTAAGGCCAAGGCCTTCTGGTAGGCCCGTTCGATCATGTCCGTGCGAGCGAGTGCTTCAGATAGCGTATGGTCAGCTAAAGCGAATTGCTCGGATGCCACGAAAGCGTCGACAATTCCAACGTCGCAGAGAACCCGGGCATAGTTGTCTTTGATCATCTCAGACACTTCGAACGCACGGCCATTATTTCCGGAACGCACGCCTAGTTTTGCGATCTCTCCCAGAGTTTGGTTTTGCCGATCCTGAGAATTCATCAATCCCGGCATTTGCAAAGCCTCTTGGTAATGACCGACCATCGCGTAACAAAGCGCTAAATCATGCAGCAGACTCTCGCGCATCATCAGACCCTGTTCACCATAAACCTCCTCGTCTCTGCCTATCTCCGACGCGTCTGCCAACAACGCCAGCGCCGTAGTGCTGTCACCGGCCTGGTGATATTCGAACGCCACCTTCGTCGTCGCCTGCGCGAATTGAAACGGGTTTTCGATTTCTTCAATTACCTGATCGGCCTGATCGTAGCGCTGTAGCTCGGCAAACCCGCCGGCGATTTGGGCTAAGGCTGGATCTTTGGCGAGGTCTTCAGACTTATTACAGAGGCGATGAGCACCGGCCAGGATTTCCAAAGCCAGTTCTTCCTGACCACACTTCTTATTAAGAGAGGCAATTGCTACCAGAGTATCGATCCGTGGCTCGGGAAACTCGATCTCTCCGGCAGCTTTGGTTGCTTCCTGCAGCAACTCCTCAGCGTCAGGGTTACGTCCATCATCGAAAGCTTTGGCCGCCAATTCAACCAGGATAGACGCTTTCAAATCGGGGTAATCGAGCGATCGGGCCACCTCAAGAGCCTTGACAGAGAAACCGCCGGCAATGCATGCGAGAGCTATCCGGCTTAAGGTCGGAGCACTTTCAGTTAATCTATGAGCGACTTCGATAGACTTCTCAAACGCGCCCGACTCAGCATAAGCAAGGGCCATCTGCTCCGTTGCCAGAGCATACGCGGTATCGTCTTCAATCATCTCGGACAGTTTGTCGGCGTAATCAGCGGCGCCAACTTCAATAGACCTGGCAGCAACCCCGGCCAGCGCCTGGTCCCTCAGATAGGAGTCGTCGATGGTTTCGGCGAGGTCAACGGCAACATCAAGCTGTCCGGCTGCAGCGTACTTAACTGCTATGAGAGAGAGAATTTCAGAACGCCCTTCAAGACCCTCAATGGATTTGGCGATCTCCACAGCACAGTCCAGGAAGCTGTTTCCGGCATCATTGTTGTCGGTGGATCCCGCGTTCACGTCAGTTCGCGTCCTCTCGCATGATTAATGAGCCACAGATACACACGGATAAACACTAATTAGAAAGCTAGTGTACCGGGACTTGTTAATCAAGACTCATTACGTAATCGGTCATCGCGTGAGGGGCCGGCGACGAGGCGAATCGCGGCGTGCCCGATGACCACGATCGACCGAATACGCGCAGATCACAACGATAACTTGCTGAGTTGTCATCGTCTCCTGCGTGATTAAGAGCTCAACGTGCAGACCGGCTGCCATGATACGCCTCTTAAGCGGGTGATCAAGATTCATTCGGCACGGATTAGTGTCTTGGTTTGTTTTCGTTTTTTGGCTCGGACAAAAACGATCCACGAAATCACGTGAAACTGCACAAAACCCCTTCCGCTTCGTGTGCGTTCGTGGATAATTTTTCCCTGACAACCCTGGACACTACTATTCCAATCTCGGAACCCTCTCTTGACACTGCTCTCAACGCTCACTTAGGCTGAGTAACTCATCCGTGGCATTAGGCTTTGCCGGCTTCCTGCCTTTATGATTTGTACTCCATTAACTGGAACTATTCATGATCAAAGACGAAATCATCAATCTGGTTAAGGACAAGCGCGCGCACGTCGGAGTGATTGGCCTCGGCTATGTCGGATTGCCCCTGGCGACTGAATTTGCCGGCCGGGGATTCAAGGCTACGGGATTCGAAGTCGACCAAAAGAAGGTCGACCAGATCAATGCCGGCCAGTCGTATATCGGCGATGTTTCCACCGGCCAGGTCAAAGAGCAGGTTGAAGCCGGCCGGCTGCGGGCCACCATTGACTTCGATCATTTGAAAGAATGCGACGCGATCATCATCTGCGTTCCGACACCGCTGCGCAAGACGAAAGAGCCCGACGTTTCTTTCATCCTGGCGGCCGCGGAAGAGATCAAACAGCGCTTGCGACGCGGACAGTTGGTGATTCTGGAATCAACAACGTACCCCGGCACGACCGACGAAGTTTTGTTGCCGATGTTGGCAGATACTGGTCTGAAACTGGACGAGGATTTCCTGTTGGCTTTCTCGCCTGAGCGAGTCGATCCGGGCAATCCCGAATTTCAGACGCACAATATTCCGAAGGTGGTGGGCGGCGTCACCGACGATTCGACCGAGACCGCCACGCATCTGTATTCGCAAATCGTGAACGACGTGCATTCGGTCAGTTCGGCGCGCGTCGCTGAGGCAGCCAAACTGCTGGAGAATACTTTTCGCGCGGTCAACATCGGCATGGCTAATGAAATGGCCCGGCTCTGTTATGCCCTGAACATCGACACCTGGGAAGTGATTCGCGCAGCCGCCACCAAGCCGTTCGGCTTTATGCCCTTTTATCCGGGTCCCGGCATTGGCGGTCACTGCATCCCGCTCGATCCGCATTATCTTTCATGGAAAGCGCGTCAGCACGGTTTCGATTCGCGCTTCATCGGGCTGGCCGAGGAAGTAAATTCGCGCATGCCTGAGCACGTAGTGCAACTGGTTGCCGATGGATTAAATGACGATCGTAAAGCAATGAAGGGATCGCGCATCCTGCTGCTGGGTGTGGCCTATAAACGCGACATCGACGACGTGCGCGAGAGTCCGGCGCTTTCCATTATCGACCGGCTGCGCAGCAAAGGCTGCGACGTGCGCTATCACGATCCGTTTGTGCCTAAGATCAGTTTCGACGATGCTCACACGGACAGCGGCGGACAGCCAATGTCTTCGGTAGCTTTAAACGACGAAGAGATCCGGGCGTCGGACTGTGTGCTGATCGTAACCAACCACAGCCAGATCGATTACCGGCGCATCATCTCCCTGGCGCCGTTGATTGTAGACACGCGCAACGCGCTTAATGGAGATCTGCGGCGCGATAGTCGAGCGCGGATTATTCGACTGTAAGTGGAGCGCGGACATCCTGTCCGCCAACTTGCGCAGCAAGCTAAGTAAGTTAGCGCGCGTCGCAATCGGCCCCTTGGAAGAGAATGATCCACGAAATCACACGAAACGATCTACTCGCTTCGTGTATTTCGTGGATCGCTTTTACTATTTGAAGACACCCGACAGAACTGGTTGATCCTTTCTCTGCTCGCACTATTTCAACAATGGGTTCGCGCTACGCGCTCAGGCGGACAGGATGTCCGCGCTCCGTCTAGTCAATAAACGCCCGTTGCCACAACTCCAGAGTCAGCAACTGAAACACCTGAAGGTTAAAGTCTTCTCGGCCGGAAAGGTTTGCCTCGATCACGCTCCTCACTTGCTCTGGCCGGAACAGACCGCGGCGTTTGACCGTTTCCGCTGACAATAGATCATCGACCATTGGCCGTAAGGGCCCACGCAGCCACGAACGGATCGGCGCACCGAATCCGGCTTTCTTCCGCCAGACAACATCGCGCGACAAGAGCTTTTCGGCTGCGCGCTTTAGGATGTATTTGCGCTTCAGTCCGCGCAACTTCAAATCAGGCGGCATGCGAGCCGTAAGTTCCAGCATCTCCTGATTGAGAAAGGGCACGCGCACTTCCAGGTTTGCGGCCATTGAAGTTTTGTCCGTGGTCATAAGATTCAAGCACGGCAGAAACGTTTTCAGATCGACGTAAAGCAGTTGATTGAGCGGCGCCGCTTGCTTCACGCGCGCGAAATAGCTCCGGTGTGCGCTGTAAGCATCCAGGTTGCTCGTAGCGCCTCGCATCTCTTCGGTATACAGCTTCCCTTTTGCTTCGTCCGTGAAATAAGTCCCATAGCCCAGGTAACGATTCTCGAAATCCAACGAGGCGCTGCGCGCGAATTTTTTCGCATTGCGCAACGGCGCGGTGAGCTTGCCCGGCAGCCCGCCGGGCAAAGTGTGCGCCAGCGCTTTCATCACCGGCCGCCTTAGCATCTGTGGCACCGGATCAAACGCGCCCGCAAGTTTCATCGCCAGTTGCCGCGGATACCCCGCAAAGACTTCATCGCCGCCCATGCCTGAAAGCATCACGGTCAATGTTTCGCGGGCCGCACGCGACACGAGATAGCTGGGAATCGCCATGTCGATCGCCGGCTCGTCCATGTGATAGACGAGCTTTGGCAGCAGTTCGGCTACGTCGGGCTGCAGCATGATCTCGTGATAGTCGGTGTCCAGTTGCTGA
>WNFR01005097.1_pt1 | contig 13458 bp, 13 predicted proteins | sample 5400221 | NCBI WGS metagenome assembly WNFR01 (sample SAMN13153357, study PRJNA577476) | soil metagenome | isolation source: 40 cm soil under Madrone tree | place: USA:California | collected 2016-06-14
CAAGCTCGCAGTCGACATCGGGGGTGCGAGCGGCACGCTGGTTCACAGTCTGATGACCGCCAATCCGCAGTTGCATGGCATCATCTTGGACCTCCCGGATGTGGTGCCGAGCGCAACCGCCGCCGCCGCCGCGCTGGGGCTGGCCGAGCGCAGTAGGGTGTTGGCAGGAGATTTCTTCGTCTTTGTACCTGAGGCAGACCTTTACCTGCTCAAACATGTACTGCATGACTGGAATGATGGGCAGTCCGTCCGCATCCTGAAAAACTGCCGGCGTGCGATGCGGTCGGGCGGTCGGGTCATCGTGATCGAGCTGCTACTAGGCGAGATTGGCGAGCCGGGGCCTGCTCCATTCATGGACCTCAACATGATGGTGATGCTACCCGGCCGCGAGCGCACGCTCTCCGAATACCGTGCACTGCTGAAGCAGGCGGGCTTCCGGCTCGACAAGAGCAGCCCGACTCGCTCGTCAATGGCAGTGATTGAGGCGGTAGCGGCCTGACAGAAACCATTCAAATGAGCTCCAATTTGAATTGGCGGGGTATCTTCCTCTTCGTCGTTTATACGAGTGTAGTTGTCGGTGTTTTCTTATTTTCTCGAAACGGAAATTACGGAAGCGTTGATGGGCCGGCGCCGAGACTGAGCTACGACGAGAGAAATCGTGGCCGACCTCGATTCCTCCTTCGGAGAGAAGGTGCGAACCATCGCCGCGTGCCCTTGGTTCAAGGTTTCGAATGACCCAAGGGGTTCCGATGGTTGCGATCCCGATTACGAATGATCAACCTGGCGTTGCCGCGAGAATTGCGCATACAAAAACCGGAGCATTCGTGCCATTGAAGGAGATGAAGGCGCCTCGCTTGTCGTCTCTTATCGACGCGGTTTTGAGCAATCCGGAATACCGTCAAAATGCCAACAACATGAAGCAGGTGATAGCCGAAACAAACGGACTCGAAAAAGCCGCAGACCTATTAGAACAGGCTTTCAACCTCGCCTAGCCACTGCAAAGGAATTGAGGCACTCCATCACCATTATACGCAGCTTAAATGCCTCACGATCAAATTAATAGAGAAAAATTAATAGGCTTTTCTGCCTGGCTTTCCGGCGAGAAAGAGAGACTTCCTGATGCGAGAAGCTGCGTTTCCGTGGTGACGATGATAGTGTCCGCGCAGTTTCGGACAAGCCAAACGAGTTTTTCCTTATCTACGACTCTCTGGTGTTTTGCTAGTTGGACCTGAGGAGGAGCGTATGCGGTTAAATTTTATGTTCACCCAAATTCTTCATCACCGAAGATTTCTCGCGTGAAGGCTATGTAATTCTTGCGACTGGAACTGATGTGGCTCATAAAGAACCAGCTTCTTTGAAGGAAAAGAATCCCTGCCGTCCCTCCATTGGAATACCTACGATGACGTGGTCGAGAAAGTGAATCTGAAGAAGTCTGGCGCCTTCCGAAATACTACGCGTTAAACGGATGTCTGCCTCTGACGGCGAGGGGTCGCCAGAGGGATGATAGTGTTATGTGGATGGAACGTTTATGTGATGCGACGTGGCTATCATGCCCGTCAGTCAGTCATGGACTTGGTCGGAATGAATCATCTACTGCACATAACTACGGCGTCGACAACCCCGAAACATTGCAATTCAAGGAAGTGGAGGCTGCCACTAGCCAGTAGTGCGGAATGGCTGGCGAAGCCTCTCTATGCACGGCAGGACTGGGTCACAAAGGTGCATAACGGCACGACGAAAGCGCTTGACTCTTAGACCACAATCTGTGGCCTGCTGCGACTCAGCAGCCTCTTAGGAGGTAAGCCGAAAACTCTTTTGAAATGACGTGTAAGATGGCTCTGATCGGCGAAACCGACATGCTGTGCAACTTCGCTGATGGTGAACTTGCTTGTTGTCAGAAGTTCTTTCGCTTTCCTTACCCTGGCCTCGACGACATACTGGTAAGGTGACTGGCCGGTAGATTCTTTGAACAGCTTGGCAAAGTGATAAGGACTTATGTAAACCGCCTGAGCAATCCCGGAAACAGTTAAGTCTGTGTCCAGTTGATCCTGAATGTATTCCACAGCACGCACCAGCTTTTCGCGCGGCAACCCACCATACTGCCTCTTCGGCTCGAGCACTGCCGCGCTATATTTGCGTAGGAGGTGTACGGCGAGCGCTGTTGATATTGCCTCCCCATACATCCGGTCAAGGGCATCACCGGTCTGGATTCCGGCCCGCAATGCCAGAGCAATGTGGCGAAGTGTAGGGTCGGTCCTTCGTCGCTGCTCAATTAGTTCAATACGGTCTGCATCGAACTCCAGTCCCTCAGCAACGCGGCTAACGAAAACTGGGTCCAGAGCCAGAAAGAGGAAGTTCGCAAACACGCTCCTCTCTACCTTCAGCCGACCAGAAAAAGGCTGATCGCTCGGGCAGAAGGAAATCGCGCCTCTTGCCTTGAAGACGCGCTGAAACCGCCCCGCTTTCTTGAATTCCCAAGTAAAGGAGTGACCAATATTGATAGCAATCGCATGACGCTTGTGCATTACATCGGCCACTTCAAAGCTGGGACAAAGATGCTGTTCCACCACGAGATCGTTCCATTTTGTGCCAACGCTCGAGAAAATAACCCGAGAAGGGGTACCGCCGGGAAAGGGTTCTCCGTTTGTTTGGCAGAGAGGAATACTGTGCGGGTGCTTCATTGTAATTCTTATCTTCTCCCCGACGAAGTCAAAAACATTACCATCAAAGTTTAGGAACGAGGCGGTTTCTTGTCCGAATTGTCGCAATCGTTGTCTTAACTGAGCAGCTCTTAGTCTCCAAAGAATCGCTCGAAGCTTCAAAAGAACCGCTCGAAGCTTCAAGAAACCACAACGTCTTCAAATGAATGTCTGCGGGAGAACGCAGATTTATGAAGACCAATGCAAATAGTACAGCGAGTACAGCGAGCCTTGAACCAAGCACCCGCGTGGCAGATTTCGCCGAGCGGGTACGCATGAATCAAGCGAAACTAAACTCTGAACTAAAGCCACTCTACGACTTCATCGTCTGTGGTTCGGGCTCCTCCGGTTCGGTGGTAGCGCGACGCCTGGCTGAAAATCCCGATGTCAGCGTGCTCTGTTGGAAGCTGGCGGGACCGACGATGTGCCCAGCGTCATGGAGGCCGGTCAATGGCCTCTAACCTTGTTTCCTCAGTACATTTGAGAAGTTATTGAATCGCTAAATATCTATGAAAATCGGCTTTATCAGTTTTCCTGTTCCAGGTCACTTCAATCCAATGAGCGCGCTGGCTCGTCAGCTTCAATCACGCAGCCATGATGTCGTGATGTTTTCTCTACCAGTGGGCGAATCGCTTGCTCGTGCTGCCGATCTGCCGTTTGTCCCTTTTGGTGAGGAAGAGTTTTCGGCTGAGCACTCGTCTGAAGTTGTCGGAATACAGAGCAGGCTAAAAGGGGAGGAAGGTCTACAGTTCACGGTTAATGCGGTTGCGGCATTAAACGAAGTAAAGTGGAGAACATTACCGAATCTACTGTCTTCAACCGGCATTGATGCCCTCGTAGTCGATAATTACGATTTCTACGGCGAAATAATCCCAATGCGTCTTGGGATGCCATACGCCATTGTGTCAAACGCACTGCACTTCGATTATTCGGGGTATACGCCCCTCTGTGTCTATGATTGGGCGCACGAGAATACGCCCGAAGCCATAAAAAGAAACCGCCAGGGCGTCTCAAAGTTTACTCAGATGCTCATCCGCAGCAACGCAGAGCTAATCGCCCAAGCGGAGAAAGCCGGAATCAAGGCCAACTGGGAGGACCCATCCTCTTTGTTCTCGGATCGCCCCTGGATCACACAGTGTCCTCGGGAATTTGACCTTGAAAGCTCGCATTGGCCTAAGCAGTTCCATTACGCAGGTCCGTTCCATGACGGTAAAGGCCGATTGGAGTTCCCTTTTCCGTGGGACCAATTGACGGGAGAACCCATCGTTTATGCCTCGATGGGAACAGTTCAGGTTGGCAACCCGGACGTCTTACGCACTATCGCAGCTGCGGTCTCAAAGCATAAGGGTTTACAACTAGTACTTTCAATTGGTAATGCCCTGCATCCCGAGCAGATCGGGCCGGTACCGAACAATGCAATCGTCGTTAATAATGCGCCTCAGCTGGAGTTGCTAAAAAGGGCATCGGTGTGCATCACCCATGCGGGATTCAACACCGCGCTAGAAGCCCTGACTCAAGGGGTTCCTCAAATCGCCATTCCGGTAACCAACGATCAGCCAGGCGTCGCTGCAAGAATCGCCGACAAAAAGACCGGTAAAACAACCTCTTTAGACGGCTTAGACGCGTCGAATTTGTCGGCGCTTCTCGATGAGGTGATTAACAACCCTATCTATCGCGATAATTCCCGCTCGATCCGGAAGGCTATCGCCAAGAAGAACGGACTTTCCGTAGCCGCCGACCTGCTGGAGCAGGACTTTGGACTCACTCACAACCCCATCTCTGAGGCATAATCCAGAGGATCTCTTCAGCCACTTCGGTAACGCCAAGCAGACCTCGTCAGTTACGACAGCTTCTTCTGATCTTACCGTCAACCGTACGACTAAAAACATAAGAAACTGAAGATGAAAGATATGATCTCTAACCGAGTTGCTAAGAGTAGCGCTGTGTTTGGCGGCCAACCAACCCGATAGCGTCGCTTGCGTCACGCCAACGCGGGCGACGATCTTGTGGTTGAGTGGAACTCAGAGCAGCTTTCCCAACAACTAAACGCGATGGAACTAGGAAAAATGCAGCTTTCCCAGAACTCCTACTTACTAACACTTCGCCGCAATGGTTGAAAGTTGTTTCCTCGATTTCGTGAACGCTAACTGTTAATTGGTTAGTCGATGCATCTTCCAAAAGCTCAGCTCGCTCCGCCTGTCTTCGCCTTCTCCGCTCTCAAACTCAATCTCTACACTTGGCAAATCGAAACCCTAGCCGCTGTCGGCAAAGGCATGCCTACCGCTTGCCTCGCTCCGAATGGCAGCGGCAAAAGCTCGACCGTCCTTACCGCACTCATTCTGTGGTTCCTCTCCGAGTTTCCTACCGGCCGCGCAATCGTCACTAGCGGTTCCTGGGCCCAGCTTAAAAGCCAGCTCTTCGACTCTCTCAAACGCTTCCAGCACCATCCGCTCTTCCGCGGTTGGGACTTCCAGGAGTCTACCATCAAAACTCCGCAAGGTGGTTTCGCTATCGGCCTCTCAGTGGATGATGCCTACAAAATGGAAGGGCACCACAGACGCGACGATAGCCCCGTTCTGATCGCAATCGACGAAGCCAAGGCCATCGCTGGCCCGGTGTTCGAAGCTATCGGAAAGTGCACGCCAACCTACCAAATCATCGTTTCTTCAGCCGGTCCAGCGGCAGGTAAGCTTTACCGAATCTTCACTTCCGAAAGCCAGTTCTGGTTTAGACGCCGCGTTACCTACCGCGAATGTCCGCACCTGTTCGAATCGCAGCGCCTCATCGATATCGAACTCTATCCGCAAGGCGAGAACTCGACCTTCTACCGCAACAAGTGGGAAAGTGAATTCGCAAGCGATGCCGGCGAAGCACTGATACCGCTCGATGCGATCCGCGAGTGCATCGCCAAACCTCCAGAGTGGCAACCAGGCATGATTACCGCCGGGTGCGACTTCGCGGCCGGAGGTGGCGACTCGTGCGTTTTAGCGATCGCTAATGGCAACCGGCTCGAGATCGCTGATTCATGGAAAGCCTACAATCCGAAGAAGTCAGCCGGCCGATTCACTGATCTGTTCCGCAGACACGGATTGCAAAGTGATCAGATCGCCGGTGACGCTGGCGGTCTTGGTGTCGGCTTCATCTACGATCTGCAGGAGAACGGCTACTTCATCAAAGAAGTTCACAATGGCGCAGCGGCCCAGAATCCGGAGCATTATTCAAGCCGCGGTGCTGAAATGTGGGACCAGTTTGGAATCCTGGTTCAGAATCGGCGCGTCATCCTGCCAAAAGACGAAGCCTTGATCGGCGAGCTTTCCAACCGCAGACGGGACTACGACGGTAAAGGCCGAGTCGCCGTTGAATCAAAGCGGGACATGAAGTCTCGCGGCCTATCATCGCCGGACTTGGCTGATGCGGTGATCCTGGCTTGTATGACCGGGTGGGGCGGTCTACCGCAAAACCTCAACCCCAGAGTACACGCACAAGCGCTTGCGGCGATGGAACAGATCAACCGGCGAATGGAGCGCAACAGGTCGCCCTTTGCGGTCGAGCACGTCGATTGGAATCGAGTTTGGTAGCTTTCGAAGTGATCGTACTTCTGTTCCGGCTTGTGTTCCGACTCGCAAATCTCCCTCGGCTAATCAGAGAGAATGGTACTGGGGATTCGAGCGTTAGTGTTGTCTAACATTTCAGCTTTCTGTGCCGTTCTTAAGCTGTGCCGGCTGATCGAACCCCTTCGGTGCCTCAGCTTCAACTGTCTTGCTGGCCTCAAGCAAGGCTAGGAGTTGTTCGCGGGTCAGTTCAGAATAGACCGCTTTCTCGCCTGATTCTGTTCTGACGATGTTGCGAAGACTGAATTCGCTCGGGTATTTTCGCTCTAAGTAGGTCATCGCTGCAACCCAGTTTCGCGGCATCGCGGATTTGACCATCTCGAGCGCATGGTCGCGCCACACTTCATCGCGGATCTTCTCAGCCTCAGCCAACCGAGCTCGCCAGTCGGGTTTTTGAATGATGTGATCTCGCCAAGTTGAATAGTCGATCCGCTCGATACGGCATGCGGCGGTGTTCACTTGTCCCTCGCGAATCAATTGCAGTATGCGCGCAAAACGCGCTTCAGTCAGTTTTGTCGGCCGACCACCCTTATTTTTCTCTTCGATTCGAACCACTTCGAGCTCACGAACCTCGGTCGATTCCGGGGGTTGAAGCTCTTTTTCTGCATGAATCACGGCAGGAAGTTTAGCATTCGGACAATCGGAAAACTAGGAAAAGCGCTCAATGCGTAAGCATCGTTGATTTCGTTGAATTCGTAGCTTCGTAATATTTACACGCACTTTCACTTACCCTTGTTATACTGCTCTACTTTACTACTATATACTACTATGGACTCTGAGAGTTCGACCCTAAATAACAGAGAGAGTAATTGAGTAAAATTGAGTTTATACGCAGCACGAATTGAACGAATGAAACGAAGGTAACGAATTAGGTGGCCTTCCATAGTTCGGATTTTTTGCCATTGTCTTCCAACCGTTCGCTTGGGTAGGCGAGCCCTGATTGCGCGAGAGTGGAGAGCGCGCGATCCAGATCGATTTTGGTGGCGTTACGACTGAACACATCGACTTGGATTTCGGTTCGTGTCATACCGTTCGGACGCCGTTGGAGGGCCCAGAGTATTTTGTCGGCCATTTTGTTACCGGTTGAAGTGCCGAAGATCCAAGCGGCTGATCGGTGGCAGTAATCCCAAACGGCAAGGGCTGCTTCCAGGTGGCAGTGTTGAATGAGTGCGGAGCGATCGGCGATTGCGTAGATCATTGATAGGCGCAAGGTCTGCGATTCGGCTCGGCCCAGAACCGCTCCTAAGATTCCCGGGTGTCCGGTGGAAAGGCGCTCGTATACTTCCGTCCATAGTTTATCTGCTTCGGAGTCTCTGGCCATTTGTCGCTCGATGCCCGAAGGAAATGTCTTAAGGATCAGGCGCACAGTCTCAATGATCTGTGGATGAGATTTCCAAGGTACAAATCCGGAATTTGGCGGGATTTGTTGACGACGGCTAGCAACCCAGAGAAACCGGTTGGCGAACCCGTTAAAAGCCTCTGATTTGCCAAGACAGGTTGAGAGTTCCTCACGCGTGATGTGGCCTACTACACTGACATGCGGATCGGTAGCTTTCTCCGGGCAGTGTCTGGTTGTGATCTTGAGGCTTTTTCCATCCCATGCGCGGCGCAGGACTTCGCTCAAAGTATTGCCTTTGCGCTCTAAATGCCGGAGCACCTGCGAGAATTCTTCCTCGACAACGAAATAACGCTTATCGCTGACGCCGGGATCTAGTACTTCCTCGGTGGGCTCGATAGGGAAGTTTTTGGTTTTCCTTTGCGGGAATCCCAAGCGCGGATCGCGTACGGCAAAAATCAGTCCTTCGCCACTTGAAAGGCCGGTCCCGAAATGGTCATCGACCCAGTCAGGCGCGACCTCACGCATTAGTCGTTCGACACTTGAGTAGGCGCTGCCCTTTCGTCCTTTGGAGGTTTCTCCAACCAGGGTGCACCAGAGTCTTGGGTGATGTTTGGAATCGCCGGCATAGAAGTAGACGCTTCGTCCGATCACGTTGCCAAGCGCTGCCAGGAGTTGAACCAGCACCGCTTCTGGGCACGCCTCGGTATGGGGTTGGATCGTTTGAACGATCTCGCCGATTATTCCATGGAACGCAGCCGGCCGCATGGGTTCGGGAAACGGCTTATCCACGACCGAATAGTGGGAAAAATCGAGTGGCGCGGCTCCGCGGCTTTCAGGATCTGTAATTACTCTTTCGAGGTCATGCTTTGTTGCTCCGGCGCGTAGCCAATCGTTTATGTCTTTGAACTCTTGCGTTATTCGGACCACACGAATTTCGCGATTGGCAAATTCTATGACATCTTCCAGCCATTTACCCCCCTTTGTCGAGCCGTCGTTTTGCGGATGGACAAAGACGGTGGCGCTATCGGGCAGCCGACCTTGAACCAGTTTACCATTTCCCACACCTCGAGTGCAGAAGAAGGCAACGGTTTTGTCAAAATGCCAGCCAGTTATTGCCATCAGAGCGAACATATCCCACTGACTTTCAAAGATGTGGACTGTGCGTGCTTTGAGAAGTTCGCCGTAAATTAACGGCTGGACCGGAATTCCTTTGGGCTCGTAGAACCAGTTTTCGCTTGTGGTCCTGATATGTAGGCTGATGAGCGAACCCAATGAATCGTAAACAGGCGTACACCATTTTCCGCTTGTGTGAAGCCCGATCAGCCCGCGATCAATCAGAAACTCGCAGTGTTCTCGACCGAATCCGCGAAACTCTGCGAGCTCTTTAATGCTCTCTTTGGCGCGGGTCCGTGCAGCTTCCCAAGTGGGACGTAAGTCAGGTTTGTTTTGGTGATTACTAACGCCATTGCCGCCGTGAAACGAGACGCCGACGGCGCGCTCGATGTCGCTTACTGCGTCCTCTTCAGAGTACCCGCGAGCCGCGGCGATCAGTTTATGGAAATTACCTCCTTCGCTTGTCGCACGATCATGCCAAAGTCCGGCTTTTTCGCCGGTTAGTTGCACGCCCAGTGATTGACCGGGCTGGCCGGAGACATCTCCAACCCGCCATTCCTGGCTGATTTTCTTGCCATTCGGAAGAAAATGTTGGCAAAGGCGCTCCGCGTTGTTCCGCTCAAAATCCGCAAGTTTCTTCCAATCAATGCGTTCTGTGTTTTGCGCGCTCAATTTGGGCCTCCTGCGGTTTTCTGTGCCGCTTGTTCCCGTTGCCAGCGAATCTCGTGTTTTGTTGCCCACTTCAAAAACCGTCTGGCTCTTTTACCGCGAAGCAGCCGCCAGCCGTGGGGGACCCCTTTGGACAGATCCACGATCGCGTTTAGCTGTTCCCAGGTGCCAACAACCGTTGCTCTCACGTCCCAATCGGAGTCGCTGCCGTCGACAACTCTCGTGAGAACCAAAATGTTATCAATCACGGCCGTTCTCCTTTGCTGCTGATTAACCTGTCCCACTTTCCCTCAGCGGAAAAAAATAATGGGAAATGCCAAGTCTTAGATTGGCTGACGATTTCATAACGAATGCGATTGCGCCGCTCCAGCACTGCGTAGAAAGCGAGCCCGCGGCGGCGATCGCTCTTTACCAGCTTGCGATTTACAATCGGGGTAGAATCAGGTAACTGTTGATTGTTGCTATTTTCATATTTGGGGTCGGCGCCTTGGCGGGCGCCGTTTCCATTTCCGGGCGGTGACTCGGTAATCATTTCACCGCCTCCTTCTGTTCGACCGATAGCTTTTCGAGATAGCGATCAAGAGAATCGCCGTCGATTAATCTGACGCCCTTTTTCGATCCGGGTGATTGAACCAGAACCGATTCTAGGGCACCAATCGCCAGCAGCTTGTAGGTATAGCCTCTGGAAAAGGGTAATTGATTTACCCTAATCCACCGCTGGCGCGTGTGTTTCTCAGTTTGAGATAGTAGTGAACTCACAAGCGCAAACGTGACAGATTGCGCGAGCCCTACTAAGGACACGAGAGCACAAAGTTTTGTCTATAGTAGGGTTGTTGAGCAAGAGTCACTTACGATGGGATGCTCCCCCGCCAGGATCTTGAGGAAGATCTCTCAGATGCGCTTCTCGGAAAAAACGTGTCCAGAACTTCGAGTTTTTATCTGCTTCCTCGTCCTGACAGCTCAGTTCCAACTCGATTTTTTCCCTTTGTTTAGCTGCCGGCAATTTTCGAAAGGAAAAATCGCGGTCTTCCGCCATCAGCTTTGTGCGCTCGCACATCTGGCTAGCCGCTAGCCGGATCTCGCGCTTGGTAGGAAGAGTTCCGTTCGGTTCGTGTTCCCGGATCAGTTGTTCGGTGACAATGAACGCGCAGTCTTTGAGGTTGGAGAAGACATTCTCTGACGTAGGCTTCCGCGCTTTTGTGTAGTCTTTGAAAAATTCCTCGTCGTCTCGAGATCGCGCATCGAGCAAAAGCTTGTCTAGTTGTGAGCCGGCGAACTGATCGCCAGGGAAAATCGGAATCATGTTCTTGGCTTCCAAGAGCGACCTAAGCGCCTTGACGCGAGCCTCACCTACCTGCCGAATATCGCCATGAAAATGGAAATGCATGGCTGAGAGAAACCCAGCCACCAGTTCGGCACGTGAACGTTTGATTTTCCGTGCCACGTTATTGCGCTCCGATGTTCAGCCGCGGCAGGTGTTCGAGCGCACCGCGGATTGTCGCGAGTTCGTGATGGCTGTAAACCGCGTTCATCTCGGCGCTGGAGTGTCCGGTCAGCTTCATCCGCAACTCTTGCGGGACCCCGCTATTGGTCAGCACGGTGTTGAAGTTGTGGCGTAGGCTGTGGTACGACAGTCCGGAGACACTCCGGCTCACGCCGTTGCCGCGCTCACGAATCGTTCCCTGATCGATTCCAGCGCGTTTCATGAGCCGTCCGAAAGCCGCGCTTAACCCCGATGCCCCGGAACTGGTTTTGCCGTACAAGGTCGGGAACACTGGCGCTTTCGGATTGTCCTTCAGTGGCAACGTCATGAGATGCGTGTGCAGGTCTTCCGTGATCGGTATCTTGATTTTAGCGTCGGTCTTCTTTTGCGTGAACGTAATCGTGCGTTCGAAAAGATCGATATTGCCCCACGTCAAATTCGCAAGATCTCCAAGTCGGGCACCGGTGTAAAAGCCGGCGACAACCATTCCCTTCCAATCGCCTTCGGCAGTGTTGAAAAGCCGCTGAATCTGTTCAGCTGTGAAGGGGTGCTTCTCGACCCGATCGCCGCGAACAGCTTTTAAGCCGGCCACCGGGTCAATCCGGATTAACCCCTTCTTTTGCGCGGCCCGGAAAGGCTGAGCGAGAACCTTTCGCACTAGCCCGTTGACGGTCGCAGCTCGGCGGCCGGCGGCCAGGAGTTCGTCCCGAAGCTTGATTACGTCCAATTCGGTGACGGATTCCAGGGATAGGAAGGCCCGATCGCCAAGACTTTCTACAAACAGCCGGACAGCTTGATCTTTCTTGGCGTAGCTGGCTTCCGATACAGTTGGCTTCTCACCGGCTAGCCAGTCTTTGAAGTATTGCCCGACGCTTGGAGCGTATAGCTTTCGCCCGGAAACAGATTCGAGGATCTCGCCGACGATCTCTCTCGCCCGAGCTTCAGTGAGCCGGCCGCCGCGTGCTGCAGCTTCGGCCTTGAGCCAGCCATTGAGGACATCTTGAGCTTTAGCCTTGGACGTCTCCTTGGTGGAGCGTTTGCGCCGCCTTCCGAGATGATCGGTATAAGCGGCGATGTAGTACGGCGTCTTGCCCCGACTGTCCTTATGTAAACTCGGCATGAATAGGAAGTGTTACGGTCGGAACTATAGTCGGAACAGTACATAGTTGTCAACGATTGTTCATAAATGTTTGATTACGAGAGAGAAATGACTGTATCTCTACGGGAAAATGGTCATAACGGAGCCATCCTATACTACGTCGGCTACCGGGCGGCAATTGCGAACGAAGACTCCGGAACACCGCTCGTTCTCTTTCGGTTCGAACCGTCCATCCCGGCAAAGCATCCCAGGCTACCAGCGCTCCGCCGTTCCAGTTTACGGTTACAACGACATCGCATTCTTCGTCCGCTTCTCCTGGATTGGAGATCGAAAGATCAACCGGATTGTTCCCCTCCTGCAGAACCTCCAGGCGGTGAACTGGCGTCCGCCCGTTCATTACAGCGGAAAGAGTAGCCCAGCGCCAGTTCCGTACATCCGTCGCCACCGGGATTCTATACCACAGCAGTTCCCGCAACTCTGGCGGACGTGCTGCTTGCCATTCTTTTATCAACGAGGCTACCTCGTCGGCATCCGTGGCAAATTCCAGGACCTGCGTGTCAGGCGGCCAAGTTGGGTCCACGCTATCCATGGCGACACCCAGGAGTTTTCCAGCCGAATCATAACCGGCTAGACAGCGGTAGGTCGGTAACGCGACAGAGAAGGAAAGCTTCAGCCTGGCTGCCCGGCCGACCCATTTTCGCGCTAGTGCAGTGTCGCATAGAACTGCATGCGCGCTTTCCTTGAATGTCGGAACCGAATGCACCTGCAGCACATAACCGTCCACTTCGTGGATCAGAGTTGGAAATTCCGGCTGATCCAACCACGCCGGAAGCGTCGTGATCACAAACCGCATCGGTCGAATAACCGGTCGCAGCGCTTGCAACCATGCGCGATACCCGTCGAGTTTACTCTCAGCGCAATCAAAATCCAGCTGGAACTCGCTCAATTCCACTTCGTGTGCATGGGCAGCAGCGAGCAAGGACTTCGCCGTCTCTACCATGTGCCGTGCTGGTAGATCATCTGCTCCGAAGGGGCCGGGAAACGGTGCGATGCGCAGCGCAATCGCGACTGGCTTCTTCGAGTTTTTAAGCTTTTCCCAATCAATTGTTGCCCGGATTGTCTGCGGTAGTCTGCCAGACCAAACAATTTCCGCCCCCAGAATCACGACTCCATCCAATCGAGTCTCGGCCTGAGTCAGCGCATCGGCGACGGCCGGACCCCAGGCTCTCTGCCAAAGATAGCCGCGCTGTCGCAACGGCGCCGATGCCGTTGGCGCCGCTGGATGGCACCCGATCGACAGAGACATAACCAGCGTCAGGAGGATCTTGGCCACTGGTCGGCCATATGGCGCAACGATGTCGAGGAAGAATGGAAGCACTTTTTAGCGAACGTCAGCGAACTCAATGAACACCAACGAACGTCAGTGCGCATTGACGTTCGTTGGC
>WNFR01009325.1_pt1 | contig 13458 bp, 9 predicted proteins | sample 5400221 | NCBI WGS metagenome assembly WNFR01 (sample SAMN13153357, study PRJNA577476) | soil metagenome | isolation source: 40 cm soil under Madrone tree | place: USA:California | collected 2016-06-14
AAAAATTTCGGTGACGCGAAGCACGATCAGATTTTAGATTTTAGACTTGCGATTGTCGATTCCGCTGAACCAATCGGCTGATCCTGAACCTCACCCGTACGGTTCCACTCTTTTGCGCCCTGGCGCCTTTGCGTCATGATATCTCTCGCAAAGGCACCAAGGCGCCAAGGCGCAAAGTCAAAGCATCCACGGCCGACATGCGTCCGGCAACCAACCGCCCTTCCTTTCATCAAACTCACGTGGAGAGAAGTTATCGAATTACCTCCCAAAGATCGTGATAGCATGGCGCCGGACGACTCGGGAAACTATTTGAGCAAAGATCGACTGCAACTCGAAGGATTGATTCTGGCGGGAGCCCAGCGCCTTTTGGCGCGCTCGGCCAATAGGCGTGATCTTGAGGCGGGCCTCCTGGCGCCGCGCCTGCGTGCGGCGGTCGATAAATATGTCTTGAAGGACGACCCCGCGCCGGCGCCGGCGACCATCGACAAATTCATCGACGGCTTGCATGCCGACGATTTGTGTCTCGTAATTGCTTGTGAGCGAGGCGATCAGGCTGCCTGGAGCGATCTCTTCGAAGGCTACGGAGCGACCGTAAGATCCGCGGCCAGATCAGCCAGTTCAAACGAAGCCATGGCGGATGATGTGGCTCAATCGATCTGGGCTGATCTTCATGGATTGAAGTTGCGGGAAGACGGGAAGCCCGCCGGAAAGCTGGCTTACTACTCCGGTGCAGGTTCGCTGGGGGGATGGCTAAGGGCGGTTGTGGCCCAGTTGGCAATAGATCAGCACCGCCGGCAGTCACGGCTGGTGCAAACCGAAGAGGATGGCGACCTGGAGCGGCTGGCGCACGACGCGACCAGCGAATCGGATGGCGCCGGTCCTTTTCACTCGTCCCCGGGTCCTGAGGAATCGCTGGCCCGCGAAATGGCGTCAGCCGATGTGGAAAAGGCCCTCGCCCGCGCTCTCGCTGATCTTGAAGATGAGGATCGATTGTTAATGAAGCTGTATTATTTCGATGGCTTGCGGCTACGCGAAGCGGGGGCTGTCCTGGGAGTCCACGAAGCCACGGCCAGCCGTCGCCTGACGCGTATCCACGGCCAGGTGCGAGAAAGGGTCGAATCGATCCTGATGAAGGAACATGGCTGGACTAAAACCGAAGCGACCAGATCTTTGGCCGAGGTTGCCGCGCACTTGCAGACCGAAGTGGAACCAATGTTGGTGGGAAAGGCTGATCAGACTTTGCATGTCTCTCCGGCCGGAGGATAACAAGAGAATCGTTCGAATGGCCATTCAATCGCGATGATTTCGCAAGTAATTTCAGGTGGGACCGTTCATCAAACAGGGAAGTAAGCGCACCTGCTCTTAGCAATACCAGGCACATGACAGCCAACGACACACAAATCGATGTTCTGCTCCGGCGTTACGCCGGACAGTCGCAGGGAACGGCGGCTAATGAACATCTGGACGCAGACGAAATCAATGCTTTCGCCGAGGGCTCGTTACCCGCGGCGGCGCGCTCTCGTTATGTTTCGCACCTCGTCGATTGTGATAAATGTCGTCAGATAGTTTCTCAACTGGCAATCAGCAGCGGTGCTCTGGTCCCGACTGAAGCTGAAACCACGGCAGACGTTCAAGACTACGCGTGGTGGAAAAGACTTTCCAGGTTTTTCTCGCCACTGAAGCTGCGTTACGCAGCGTTTGCGATAGTCTTGATCGCCGCCGCCGGCGTGGTATTCGTGGTGATGCGGCGTCCCCGGGAGTCTAACCTCGTGGCCCAGCGCGAGCAAAACGAGCGCGTTCCGGAGAGTAATGTAAAAGCGCCCAATGACGCGTTTCCGCAAACCGCCAACCCGTCACAGTCTGGCGTGATTGAAAACAGGCAGAGTACGACGACGAGTCCGGCCCCCACGCCGAATTCAGATCGGATTGCGAAGCTGGAGCAGCCGAAGACCGGAGACAGCAGTGTTTCGTATTTGAAGGCTACTAAAGAACCCGATACCCTCGGCAATCCGGCGCTAGCCGCGAGCAAGAAAGCGGATGAGGGCGTGACCAAGCCGGTCCCGTCTTACGCGCCGCCGCCTCCGGGTGAAGGTCAACGGGCCCAGACGGAATCACGCGAAGAACGGAAGATAGGAGGCGTTGCCTCCGCTTCAGGACCTCGCAAGTCTGGAGAGCCTGCCGATAAATTTAAGATGATGGACCAGGAGCGGGCGGCTACGGCCGGAAAGGACAATCGTGCGGCCGATGACAACTCTCGTTTGGTGGCCAATCAACCGTTGGCGAGCAAAAGAGTTCCCGATGAAAAGGCCAAGGGGCCGCGCAGAGATGCCGAGAACAACGTAAGGAATCGCAACTCGAACGACAACCAGATCGATGCAACCAGGACTCAGGGAATATTCGCTACGAACCGCGCAGCCTCGGAAGAGAAGCCTCCGGAGACTCGATCGGCGGGCGGACGCAAGTTTCGCCACCAGGGTAGTGCCTGGATCGACACCAAGTTCAAATCGTCCATGACGCTCAAGAGTGTAGCTCGCGGATCGAGCGACTTTAACGACCTTGATTCCGGGCTCCGTTCGATTGCCCAGCAACTAGGCGGCGAGGTCGTCGTCGTGTGGAAGGGCAAGGCCTATCTGATTCGTTGACTCCGGGTGTCAGAAGCCCGACCGTTAGGGCGGTCTGGCCCGATGCAGAGGCCTCGCCGACCACAGGGCTTCCGGGAAATCCTCCGAACCTCAACGCCCGTTCCGCCGTATGAGACTAGCGAATCGGCGAGTTTTGATTCCGAACTTTCGTTTACTAATCAACGGTTACGATTTACCATTCATACATTATGTACTGTCCGTCCTGCGGCACTGAATACACGATCGAGCTCAAGTACTGCAATCGTTGCGGAGCGAACCTCGACACCGGTCAGTCGACGCAATCTCAGTTTGCTCCCGTTAGTGTGACGAAGCCGGCGATTGTTCTGGGAACGATCCTGGTGATACTGACATTGGGAGGTTTTGGGATGCTGATGTCAGCCGCAATCGACCTTTCGCGAACAGCCCGGTTGGATCCGGAGGGCATTACCGGAATCGTAATTACGGGCCTCCTGACAATTCTGACTACCGATATTCTTATCATTCGCCTGCTGACCAAAATAATTAACGCCTCCCTTTCGACAGGGGTGCAAGGACCGCCAAGGAGATCAAAAGCGCTCGCTAATCCTTCACTAATTCAAATTCCTCAACCGTCGACATCTCGCTTGCAAGGAGTGCCCAGTGTCACTGAAGGCACGACGCGGTTCTTCGAGCCTTCCCAAACTCAGTCGGACATCCGGGAACGCCCGACCGGCGAGAAACTGGAGCGATAGTTCCACATCTGGGTCTGATGCATCTCCGATCTTAATAAATCTCCGTCCCCGATTCTTTCGTGGCCGTTTCGTGTGATTTCGTGGATCGATTTTCCGCTCTGGAGGAAACACGCGCGGCAGCGGGTTGAGTGTCTGGATCCGTCGCTAACGCTTCCCGTTCTGTATCTGTTAGAGTCTCGTTCCGCTCGGGCAGTCACTAAATAACGAGGTATCCCATGCGATCGAACTGCATGTTCCGGCCGCTTTCTGCTTGCTTATTGTCGCTGCTTTCTTCTGGATTCATCGTTTCAACTTCGTCGGCCCAGCAGGAATCTGCGAAGCCGGCTCCAAATAAATCCGCGACCACTCCTCAGAGCAAGTCCGCACGCGCGCGCCGTTCACCGGGCGCCAGGAGCGCCGCGGCGACGCGCAACCCGCAGATTTCAAGGCTCGTCTTGGAGATCGACCCTCGGAACATCGAGAGTACCATTCGCCGACTGGTAAGTTTCGGAACCCGCAACACGCTGTCGGAGCAGAATAATCCGAATCGCGGCATTGGGGCCGCTCGCGATTGGCTCTACGGCGAATTTATGAAAGCCGCACAGCGGTCGGGCGGGAGAATGACGGTCGAGAAGCAGACCTTCGAGCAGCCCAAAGCGGCGCGTGTCCCTCAGCCGGCCATGCTCACCAACATTGTGGCGACGTTGAAAGGGATTCAGCCGGAGTCCGCGAATCGCGTGTATGTCGTCAGCGGCCATTATGATTCGATGTGCACCAGTCCTACCGATGCCAAGTGTGACGCCCCAGGTGCGAATGATGATGCCTCGGGGACGGCGGCGGTTCTGGAAATGGCGCGAGTGATGGCGCAGTACAGCTTTGACGCGACGATCGTGTTCATGACTGTTCCGGGTGAAGAGCAGGGTTTGCTCGGCGCCGCACACTTCGCCGAAGAGGCCAGGAAGAACAACATGGACATCGAAGCCATGTTCACCAACGACATCATCGGCAGCTCGCTGGGAGGAAACGGCGTGCATGACCCGCACACCGTGCGAGTATTTTCCGAAGGCGTGCCGTCGAACGAAACTACACAGGAGGCAACGACTCGTCGCAGCGTGGGCGGTGAGAACGATTCGCCTTCGCGCCAGTTGGCTCGCTTTATCAAGGAAACCACTGAGCGTTACGTGCCTTCCATGAAAGTCTGGATGATCTATCGCCGGGATCGCTATGGCCGCGGCGGCGATCACCAGCCATTCCTCGAACGCGGTTATGCGGCGGTGCGCTTCACTGAGCCGAACGAGGATTATCATCATCAACACCAGAACGTGCGCCTTGAAAACGGAATTCAGTACGGCGACTTGCCGCAGTTCGACGACTTCAAATACATCGCAGACGTCGCGCGCGTGAACGCCGCATCGTTGGCGGCCATGGCTTCAGCGCCGGCGCGACCAAAGAACGTCGTTCTGCCGACTGCCTTATCTAATGATACCGAGATTCGATGGGACGCGAATAAGGAACCGGACATCGCCGGCTATGAAATTGTTTGGCGAGATACTACTGAAGCGGTGTGGACACATTCGCGCGCGGTCGGCAACGTCAGCACCTACACGATGAAGGGAATGTCGAAAGACAACTACTTCTTTGGCGTGCGCGCCGTGGACAAGGAAGGGAATCGCAGCCCCGCGAGCTATCCGCGGCCACTGCCGCGTCGTCAGGGGGCGGCGCCTGCCCCAGGGTGACTGATTGCTTCGTCCGCGATGAGCCTTTAGGAAATTGACACAAGGCTGCTGTCCACGAGTGATCCCTCATGATCCTTTTGGGACAATGTGAAAGCCTTCCGGCGCGAGACTGACCAAAATGATATTCGGGTCTTTGTCCAAATCATATAACTTATCTGATATCGAAAGTACGAGCATGAATGTCGCGATGTCGATATTCACCCGCAGAGATCCCTGAGTGGTGGAATTGATCTGCACTCTGCCTAGTTTGAACACCTTGCCCGAAGGCTCGACAGAATAAAGGAAGTAGGTATGTGAGCTCGGAAGTCGAATCACCGAAAACTCAATGAGGGTAGAGTTGCTGCGGTGAGTGACTTTGGCGGCACCAGTTGGTAACTCAAGAGTGGCTGGTGCGTAGGAATCGGTTGCTGCGACTTTAGTGAAAGTGCTGGCTCCAGTCGAAGCAGTGGCGTTGCGCCAGGGATCTGCGCCAGGCGTGATGCCTGCAACCGCGCAAGTGAAGCAGTCGAATATAGGAAGCGGTACCTTGAATCGGACCGCGACTGTCTTATCTTGTGGGTAGGTAACTGCTGACCAGTTTGATTTACGCTGTAGGAACGACTGCGCCGAAGCGACGACCGCCATCGACATGGCAACCAAGAAGGCACAAGTTAAAATGACACCCCTTCTCATCTCAATACCTCCATCCTCTATCAAGCAGAGTGTTCTGGATAACCGCGTTCAGCCTACCATCCAAGACAGTGCCCTTAAGCCAAGCCTCTTTGTCATGAAATCCTGGATTCTTATTGAATATCGCTTCTTCAAATTTACTTTCATAAGGCTCGCATTCACCAGATTCGCCACGGTATCGTAATAATCTTATCGCTCTCACCTCGTTTGTGTCCGTCGCGTTCACTTCCGCGAGGAACATGTGATAGAGCATAAGTTTTTCAGGAGGTCGATGCCACAAGGGCAGATCACCTACGGTCCGTTGACGATCTCTAGTTTCAAGCTCCTTGCGGAACCATTCAGACGCAGCATCTGACTGGCAATGTGCGACGTAGTAACACGCTAATAAGTCGCAAGCGACTTGATATGTTTGCGTCGTCGCTACGCGCTCGTAATTCGTGAACTGACTTAATAAACCACCGAGCTCCAAAGCTGATTCTTTCGATTTTTCTTCATCCCTTTGCACAATCGCCAAGCGTAAACAGGTTCGCATTATCTTAGCCTCGGCATCGGAATCGCCGGTCCGGGTGGACAAAACAGAAAGAGCCATTTGCTTCATGGCGTCTTGGCCCTCGTCGTCAGCCTCCGGCAGGATGCTCGAATACCAAACCACAGGATCTGAGAAAGCGCTGTCACTAGATTTGTCGAGGTAAAAAGGAAGGTCACTATATGAGGACGCACTGGTCGCTGCTTGCCTGACATCGGCTTCAGAAACAAACGACCGAATGTAATGTCTGAACCCGTTCATGTCTTCTCTCAAGCCCCAGGCCCGACGCTCGAAAAGGTATTGTGCTTCCCTTCGCCAGGGAAGCAGAACGAACGCCCGCCTGATTTCCTCATCTTGATCTGGACCCTGTTCCATCGCCTTATAGATCAGACGGGCATAACGTTGACGCACGGTCATGCCGTAGATAGCCCGACTTGTCCCGATGCCTATCAAGACGAATAACAATGTGAGTGCCATGAGCGACACAGCACGGTAATGATTTGTCCAAGCGTAGAATTGTCTCATTAATGCCCGAAGCGGCACCTTCGCCAGGTCAGAAATCCCCAAGACGGTGAGTATCCATGCCCCTACGGTCGTCGCCACCGCGTAGAATCGAAACTTGTCTCCAAACGCGCGGATGTTAACGACACTCAGAATCGCGAGACCAAGCATGCTGCCCCAGGCTAATGTGAAGAAGCCGATAGACGGTAGCGCATACAGCCAAGTCCATTCTTGAACGACTCTTGCTTTCTGCTCACCCAGGTCATCACCTAATAGTATCGTCATTGTTCCATTCTCCTCCGCATGAGAGACCGACAACTCGAAGCGCGATCCCTTATTCGGCAGAGTTTGTTCCGTTACGTCAGCGCTGACACAATGCAATACATATGGTTGAGCTTTCGATCCACTGAGTTCAAACCAGCCGACTAGCTGATCATTTGTGCGGAGCCTGACCGACGAGGTGACTGAAACCGACAAGGGAATCTGAACGCTTACCGGGCTAAGCGGGTGGGTCTGGAACTCGAATTCGATGGTGTGAGTTCGATCAGACTCTGATACCAGTGCATCACCTTGGTACTCAACCTGCTGACCATTAATGCAGTTAAAGTTGGTATTGATTACGCGCCGGTGCCAATGGTTGGCGTCAAGGTTCGGCAGTTCTAATTTCCTGATAATCGCTCTCATGATTAAGGTGATGTATCTGAGTGTTGAAATTCCGTACTGAGGAGTTCTTTCGTCCGCAATCCAAGAATAATGCTTGCGACAGTGGGTGCGCGATCGGGTTTGCGATAACTCTGACGAAATGCTCAGTGCCGTTAGAGAAGGGTTCGTGGGCAGAGACTGCTCTGATCCGGCAAGGGCTAATGAGAAATACCGACAACACACTCCGAAAATCGGAAGATGAAGAAGCATATACACCCCTTTGTTTCAGTGTGTCAACGAGATTCTTGAGCGTCCGCGCAGCACAATTCAAAGCTACCCTTAATCAAACTGACGCCTGCCGCTTGCCGCCTATCTCGGATAACCTCTAAGATTACTCAGCCAATACCTGCGTACATGCGTCTAAACGGACGGCAAACAAGATTGGACGAGGAGTCCGGTTAGATTCAAAATCGATAGGGTCTGAGATTATGAGAAGCAAAAGATATTCTGTCCCGTACGTTTCAGTGATGCGCCGGGCCGGCGCGATTCTGTGTCTGGCAGCATTACTCGGCAGTACATTCGTTGTCGGCATCAACGCCCAAAACATGAAGGCGTCCGCCGGCAAGTCGGCGGCAAAGTTGAGTCAAGATCAGCGGATCTTGCATGTGCTGAATCGTCTCGGCTTTGGCGCCCGCCCGGGCGATGTCGAACGGTTGAAGGTGATGGGGATCGATAACTACATCGCACAACAGCTCTGGCCCGAAAAGATCGACGATTCAGCGTCCGAGGCCAAGCTGCAAAATCTCGAAACGCTGCGGATGAGTACGGCTGAGCTCTACGAAAAGTATCCCCAACCCGGACAACTGCTGAGACAGCTTCAGCAGCGTGGCGCTCTGCCGGCTGATCTTGCTCAAGCTCGCGACAATCGGGTCAAGGGCGGCGCTAACGCTGCCCCTGCCGCGAACACTCCGAAGAGCGGCGAAGCTATGCCATCTCAGGGGAACGCCGAGATGCAAGGTCCTGAGACGGCGAAGACCAACGACGCTGCCAAGACAAATACGCCGGCGAACAACGATGCGAACCCCATGAACAATCCGGAGTATCGCAAAGCAATAATGGCGTATTTCAAAGAGAACAATCTGCGTCCGGCGCAGTTTCTGACCGGCGAGTTGCAGATGTCGCGCATCCTGCGGGCCGTCTACAGCGAGCGGCAATTGCAGGAAGTCATGGTTGATTTCTGGACCAACCACTTCAACGTGTACGCCGCCAAAGGCGCGGATCGTTGGTTACTGACTTCTTACGATCGGGACACAATTCGGCCGCACACGCTGGGAAAATTTTACGATCTGTTGTTGGCTGACGCGCAAAGTCCGGCCATGCTTTTCTATCTCGACAATTTTCAGAGTGTGAGCCCGAATGCGCAATTGCCACAGCAACGGCCGGGTGCGGCGCGTGGCCCACTCGCAGTGTTGATGAGCAACAATCCGCAGCAACAAAGACCTCAGCAACAGCAACGACCGCGCGGCATCAACGAAAACTACGCGCGCGAGTTGATGGAGCTGCACACGCTGGGCGTCGATGGCGGATACACGCAGAAGGACGTGCAGGAAGTCGCGCGTTGCTTTACCGGCTGGACCATCTTTCAGCCGCGTGGAGGGGCCGCAGCCGCGGCTGCTTTGATGGGACGGGATGCGCGTGATAACGCCGGTAAATTCATTTTCAGATCCGCGGTACACGACAACGGCGAAAAGACTGTCCTCGGTCACAAGATTCCCGCAGGCGGCGGAATAAAAGATGGCTTGATGGTCCTGGATATCGTGGCGCATCATCCGGCGACTGCTAAGTTCATCGCGACCAAACTTGTGCGACGCTTTGTCTCGGACGATCCGCCGCCGGCTCTGGTCGATCGCGTGGCGCAGACTTTTTTGAAGACGGATGGCGACATTCGCCAAGTGCTGAAAGCGATCTTTTTTTCGCCAGAGTTCAGCTCAGCAGAAGCTTACCGGGCAAAAGTGAAGCGGCCGTTCGAACTGGCCGTCAGCGCGGTGCGCACGTTGGGTGCTGACACCAACGGCGGTCCGCAATTCCATCAATGGATTGCTCGCATGGGTCAGCCGCTCTATGGCTTTCAGACGCCGAATGGTTATTCGGACCTCGCCGAGAATTGGGTGAACACCGGGGCGTTGCTCGAGCGGATGAATTTTGGCCTGGCGCTGGTGAGTAACCGAATCCCGGGAACTCGAGTAGATCTATCGCGCTTTGTGAGTGACATGAAGGGCACGTCTGTCGACAGAGCAAAACTGCTCGATCGATTTGTGACTCTGATTGTGGGCGGCGAGATTTCTCCGAAGACACGAGAGACGCTTTTAAAACAACTGAGCGATCAGGTCACTCTGCCGGCCACTCCGCAGAAGCAGGTTGCTGCCAACGTCGCACCTCCGAATCCGTTCGAGGCTGGATTCCAAAGGGGTAATCTGGGTCCAGGTGGCGGAGCAACATGTGCAATGACTCGCAATCGGAAACGATGGAGGCTTTGGGAGATTCTAGCGGTAATACTTTACTCGACTCACGGGAGTTGGATGGCGGGACCCCGTCGCTACCGCTCCGGGTTCTGTACCAACGTTTATTCGCAGAGGCGCAACAAACGAAGTGGTTGGACAGGAGCGATGGTTGGATGTAACTGCCACGATTAAGTCTGAGGTTACTAGTTTTTCAAAGGACTACGCTTATGAACAGAAGATATTTCATCAAATCCGGCGGCATTGCGCTCGCTTCATTTGGCCTGATGACTTCAACGCCAACTTTTCTCCGGCGCACCCTGGCCCAAACGATCGATAAGATTACCGGCGGCCGGCGCAAGACGCTGATTGCGATCTTTCAAAGAGGCGCAGTTGACGGGCTCAACGTCGTAGTGCCGTATGGCGAGCACAGCTATTACGATCTGCGGCCGAACATCGCGATTCCGAAGCCGGATGGTGGTGTTGAGTCGGCGATCAAACTCGATGACTACTTTGGTTTGCATCCTTCGCTGCAGTCATTCAAACCGCTGTGGGATTCGCAGCGTCTGGCGATCGTCCATGCGTCAGGCTCGCCCGACAGCACGCGCTCGCACTTTGACGCCCAGGACTACATGGAGTCCGCGACGCCGGGTGTTAAGTCAACTCAGGATGGCTGGCTCAATCGTTACCTTCAATCAAAGACAGATCCGGAAAAATCTCTGTTCCGCGCCGTGTCGATGACGCAGAATATGCCCCGCGCCATGCAAGGCAAAGCGTCGGCGCTGGCGATCTCGAATCTTGCCGAGTTCAGCATTCGCGCCGGGGAAAGTTCTGCCTCAGTTCAGGGTGGCTTTGAAGCGATTTACGATCAAACAGTGAATGACGCGCTGCACGGCACAGGCAAAGAAACGTTCGAGGCAATCAACTATCTGAAACAGGTCAATCCGTCGCAATACAAAGCCGAGAATGGCGCCAACTATCCGCGCTCGCCGTTCGGCAACGCCCTGCTCCAGATCGCGCAATTGATCAAAGCCGGCGTCGGTTTGGAGGTGGCCTTCACCGACATCAATGGCTGGGACACACACGTAAACGAGGGCAATCAACAGGGCCAACTTAGTAATCTGTTAAGACAGTTCAGCTCGGCAATCGCTGCGCTTTACACCGACCTGGGCCAGCGCATGGATGATGTCGTCGTGCTGACTATGTCTGAGTTTGGCCGGACCGCAAGAGAGAACGGCAACCGGGGCACGGATCACGGACACGCAAATGCGATGTTCGTCATCGGCAACAGCGTGCGCGGCGGAAAAGTCTACGGCGACTGGCCTGGTCTGAAGAGCGATCAGTTATACGAAGGCCGCGATCTGGCGTTGACCACCGACTTCCGCGATGTCTTTGCCGAGATTGCCACGAAGCACCTCGGCACCACCAACCTGAAGACAGTTTTCCCGGGCTATGCCGGGACGGCTTCGAAGTTCCGCGGCGTGCTCGGGTGATGGAACCGCGGATGAACACCGATAGACGCTGATAAGAAGATCAAAGACAAGCAATATATGGGCGCAGGCGAACACGTTGTCGTGGGCCTGCGCTCTTGTTTGTTTTTAGCGAGTCGTATCCGTCGTCAGAATCAAGCGTTTGATGTCCACTCGGTCAATCTCTGATTTGTGCTCATCCGTGTGCATCTGTGGTTTCTCCTAACTTAGGACGGCGGACTCTCTGTGGTTGAGCGAGCAGATTACGAACACTTGGCGCTCTGGAGCAAGCGAATTCTTCCTGCAATCTCGATCGGCTGGCGCGTGTCGGCGGTTTAGTCTATGCTGCGGGTTCGAAGCCATTACAATTACCAGACATTCTATTTTGAGGCTCGCTATATGATTGCATCTACTCGGTGGAACCAGTGTGTTCGACTCTCAATTTCTCTGGCAGTATTACTCCTCATGAGCGCCGCTACTCTGGCTCAACTGTCATCGCCGCCACAGTCACTGCCAATTCAGTACTCGCCACCACTTGTCTCAGAGATCAAGAAGATTCAGCAAGCTGCCCTCGAGAGCGATTACGCCTATCGCCAGGTGGCCCATCTAGCGAATAACATCGGCCCGAGACTGAGTGGCTCTACGCAGGCGCAAGCCGCGGTTGAGTATGTCGCCGCGGAACTTCGCAAACTTGGTCTCGAAGTGAAACTGGAAAAAGTGATGGTGCCGCACTGGGTGCGCGGCGAAGAGACGGCCGCGCTAACGGAATATCCAAGCATGGCGCCGAACACCACCCAAAAGATCGTTCTGACAGCTTTGGGTGGCAGTGTCGCCACGGCAAACGACGGTCTGACCGCAGAAGTGGTAGTGGTGAATAATTTCGATGACTTACAGGCGCTGGGCCGGAAAGGAGTCGCGGGGAAGATCGTTCTCTTCAACGCAAAGTTTGATCAGCAACTCGCCGACAATGGTTTCGCCGGCCCGGCTTACGGTCAGGCAGTAATCTATCGAGGCATTGGAGCCAGCGCCGCCGCGCGTTTAGGAGCGGTCGCAGCGCTTAATCGTTCCGCAGGCGGCGCCGAATATCGGCTGCCGCATACGGGCGCGTTACGTTATGCCGATGACGCTCCGAAAATTCCCGCGGCGGCTGTCGCCGCTGAGGATGCGGACCTTCTGGCGCATCTCACCAGCGAGGGAAAAGTGCGAATGCATCTGGTCCTTACGCCGCAAACTTTGCCCGATGCTGTTAGCTACAATGTAATTGGGGATCTAAAAGGAACCGAGCATCCGGAACAAATCGTCATCGTCTCGGGGCATCTGGATTCCTGGGACCTTGGCCGCGGGGCGATCGACGACGGGGCGGGCGTCGCAGTGGCGATGCAGGCGGCGCAGTTGCTGAAGCAACTGCATCTGCGGCCAAAGCGAACGCTGCGGGTCATTGCATGGATGAATGAAGAGAACGGTACGATGGGCGCCCGCACCTACGCGAGGGATTATCACAACGAGATCGCCAATCACTTTGCGGCCATCGAGACCGATCTCGGCGCCGGTCATCCTTTGGGTTTCTACGCGCAAGGCAAGCCCGAGGTTTTGACTTTGCTGCAGCCGCTCGCGGTGATTTTGCAAAGTCAGGGAGCCGGCGTCACGCGGATGGTTGAAGAGACAGGTACTGATGTGGAACCGTTGGGCGCCGCCGGCGTGCCGACCTTTGCGCCCATCCAGGATGCGCGGACCTATTTCAACTATCATCACACGGCGGCCGACACCCTGGACAAAATCAATCCCAAAGAGTTGCAGGAGAACTGCGGCGTGGTCGCAGCGTTGGCGTTCACTCTGGCGAGCCTGCCGCAGGCTTTGCCGAGGTGAATTATTTTGCAGTGCGGTGGCAAGCGCAGCGCGACACCGCTTTGGATTAGTTATCCGACAAGATCTTCCAGCGCGAATCACAGACTGAAGTCTGTGCCGCTTAAAGCGCCGTCGTCGCTGCGCTTTGCCGGCGCTCTCCATAACGAACTTTTATGACCGTGCGCAAGCCACCCATTCTCCGCTTCGATTCAATCGATTCAACAAATCTCGAGGCGACGCG
>WNFR01012643.1_pt1 | contig 13458 bp, 9 predicted proteins | sample 5400221 | NCBI WGS metagenome assembly WNFR01 (sample SAMN13153357, study PRJNA577476) | soil metagenome | isolation source: 40 cm soil under Madrone tree | place: USA:California | collected 2016-06-14
GACTGCTACAAATATTGACCTTGGAAGCGGCCCACCTGATCTGGGTCATGAGATATGAGTGAGCGATACACCTGAGGGAACACACAGACGAGGAAATTGATAAGCGATGGATTCAAGCGTCCACATGATTTCTACCTCTCGCGATACACTATGACCCTTAACTAATGTACAAGGTGGCCACAGACAGACCAAGAGCCTTGTGTGACGACATCCTCGTACTCAACACACAACAATTAACAGTTACTCTGGGTGCGTGTTAGTACGTGTCATGAGAGGGGCGAGCCCGCATCAAGGCTGTGGTTGGACATCTATTGAGCTGGAATCCACCAAACTCTCAGACGTCTTTTTAGGACGCGGCCCCAGGGAGACCATTTCGACGGGCGCATCCACCGTGTGTCGGTATTCGGAGCGGAGGACTGTACATGTGTCAGTCGGAGACGCTTTCTGGCGCAACATCAGCACCCTGAAAACATAAAGAATGTTTGAACCAGAAAGGGTCTTAAAAGCAGCACACATACAACCGACATGACTAACAAAAGAAAATTAACGCAACGAAAGAAGCTGGGAAGAGAAAAGGGGTTACCAGAACAGAGGGTAGAATGTATGAAAACCAAGGACCAAGGCCTTTTCCTTTGCGCAAAAACCATGAACTTTGGAAAAACGTGGTCAGTCGACTGCGGAATGGATAGATTTCTCACCTGAAATAAGTTCCAATCGTTATTGTATTCAGGACAGTCATGAAGAAATAGACGAGTATCCCTACGTGAGAAGAACCGGTAAATGACGACATGACGCAGGGCAGATCATGACGTGCCTTGTTTCAAGAAAGCCTGGCCTAACGGGCCGAGAACACCACGCACTCGAATGCAGTGCTATACACAGTTACTATTGTCATTATTCAAGAAGACAAGGGGGACGGTCATCACACTCACCCGAATCATCAGGGACATGTTGAGGGCATCGAATAAGGCCGTGAGTAACTAGTAGAGGCTTGTTTTCAGCGAAAATAATAGTAGATGATCGGTTACATCGTACAGAGATGACCTGACCAAAAAACATCACAGGTGAATATCATCAGACAGGTGCGTCAAGATTATACTCACTCCTAAGTGATAGGCAATGATTTTAAATCCTTTGGAAGGGTCTGATGAATTGGAATTCGGCTGATCCGAAATGGCGAAACAGCCGCTGCGTATGGGGCCCGAGAAAAGGAGCGACACTGAAATCCATTGAAGAGTCAGGAAGAAAATCCTTGGTGAACTGGGTCATCAAGACAGACGGCTTAGCTGTGTGGTCGTCACCCAGACCATAACGCCCATAATACATAAAAAGAAGATCGAAAGGACAGCGAGAAAGACCGTTTTCTTCCCAGTGAATGCATATGTACGCAGCGCCAGAATGACTGACATGATGAACATCAGTGTGAATGTTAGCTTCTCAATCACATGAACATGGTCACGCTTACATTGTGCGGACAACATCTACAATACAGTCATGAAGAATGAGTAATCGGGAGTCATGAGCGTGCGCACCGTGGGTAGGATAGAAATATAAAGAGCATGATAGTAGGACGCGCAAAGGTGGGAATCGTGGTCAGCGATAAAACCCCAGAAGTGAAAGGGTGCGACGGCCAGTGGGTAATAGCGGCAAAATAGATACGCGCATTTCACAGCGTTCCACCGAGACGGGTATATCTGCTTGTCATCGATCAACTCTTCCTCGGCGCAGGACGACCAAGGCTTACAAAGGCGACTTCCTGGTCCAGCCTGAACAGCAAGTCAAAATAAGTATTCAGTCCGAATCTCAAGCGTCAAAACCCGACGAACGATATTATCCAATCGTAGTAGAGGACGGTATCTAGAATACTAATCATCAGGAGACGCTGACACGACGCCGAACGTGGTGAGAACGTACAGGAAGCTAGAAAGTCTTGATTAGTCAACTTTGACGATAGAAGGGAGGAATGCTCACCTGTAATGGTGTAACGCGAACTTAGATTCCGCAGGCACGAACAAGTGAGGCCCCTTTGTCAGTACTTCACCCTCGAGAAACACATAAGGACGTACATAACGATTGTATTCAGGCCGTCAAGCAGATCCCCCATCGATGTGGACACTACGAGGTGAAGCCGTCTTTCAACAGCAAAGTAATAAGCAGAGGAGCGTACTGGCGTTATCAAGTGAGAGAGCCCGAGACTTGCCACAAGTTGCCAGTGCTGGGGGAAAGCCGGGTGCCGATGACACATCGTTCGAGGATTCAAGTTAAAGTAGCAAATAAGACTCCCTCATGAAGCTTATTTTTCTTTTTTTCCTTGATCGAACTAGGCGTGGCCCGTGTGATCGTCCCTTACAAATAGCAAATTGCAGTTTCTGTTTCCAGCAAAGACGGAAACGATCTGCGTTCGACGCCACTATTTGACGCCACTATTTGACGCCACTATTTTCTTTGTTTGCCTGTTCTAGCTCCGTCAGGGCATATTTGCTCTGATTCGCGATCACCGTAGCACCGAAACTCGGTCGATCGATTGCATTAGCCTTGGTATTGGAAATCGTGATCCACCCCATGGACGCACTGGCAAGAACTTACCAAGTCATCTGTAACGTCGCGGAGAAGACCTTCGAACAGGAGCGAATCTTCAATGAACCCGTTCTCCGCGTCCCGTTTCCACTTGGCGAACCTGCACAGTATGGTAAGAGAAAATCCACGATTCAAATTGCGATATACTCACCTGCTTGGAACATATCTCAACCAAGTAAAAATCTCAACAAGACGCGCCCCGGGCTGCAGCTCACGCCATAAGCGTGCAACATGTTTTGCGATCCCCATGATAGCCGGGTCATCCAGCGAAATGGCTGGCGGAGAGTGGTAGCAGACAGATAACATGGCGGACGTTGCGTGACGCAGGAGATGCTTTTCCGGATCGGACGGACTCTTCATCAACTCTAGCGCCAAGATGATGGCCTCGCGACCCTGGATAGGGTGGAAGTCCTGTATGACCGACTTAGAGAAACTTTCCACGGAGACACGACGGAAACGGCGCCATCTAAACATGAATGATCAGCGCATGTGAAAAGACAGTGTATTGGTGCATACAAGTCACGGTCGCCATATGGTGTCATGAAGAGTGCCAGGTTCCTGAGTAAGTCTGTTTATGAGCCAGAGGATGAAGCCAAGGAGAGGGGCCACGGAAAGTAGGTCAATCGTCCAGCCAGGCATAAAACTTGCGGAAGATGCTGAGTTCCCATAGGAATGAGAGCGGCCAAAGACAGGGCAGCCAATGCGATATTGTTGAATATACATTATGCATTACGGGTGTACCCAGGGATTGCCCCATACAGTAATCGGCCTGAAGTGCCGTCGTTAGGGACATCAAATACGAACTTGAACACACAATGCCACGCAATGGCTGTGGCATCCGTTCTTCCTTTAAGACCCTGATGTTTAAGACCCTGATGTCAGACAGCGAAGCCTTTAGATTCCTCAAGCTTTGTGATGAGCCCACCTGTTTACAAGCCCAGAGAACTGGCCGAACTGACCCTGAAGGCCCTGAACAGACACGCGGTACTCTTCGGAGTTTGTGCCACCATGAACGGGTGTTTTGTTTTTCCATTACAGTATCAAATCAGCAAATAAGGTCCAAATATTGCAGGAAAATTATATGGCACTTGAAAATTATTTGACCTTTGTTGCGGATTCGACACGCCTTTAAATATCCAGAACCAGGCTATGAGGTTATTAGGTGTGAACTTACTGGTGCGAGCAACCATCAGTGACCCTGTGGCTTCGGTGCTGATACATAGTAAAGTAGGATTACGGAACTTCCCTCGATATATGTACACGCTGCTCAATGCTCATACACCGATTGTAAATATCAAAGTAGATATGTAGAGCGTGTAGCACGGTCTCGCGCTAACTCATTGAAGACGCGTGCGGGATCAACAAAGTTGGACAAATTAAGAAGGATACCCACCGCAACGCAACAGAGCAAGGAGTGTAGCCATACTCGCAAGAAGCGCAGTCGCCCCAACTGAGCGGGGATACAGCCACAAATATCGAGTGCATCGTGGCCAATACGCAACGACGAAATACGAAATCGACGAGTAAGTTCTGGTGAGAACCGACGCGGTGATAAACCCAAGATGACAGTACGAGGGAAGGCCTTACTGGGAGGCTTCCAAAGACGACGTTAGTTGGGGTGCCCGGTGCGGCTACGGAGTCGACATGTTGTACGACCACTCTCGAACCAGCCCGATAAGAGCGCGGGGAAGGTTGGAGTGACGGACTCAGTCCTAGGAACGACGTTATAAAAGTTAGAGGTTCGTGAGCAAGGTCGACGAAGGCGTAGATGTTACATACCCCTCAATGTCCCGACCAACCTCTCTCTAGAGACGGTTTCCGCTTCTCAAAAGTCCATGCGTCCGGCAGCCTAAAATTCAGAAGACCGACGGATTTCGTGGGTGTACTGTCCCGTCATTATCATTCGCACACTTCGTAAGAGAACATTCTCGTCTGTCGACACCATGGATGATAGATATGTATCGGGAACGGCGTTAAATGAAGCAGTCAACGGCATTGGATTAATGGCGGGGATGTAGGAATGCTACGGGAGGCCAGACCTACAGTAGTGGTCAACGACCGCGACGGGAGCGAGGGACAATGGGAAGAGGGCGCTATCTATATAATGGAAACCGTGAGATCGGACGATCGCCCACAGCTGCGGGCGCTACGTACCCGTACGTTACGTACTCAAATCGCGCAACGATCGACTCAACGCAGTACCCGTGCTCCAACACTGAAATCTATAGAAGACTCTTGTACGACTAGTTTTTCACAGGATATGAATTCGTGAGTAAATGGCCGCTGACGACCCGTTTCACTCCTGATGATAATTACTTCAGCCCACGAACCCGCCTAGGACCCCCTGCCGCCCAAAATCCTGGCATGAAGTGGGTTCGCCGTTTCTTGCACCAATACAGGACATTGAACCACCCTCCAACAGCCCTCCGATCGCCCAATCGCAAGTAAGACCGTCCCAGCTCCGTGTTCAGATTATTTGGCCTGAAGAGGCAGTTCTTCGTTACTGTGGCCAGTCTGACAATTGAAAAGAAGACATCAAGTGTTCGAAGCGAGGGATCGACGGTGCACTGGGATGAGAACCTCGATGCCTTGTAAGACGCATATCTTTTGTCACCTATCTCTCGTCTGAGAGCTCTTCTTAGCTATTTACTGCCGTATTCTCGTCTGTTGATACGCCTTTACGAGCAGCGGTTGGTACATCAAGATACCCTTCTCGGGTCGCATGAAATGTTACCTATGGAATCGCAAAGTGGTCCGTTTCTTATTAAAAACCTCGTTTTTTCGACCGCTTAACAGTTCGTACGTAGACGTTGCATTTGTCCTCACCAACGGCGAAAGACAAGCCGGACAGTCGACGCAGCCCGTTACACTCTACTTGGCGGTCACTGTGTCACCGAACACGACTTCCCATTCTTTATTGCCTATCAACGCCAATTTGGAATCACCAGAGGCAGCCGTCGCAACCGTCTCTGGAGCACCTTCACCTGGAACAACTTCAATACCACCAGCAGCCGATGCCCGCGCGGCAATTTCGCCTGCCAGTAATGCGCTTCGTGATGCCCATGAAGCCATGAAGGCGATTAACCTCTCGAATACATGGGAAAGTGTTCTTGAGAAAGTCCAATGGGTCATGAACGCCCTAAGACCAGTTGCAAACGTGCGTGCAATGTCCGTTTTGCCAATCCTTGGCTGACCAAACTTCGTTCTCAGCTTCACCCGCATGCGAAGATGACCTACGGTGTGCTTTGTGCTATCCCCAAGGTGATCCGTCTGCGCTATTGTCAGATAGAGATTCTTATAAATTCCAGATCCTCATAAAACAATTTCAAAACGACGACAACATCCGGACCTTACTTGTGGCCGTGCACGACGCATTTGATTTCGCAAACCAGGAAGACATTTTCAAAGCCATCAGGCGTGACTCCAGGCAGGCGCGAATTCTTACGCTCATGTTCCAGCATGTCTGTAATTGCTGTGACTTCATCCAATCCTATGCAAAGGATTCCCAATTTTGTATGTAATCTTTACCATCTTGGTCGCCCGACGCGCTACGAACGCCCGCGTATCAGGGAAGCGAACATTGAAGAATATCGGGGGCAAGGTTAATACTCAAATTCAGGACTTTCGCACCACCCTTCTCGGGCTCCGAAACGCTTTTTTAGATCGGGCTACCATCACTACGGAGATAACCGCGCTCCAAATTCTTGACGACGTAGGAATAATTTCGGCCAATGTGGGCCGGATTTCAAGTCAGCTTGATGGGATGGCGACTCGGCTCAAGTGGGTATCGAGCCAAGTCTCAGATGCTGGTACGTAGTCCTGACACCTTGTGTGTAATCGATCTGAGGGTTGTCACAGAGCTAGATGCGAAAATTCGAGAAATCCCGTACGGAACTGGCTCACGTTTCACACCCGAGAGAGGCTGCCTACCCGGAACTCGCGAGGCCTTCTTGGACTTCATCGTTAGTTGGGTGGAAAATCCGAGCTCTGACCGCGCTCTCGTGCTCTTTGGGCAGGCGGGTACAGGAAAGTCATCCATTGCGCATGAGGTCGCGCGTCGTTTTGATGGGATGCGCCGTCTTACGTCATCCTTTATCTTTTTGCGCAAGGAGCAGTCCAAACGAGAAGCATACCACCTCTTTACGACCCTCGCTCGCGACCTCTCCGACCGTTATCCATCCTTCAGAGCTGCACTCGGAAGGGTCATTAAGGACGACACCTCTCTCCGAGTCGGTACTCGTGACTATCCCACGCTCTTTCAATCCCTTATTCTGGTACCACTAACGGATCTACACATTGTTGGTCCAATTGTTGTTGTGATCGACGCCTTGGACGAGAGCGGGGATGTTACTGATAGAAGCGGGTTACACACGTTCCTTGCTAGAAACCTCTCCAGACTGCCGTCCAACTTCCGCGTGCTGATCACCTCACGGCCGGAGGATGCTATCGTCTCTATATTCTCCAGAGCTCCGTCCGTGCTCGTCAAACACATGGACGATTTGTTGCTGGCCGCTACAACGCATGACGACATTCTCGCCTTTTTTCGGATGACGCTTCTCTCTGACGAGCTCAATAAATACTGCGATGCGCTCGCAACTAAAGCAGAAGGGTTGTTTCAATGGGCAGCGGTAGCCTGTGGATACATCCTAGATCCCCCAGAGTTCTTTGATTTTAGCAGGATACAGTGCATAGAGCACCTTTTGAAACCCGCGGCTGATCACCACAGACCAGACCCCTTGGACGAGATATACAAAGAAGTCTTGAAAGGATATTTCTGGCGCCAAGGAGCGCAGCGTCTATTCCGTTCAGTCGTAGGACAGCTCCTAGCTGCTTTTGAACCGCTCTCCATCCGCTCCCTCATCACCCTACGTCAGCACACCTCAACTGGTGACAACTCCAATCCCGAGTCCGTTCGTAGCATTCTCCGTCAATTAAGCTCGTTGCTGAGTAATGTCAATTCATCTGATGAAGACCTTCCTATCATTCCTCTCCATACCTCGTTCCGTGACTTCCTGACAAATAAAGAAAAGAGTGGTGATTTTCATGTCGACCTTCATCAAACTCACCGTCAACTGACCCATTCCTGTCTTGGTTTACTGCTCCATGGCCTCAAGTTCAACATCTGTGGCCTTGAATCATCATACCTTGCTAATTGTGATGTCCGTGACCTGTATTTGCGCATTGCTGAATGCCTACCACCTGCTCTGATGTATGCTTGTCGATACTGGGATGACCATTTGAAGTTCCTTGATCTCGAAACTGATCTCTTTGACAAACTTTGCTCCTTCTTTCACAAGAGTTTTCTCTTTTGGCTGGAGGCTCTTAGCCTAACAAGCAACATGCGTCTCGCTTTGCCAGCATTAGCATCAGTGAATGGGTGGCTGCTTGCTGGTCACAATGTGAGTATGATATTTTGTTTTAATGATATGGAAACCATCTAATAGGCATGACTGCCATAGGTTTCTGAGATGGATCTGGAGAATTTCCAGGCTTTCATCAATGATGCTGCCACTTTTGTTCGTTATTTTGGGATAGCCATGGCAAAAAGTGCTCCCCATATCTATCTTTCTACTCTGCCATTTTCTCCAAGATGTTCTCTTGTTGCCATGCATTATTCAAGCTCATTGCCACGATTACTAAATGTTGAACATGGAAAGTTATACCATTGGCCACCACTGGAGATAATGATTGTGCATGGGGGTTCAGTCAAGTCCATAGCACTATCACCAGATGGCCAGTGCATTGTCTCAGGATCAGGTGATAAAACAATATGTGTATGGGATGCCATGACAGGGGAAAAAGTGGCAGGTCCATTTTGTGGACACAAGGATCGGGTCAATTCTGTGGCCTTCTCTCCAGATGGCCAACATGTTGTCTCAGGCTCTGATGATCAAACAATTTGTGTGTGGGATGCTATAACAGGAGAGATAGTGGCTGGTCCATGTCATGGACACACAGATAAGGTCCTTTCAGTGGCATTCTCACCAGATGGCCACCACATTGCCTCAGGTTCTAGAGATCAAATGGTCTGTGTATGGAGCATGGCAACAGGCAAGATTATCACAGGCCCATTGAGAGGACATTCAGATTGGGTCACATCAGTTGCATTCTCTCCCAATAGCCAGCATCTCATTTCAGGCTCAAGTGATAAAACACTTCATTTGTGGAATGCTATAACAGGAGAGGCAATTGAAGGTGCATTTTATGGCCACTCAGATAGGGTTAGATCTGTGGCATTCTCTCCAGATGGCCAACATATTGCCTCAGGCTCTGATGATGAAACTATTTGTGTTTGGAGTTCTACTACTGGAAAGATAATGGGACAAGCATTCCATGGACACACTTCTTGGGTGCTATCTGTAGCATATTCTCCAGATGGCCAACACATTGTCTCAGGTTCAGATGATCGAACAATCCGTGTGTGGAGTGTTATAACAGGAGAGACTATAGCTGGTCCATTCATTGGACACTTACATTGGGTCCTTTCTGTGGCATTCTTTCCAGATGGCCAGCATATCATTTCAGGCTCAGAGGATAAAACAATTTGTATTTGGAATATAACAACAGGACAGATGACAGCTGGCCCAACTAGTACTTTCTTAGATTCAGTCTTATCTGTTGCATTTTCTCCAGATGGCCAGTGCATAGTCTCAGGCTCTTCTGATCGAACAATCCATGTGTGGAGAGCTACAACAGGAGAAAAACTAGCAGGCCCACTTCATGGACACTCAGAACGGGTCTGGTCAGTAGCATTCTCACCAGATAGTCAGCATATAGCTTCAGGCTCTGCTGATAAAACAATTTGTGTATGGAATGCCATAAAAGGAGAGATAGTCACTGGCCCATTTTATGGGCACACATCTGAAGTTTTTTCTGTAGCATTCTCACCAGATGGCAAACTCATTGTCTCAGGTTCAAATGATAAGACAATTTATATGTGGGATGCAATCACAGGAAAAACAGTGACAGGCCCATTGAGAGGACACCATGGTTCAATCTATTCTGTGGCATTCTCTCCAACTGGCCAGCATATCATCTCTGGCTCTAAAGATAAAACAGTTTGTGTGTGGGATGCCATAACAGGAGAGAAAGTTGGCTCATTTGGTGGCCATTTGAATTTAATCAGATCTGTAGCATTCTCTCCAGATGGCCAGCATATTGTCTCAGGCTCATATGATCAAACAATTTGTGTGTGGGATATCACAACAGGAGAGAAAGTGGTTGGCCCTTTTAGAGGACACTCAGATTGGGTCTTGTCAGTGGCATTCTCTCCAGATGGCCAGTACATTGTCTCAGGCTCACAGGATCAAACAATTTGTGTGTGGAATGCTACTACAGGTGAAATGGTGGCAGGCCCATTTGGTGGTCCTGTGAAATTGGTTGCTTCTGTAGCATTTGCTCCAGAGGGCCAGCACATTGTTGCATCAGGGTATGGGGCAGTTCATTTGTTGGGTGATATCATTGAGAAGATGAACACTACTGGACAGGTTAACTTTACTGCCCAGTCTATCATAAATGATGAGGGTTGGATATGTGGTGGCAATGGGGAGCTCTTAATGTGGATCCCACCTGTACACAGACCAAGTCTTCACCGCCCAAGTACTATTTGGGTTGCAGGTGAACATGAAACTCTGCTGGATCTTTCTAATTTTGTTCATGGTCAGAATTGGTTTACTTGTACTACGAAAACTTAGAGAGAACTGCTATAACTATGTACTTTAGTTAGGTGCACAATTATGACCTGAGTTTGTATTAAATCTTGATCAGTTCAACTTGAAGGTGTAGTGTGCCTCAAGCTTGTGATAGAGTAAGAATTCCCTAGTGTCCTGTTGAAAAAACCTTGAATCCCTACACAATTCAAAGCTAATAATTGTTTAACATTTCCCTAACTTCTCTTTAACTATTTTTTCATGAAATGTCTGCTTTGCATGCAGTGGTAGAGTGTAATACCATTATTCCAGACCATATAAGGAGTCTGCCACTTCAGGACATGGGTGGGAGTGTGGTTATATATGTGCACTGCAGACTCAACTGCAAATTCCCAAAAGCCATAAGACAAGCCAGCAGTGTGCTGCATAGCTAATGCCTTATCCATGATGGTGCAGTTTCTGCTTAAGAATGTCTTGGGTGTCCTTCCCAATATATTCACCACTGCAGTTAGAGTGCAAGGCTTTCAGCTTATGTCCAGATTGGGTTTCACCCCATGCTAGGAACAGCTTAAAGGCCTGCACAATTTGAGACTTTTCCTTTTAGGAAATAGACCAGTGAATGACTACTAAAGTTGTCTATGAACGAGGCATAGTAAGATGACCCTTGAATAGAGTTGGACTGCATAGGACCACATAGCTCACTGTGCACAATCTCAAAAGTGCATGTTGTTTTCTTAGGACGCACTGTAGCAGAAAAGGAATCATGAGTGGATTTACCCATCTCACATCCATAACATACTTATGGTATGGTAGAGTCATCAAAGTTCATGCCCTTGAGAGCAGAGGAACCATGTGCTTTAAGAGCAGCATGAGACACATGTCCCATGCACTGATGCCAGAGATCTAGCGATGAAGAATGTTTAATGTGCTTGCTCAGAGAACCTGACACTATATCAAGCCAGTATAGCCTGTTTTCATGATAGGCTTGAGCAATACACTTCCCTTTGACAGATATCTTTATCAAGTTGCTGTCTTTAAGGAGGAGGGCCCCTTCATCAGCAAGTGCACCTTCAGATATAAACCTGGTGGCAGTACCAGGGAGGTGCAGCACATTGCTGAGTGAGATTTTCACTCCTTGGCTCATGTGGAAGACAACAGAACCAACCCCAACTTGTGAGGTAGTGGCAACATCACTGACCTGCACAGATCCTTCACAGGAGGTATAGCTGACAAAGTCAGATCTATATGGAGTCATATGGTGTGTAGCACCACTGTTGACTAGCCAATGTTCATGCTGTGACGAATACAAGGCAACACCAACACTTTCATTTTCAGAAACAACCTCCTCTATGGAGGCTGTGGTATGTACATGGGAGTTGGTAGCCTTGGTACCGTCACTACTAGAAGCCTGCCCAGGCTTCTCCTTCTCCTTCTCATCATGCTTCTTCTTATGACAGTTGGGGCTGATATGCCCCTTCTTTTGACAGTAATGGCAGGTCAGATTACAATGATCCTTCTTCTTTCCTGCTGTAGATTTGATAGGTGCCTTGTTATGGGCACTAAGAGAAGTGGAGTTGAGGCCACAGCGACCTTCCTCATTGATCACACGTGCGACAATGTCTTCTGCTGAAAGAGTTCCAGCAGGGCCAGAGGCCAGGAGGATTGATTGAAGTGCCTCATAGGAGGCAGGCAAGGCACAGAGTAAGATGAGGGCATACTGATTGTTAGTAATGCCCATTGCAACATTGGCAAGATTGATTCTGGCCTCATTCAGTTTGGCAAACTGAGGGGCCAGGGGTTGTGTGTTGTCTAATTTAGAGTCCACAAGAATAGTCCACTGGTTGAACACCACAGTGAAGCCAGATTCACTGCCATGTATTGCACCAAGGCGCACCCACTTGTTGTAGACAGTGGGATAGAGTGTGTCATTATTGACAACACTGAAGAGGTCAGGGTGGATGTATAGCTGTAATAGCATCTGAACATGGTGGGCAACTGTTCCCCATTCATCAGCATTGACCCCAGTAGGGGCCACATTGAAGCGAAGCACATCCTGGGCTTCATGGATGCCTAGGATGGCCATAAACATCCTGGACCACATGTTCCAGTCAGTTCCATCAAATTGTTTAAATCCAATCTCATGAGGGATGGAAAACATTGTTCCTGATGCTGAGGAAATGCGACCAGATACTGATGTTAAGTTTCTGGTGGGGATGACAGTGGCAGTGGAAGTGGTTGCTGCAGGAGCAGCAGTGGGAGCAGTAGGTACAGACATAGTGTGTTGGGATGGTTTATCTGTGGCAGAGGAGCAATCAGCTACAGCCCTTCATAGTTGTGCAATGGGAATATACAGGTCCTCAGCCTATGTGAACTGTAAGGCCAGAACATAACATGTCCTGCTGCCATATATGTGTCTTAAAAGATACTACTTTATCTCATGGTCCACCTGTTGACATGGGAAAGTGTCTTGGACAGATGTGTTTAGATATCTCTGTAGATTAGATTAGACACAGCTTATGTCATATGTACAAATATGGACATTATTGTTCTCTTTATCTTTATTCCCCTTTGTTCTCTTTTGGGACAAGTCATTGTTCCTGTTATAGATGCTGTGCTCTATTGTTCTTTTCTTATCCAATAGCAATATTCCCTTATATCATGTGACCAGCACTTTAGGTGCTATTATTCTGTGTTTGTGCTGTGTGCACAGACCATTGTTCCTGGCCTCCTTGGGTATATAAGGAGTGCTGTTTTTGCCTCTACACTTCAGAGTTTCTTCTACCTCTGAAGTAACCGCTCTTGTCTTAGCTCTTTGCTGCTAACTATTGTTAGTACCCTCGCTGTGCCAACAGGTTATGGGCCCTGACTGCCTTTAACTGACCTATATCTTGGTTCTCCCAGACCTTGCTTTCAAGCTCACTTTTGTGTCCAACTACTTGCGACATCCTGTTTCCCACTCATGTGAGCTTGTTACTTTATCTTCAATATCCCATGCCCCCACCACGAAGTCAGGCTCTGCCCCTAGTAGTGTGCCACTTTGGCTGGCCCTTTTAGGAGGGTTCTTGTGAGTGTCTGTAGGGAACTCTTAAGGAGTTGACCAGGCATAAGCTCCTCATAGCGTGCATCTTAGGATGTAAGACACCCTTCTATTCCACTCTTATCCCCACCATTTCTGTGCAACAGAGTATGTGCTTGAGTGATCAGCGCTGTGTGGCCAAAGGGAGCGGGCAGT
>WNFR01020426.1_pt1 | contig 13457 bp, 13 predicted proteins | sample 5400221 | NCBI WGS metagenome assembly WNFR01 (sample SAMN13153357, study PRJNA577476) | soil metagenome | isolation source: 40 cm soil under Madrone tree | place: USA:California | collected 2016-06-14
GAGCCGCGCGCGCAACGACCTTGTCATGACGGGCGGTCTACCATCCAGCCGACACCGCGCACGTTGCGGATGGCCGTCGCTCCCAGCTTCTTGCGGATGGTATGGATCAGGAACTCGATCGCGTTGCTCTCGACCTCTTCATTCCAGCCGTAGATTTGCCGTTCAAGCTCGCTGCGCGACAGGATGGCGCCCGGCCGCGTCAGCAGCGCCTGTAGTAAGGCGAACTCGCGGGCGGTCAAGAGCGACGTCTCGCCGGAAAACCGAGCCTCCCGTGTCGCGGGATCGAGACAGAGGTTGCCGTTGCTGAGCAGCGCCGGCGAGCCGCTGCCTTCACGGCGAAGCACCGCGCGCATGCGCGCCAGCAATTCGCGAATCTCGAACGGCTTTACCAGATAGTCGTCCGCGCCGAGGTCGAGGCCGTCGATGCGGTCGTCGACGCCGTCGCGCGCGGTCACGATGATGATCGGAAGCTTGCGGCCAAGCGCGCGAATCCGGCGCAGCACCTCGCGGCCGTCGGCTACCGGCAGCCCGAGATCGAGCAGCGCCACCTCATACGCCTCGTTTTCCGCGGCATGGATCGCGGTCTCGCCGTCGGTCACCCAATCGACGGCGTAGGCGGCATCCCTGAGCGCCTGCGCGACGGCCGCCCCGACCATCTTGTCGTCCTCGATCAGCAAAACCCGCATGCCCGATTCCTCGTCCAGCGCGCAAAGCGAGCTTCGCCCCTCACATTTCCGCCCTGCACAGGGGTGTCACCGTTCCGTGCGCGGTGATTTTTGATTTGGCACCGGCACCAAGTCTCCCGCGCCCGACTTAGCGCAGACTTAGAACGCGCGAACAGGCGTTTTTGCATCGCCGGCACGCGTTAGCCGCGGCTTCGGAACATGCGCCCCTAAGGAGCGCCTAAGTCGACGCCGCCAGGGTCCGGCATCGGCACTCACGCAACCCGAAATTCCCTTCACGGAGATACCACGTGCCCGTTACCGCAACCCCGCGCTTGCAGCAGATGCTCAACAAGGTCCCGGAAGTCACGGCGGTGTTCTGGATCATCAAGATCCTCTCGACGACCGTTGGCGAGACCGGAGCCGATTATCTCGCGGTGCATGTCGGCCTCGGGGCAACCGTGACCGCCGCGAACATGGCTACCCTGCTTGCCGCTGCTCTGGCGCTGCAGCTTCACGCACGGCGCTACGTGCCCTGGATCTATTGGCTGACGGTGGTTCTGGTCAGCGTCGTCGGCACGCAAATCACCGATCTCTTGACCGACAAGCTCGAGATCAGCCTCTATGCCAGCACGGCGGCATTTGGCTGTGCCTTGGCCGCCACCTTCGCGATCTGGTACGGCGTCGAGCGAACCCTTTCAATCCACACCGTCGACAAGGCGATCGATCGCGCGCTCGAAGCGCTTCGCGCCAGCACGCCGGACGCCGCCAAGTGCAAGCAGACGGTCGCGGAATTGTTATCGATCATGGATTCGGCGGCAAAATCCTGACGCACAATGCGTTGTATCCAAAGATGTGCAAAGCGCGGCTGACGGCCGACAACAAGTTTGGCCGTCGCCATCAAGTGAAAGTGAAGCAGCATGGATGAGTATTACAATGAGCTGGTCGCCGGCGAAGACGCCAGCAAGATTCCTCAGGTCACTCTGGGCTTCTGGATCGTCAAGATACTTGCGACGACGCTCGGCGAGACCGGCGGCGACGCCGTGACGATGTCGATGAATCTCGGCTATCTGGTCGGGACGGCGATCTTTGCGGCGATTTTCGCCGCCGCGGTCGCCGCACAGATGGGCGCGAGACGGTTTCATCCGTTTCTTTACTGGACGGTGATCGTCGCGACCACCACGGTCGGAACCACGCTCGCCGATTTCGTCGATCGCTCGCTCGGGATCGGCTATCTCGGCGGCTCGTCGCTGCTCGCCGCGCTGCTGATGTTTTCGCTGGCGATCTGGTATCGCACGCTGGGAACGGTTTCGATCGCCTCGATCAATTCGCGGCAAGCGGAGACCTTCTACTGGGTCACGATCATGTTTTCGCAGACCCTGGGCACCGCGCTCGGCGACTGGATGGCCGACTCCACGGGGCTCGGCTATGGCGGCGGCGCGCTGGTGTTTGCCGCCGGGCTCGCGGTCATCACCGCCGCCTATCTCTGGACCAACACTTCGCGCACCGTGCTGTTCTGGGCCGCGTTCGTGCTGACCCGGCCGCTCGGCGCCACGGTCGGCGATTTCCTCGACAAGCCGCTCGACCATGGCGGCCTGGCGCTCAGCCGGTACACGGCATCGGCCTCGCTGGCGATGGTCATGGTGCTGTTGATCCTGCTGTTGCCGCAGCGCGCCGGCGAGCATCCGGCCTGACCCCGGCCCCCGCGCCGGGTCGTGGATCCGGCGCGGGATTTGGCAACTGCCGGCATCCGATCGATTGTAGGCGGGTCATTCGCGGATTACCCTGCCGCGAACCCCAATCCTGAAGGATCGCATGCCCGCCACGTCTCCGATCATCCTGCATCATTTCGACGAGTCGCCGTTCTCGGAGAAGGTTCGCATCGTCTTCGGCCTGAAGGACATTGCGTGGACCTCGGTCCGAATTTCGCGGATCATGCCGCGGCCGGACCTGATGCCGATGACCGGTGGCTATCGGCGTACGCCGGTGATGCAGATCGGCGCCGACATCTATTGCGACTCGCAGTGCATCCTTCGCGAATTGCAACGGCGTTTCCCCGAGCCGACGCTGTTCCCGGCCGGAAACGAAGGTTTAGCCCGGGCCACGGCGATGTGGACCGACCGCTCGTTCTTCCAGAACACCGTCAACCTCGTGTTCGGCTCGCTCGCCGACAAGGTTCCGCAGGAATTCATCGCCGACCGCGAAAAGCTGCGCGGCGCCAGGTTCGACGTCGCGGCCATGAGAAGTCCAATTAAATGACGGACAGAAGTGGATGAGCGGCGACAGGGCCGGCCTTTGCGACGTCCACGCCTATATGAACGTCTGGTACGTGCGCCAGAACCTGCCTGACGCCGACGGAATGTTGGCAGAATTCGGAAGCGTGAGAGGTTGGGAAACCCGAATGCGCGCGATCGGGCACGGCCACCGCAGTGAAATGTCGACCTCTGCGGCACTCGACATCGCCGCGGCCGCCACGCCACAGACCGCCATCATGGCCGATCCCAATGATCCGAACGGCCGCAAGCCCGGCGACCGGGTCGAGGTGATGCCGGACGATTACGGCAAGGTCAAAGTCGCTGGCGAGATCGTGGCGTTGTCGCCGCAGCACATCGCCATTCGCAGGCACGATCCCCGCGCCGACGAGGTCGTCGTACACTTTCCGCGCGCCGGCTTCCTCGTGCTTCCGGCTTAGGCCGCCGCCCGCGCATTTCCGCCGCAAACTGCGTCGTCGTCCTGCTGCGAAGCTAGCTCGGACCTCATCCTGAAGGTGCGGCGTCTTCGCCGCGTCTCGAAGGATGGCTGCGAGTCCACGTGTTGCGTCCATCCTTCGAGACGCTTGCGGAGTTTATCATCGGGCCGCGCTTCGCGCGGACCCGGTGGCAAGCTCCTCAGGCTGAGGTCGAGCATCAGGCTGCCGCTTTCCTTCCGCTCGCCTCCGCGTTCTGCCTACGGAACGCGCCAGGCGCCATGCCGACGACGCGGTGAAACGCCTTGCTCAGCGCCGCGTCGCTCTCGTAACCGACTTCATTGGCGATTTCGGCCAGCGAATGCTCGGTGTGCCGCAGCAGCACCCCGGCGCGGAACATGCGCCAGCGCGTCAGATATTCCAGCGGCGCCTCGCCGAGCTTTGCCTTGAAGCGCGCGGCAAACGCCGAGCGCGACATGTTGGCGCGCGCCGCCAGCTTCTCGACGGTCCACGCGTCGGCCGGACTGCCGTGCAGCGCGCGCATCGCAGCACCGATGCGCTTGTCGGACAAGGCCGCGAGCCAGCCGACCTCGTCCTCGTTGGCGTGATTGAGATGGCTGCGGATCGCCTGCACGAACAGGATATCCGCAAGCCCCGAGATGACGACGCCGGAGCCGATGCCGGGGCGCTCGGTCTCCTTCGCCAGCAATTCGAGCGTCGCTTTCAAAATCTCGGTGCGGTAGCCATCGACCCTTGTATGCAGCACGCGCGGCAGCAGCGCCGTCAGCGGGCGGGCGCCGAGTTCGTCATAGACGAACCAACCGGTCACGACGGTGGCCGCCGCCCCACCGCCGCCGATGCCGACCGCGCCATCGACCAGTTTTGGCATCACGTCAAAACAGTTCAGCGGCGCCGAGCGCGGATCGTCGCCGAGCGTGTAGGTCGAGCCATCCAGGATCACGTAGCAATCGCCCGCTGCGAGCGGGATTGATTTCGCCGGCTGCTCTGTCGTGAGCCAGCAGGAGCCTGCAATCACCAGACCAAATCGCGCGGCTTTGCCTTCCCTGAACCGGATCGCCCAGGGTGCGCCGGCATCGACCCGCGCATAGAGCGATTCGCGCACCCGCATGACCGAAAATGCATCGTCGAGGGGATCCATGTGCTCTTCCTCACCCACCGCTGGTCTGGACGCCTGGACAATAATCTAGGCCAAATAGCCATTCATCGTCCAGTTATCTATCCCTATCCTCTCTTCATCGCCGGCCAGCCGGCACGAAAAATTCGAGAAGAGATAGGTCCCATGTCCCACGCCGAAGACCTCGCCAAGCGTTACATCCAGATCTGGAATGAAGCCGATCCGGCCGCCCGCCGTGCCGAGGTCGCAGCCCTCTGGATCGAGAATGGCACCCATTATGTGCGGGAGCGCGAGGTGCACGGCCACGCCGATCTGGAGACCCGCGTCGCCACCTCGCACCAGACCAATGTCGCCGAACGCAATTACTGGTTCGAACCCAACGGCGGCGTCGAGCAGCTCCGTGACCTGGTCAGGTTCAACTGGCGCATGGTGCCGAAAGGCGGCGGCGCGGTTGCCGCGACCGGACTGATCGTCTGCCTGCTGGCCGCCGATGGCCGGATCCGAATTGATTATCAGTTTATCGATTGATCGCAGGTGCTGAGGGCTACAGGCTCGGCCGTCATCCCAAGGCGCCGTCGCAATTGCGACGGCCTCGAAGGATGGCCACATCTGGGCTAGTCACCCTTCGAGGCTCGCCGAGAGGCTCGCACCTCCGGCGATAACGGCGAAGCCGTTACGCCGGGATGATGGAAAGGGCGATGTTCCGTCTCATCACTTGGCTTTGTGACGCAGGAAAGATTGCAGTAAGCTCTGCATGGAGCAGGAGCGCCCGTGCAGACTGCGCAACACAATTCACTAAGACTGCTGCAATGGATGATGGCCGCCTCGCTGGCCCTCCCGTTGGCGCTGTTCGTCTTTGCTTCCGCCGTCTCCTGGGTTTCCACCAACGAGACCGCCGACCGGGAAATCGAGCGCGCGCTGGATGTCGCGCACGAACACGCGCTAAAAGTGTTCGAGACCATCGACCGCAGCCTGTCGGAAATCGCCGAGATCGTCCGCGGCATTCCCGACGCCGGCATCACCTCCCGCGAGGAGACCCTGCACCTGCGGCTGAAACAGCTCGCCGATTCGCTGCCGCAGATGAAATCGGCCTGGATCTTCGACGCCAGGGGCCGGGCGCTTGTCAACAGCCTGGTGGTACCGGCGCCCGCCATCGATTTCTCGGACCGGGACTATTTCAGCGCCCATGTCGAGCGCAATGTCGGCACCTTTATCGGTGAGGCGTTGAAACCGAGGCCGCCCTACCAGGGCGCGGCGTTCTTCGGCGTCAGCCGGAGGCGGGAGAACGAGGACGGCAGCTTCGCCGGCGTGTTTCAGGCTTCCGTGCTGCCGGAATATTTCGAGAATTTCTACGCCCGGATCGGTCGCGAGCCCGGCAGCTTTTTCGCGCTCGTCCGGACCGATGGCGCGGTGCTGGCCCATTTCCCCGCCCTCGACCGTAACTTCCGATTCGAGCCGACCGGGCCGCTCGGGCAACAGATCGTCGCCCACCCCCAAGCCGGCGTAATCACCATAAATTCGCCGGCTGACGGCATCGAGCGCCGCCTCGGTTATCAGCGGCTTGCGGAATATCCGATCTATGTCAGCGCGGGGCTGGAGACATCGGCAATACGGGCGCGCTGGCTCGCCACCATGAGCCAGCATCTGATTTTCGGCGCGCCGGCCACCGCGCTGTTGTTCTTCCTGCTCTCGCTGGCGCTGCGGCGAACGCGGCACCTTCATGCCGAAGCCGCCAAGCGCGCCGAAGCCGAGGAGGCGCTCAAGCACGGCCAGCGGCTGGAGGCGCTGGGGCAATTGACCGGCGGCGTCGCGCATGACTTCAACAATCTTCTGACCGTCATCAGCGCCTCCGTCGATATGTTGCGGCGGCCGGATCTGCCGGAGCCGCGGCGGCTGCGCTACATCGACGCGATCTCGAACACGGTCACCCGCGCCGCAAAACTGACCGGCCAGTTGCTGGCCTTCGCGCGGCGGCAGACCTTGAAGCCGGAACTGTTCGACGTCGGTCAAAACGTGCAGATGCTCGGCGAAATGATCGCCACCCTGATCGGTTCACGGATCGAGATCGTGATCCACGTGCCGGACGAGACTTGCTTCATCAATGCCGATGCGGGCCAGTTCGAGACCGCTGTCATCAACATGGCGGTCAACGCCCGCGACGCCATCGACGGCCCTGGGCGGCTCACCCTTACGGTGCGGATGGTCGCCGAATTGCCGGGGGCTGCCGCGCCATCCAAAAGTCCGCACGGCTATGTTGCGGTGTCCGTCGAGGATAGCGGCATCGGGATTCCCCAGGACCGGTTCGGGATCATCTTCGAACCGTTTTTCACCACCAAGGAAGTCGGACAGGGTACCGGACTCGGCCTGTCGCAGGTGTTCGGGTTCGCCAAACAGTCCGGGGGCGAAGTGATCGTCGCCAGCGAGCTTGGCAAGGGCAGCATCTTCACGCTGTACCTGCCGCGCGCCGCCGCCGCCGCCGCCGGCGGCCGGCCGCGGCAGGTCGCGGCGGAAGACGCGCCGCCGGTCGATGGTCAGGGCATGTGGGTGCTCGTGGTCGAGGACAATGCCGAGATCGATCGAACTGGCGCAGGAAATCCGCCGCCGCCATCAAGACCTGCCCGTGGTGCTGACCAGCGGCTACAGCCACGTGCTGTCGCAAAGCGGCAGCTACGGCTTTGAGCTGCTGCAAAAGCCCTATTCGATCGAACAGCTCGCCGAGGTCCTGCAGAAGGTCGGCCGCTGGCGCAAGGCGACGCGTGATGCCGCGCCGGCGTGACCATGCTCCGGAACGTCAGGGAACCTTTTGATTTCTCTCACGTTATCCGGCCATGGCCAAACCAAAAGTAAAGTCCAAAGCGCCCCCCCCCCAACGAATCGTCGGCGCAGAAGCCAGCTTCCGGGAAGAATCCAGAAATCGTCGAAGTGGTCGCCGAAGACGGCGACCATGTCGAACCATCCCCGCCGGAAGTCGTCGAACCCGACCCGGAATGGTCGCCGGAGGAGGCCGAGCAGGCGCGCAAGGATTATCTGCTGACGCGGTTCTGGATCAGCGCGCGGGGATTTTGGGGTAAGAGCGGCGATCGGCTGGCGTGGCTGTTTTCGATCGGCCTGCTGATCCTGATCGTCGCCAATGTCGGATTTCAGTACGGTATCAATGTCTGGAACCGTGCGATCTTCGACGCCATCGAGAAGCGCGATTCGGCGACGGTATTCCATCTCACCGCAGTGTTCTTTCCGCTTGCGATCGGCAGCGTGCTGCTCGGCGTCGCCCAGGTTTTCGCGCGCATGGGCATCCAGCGCCGATGGCGGGCATGGCTGACCAATTCCGTGGTGTCGCGGTGGCTGACCAATGGCCGTTACTTTCAACTCAATCTGGTCAGCGGCGATCACCAGAATCCGGAATACCGGATCGCCGAGGATTTGAGGATCGCGACCGATTCGCCGGTGGATTTCATGGCCGGCGTGACCTCGGCATTACTGTCGGCCGCGACCTTCATCGCGGTACTCTGGACCATCGGCGGTGCGCTGACGGTGACGGTTGCGGGATCGTCCATCGGCATTCCCGGCTTTCTCGTTATCGCAGCCGTGCTCTACGCCGCGATTGCCTCGGGTTCGATCATGACGATCGGACGGCGATTTGTGCAGATCTCCGAGGACAAGAATCAGACCGAGGCCGAATATCGCTATGCGCTGACCCGCGTGCGCGAGAACGGCGAGAGCATTGCGCTGCTCGGCGGCGAAGAGGAAGAGCGCGACGGCATCGACAAGACCTTTACAAAGGTTCTCCGGCAATGGGCGCGGCTCGCCGGCCAGCACATGCGCACGACGCTGGTGTCGCAGGGATCGAGCCTGATCGCACCTGTCGTGCCGCTGCTGTTGTGCGCGCCGAAATTTCTCGACGGCAGCATGACGCTGGGACAGGTGATGCAGGCCGCATCCGCCTTCACCATCGTGCAGAGCGCATTCGGTTGGCTGGTGGACAATTATCCGCGCCTCGCCGACTGGAACGCCTGTGCGCGCCGCATCGCCTCGCTGATGATGTCGCTCGACGGACTGGAGCGCGCCGAGCGCGGCGACGGTATCGGCCGCATCAAGCGCGGCGAGACCGAGGGCGACGCCATGCTCAGCCTGAACGACCTGTCGGTGACGCTCGATGACGGCACCGCCGTGGTCGGCGAAACCGAAGTGGTGATCGAGCCCGGCGAGCGGCTTTTGGTGGCCGGCGAATCCGGCACAGGCAAAAGCACGCTGGTGCGCGCCATCGCCGGACTGTGGCCATGGGGTGGCGGCAGCGTCAACTTCCATCCCGATCGGCGGCTGTTCATGCTGCCGCAGAAGCCCTATGTCCCCTTCGGCACGCTGCGCCGCGCGGTCGCCTATCCCGGCGCCGCCGAGGACTGGACCGTCGAACAGATCGCCGATGCGCTGCACAAGGTCGGGCTCGATCATCTCAAGGAAAAGATCGAGGACGAGGCGCCATGGGATCAAACCCTGTCCGGTGGCGAAAAGCAGCGGCTGGCATTCGCCCGTTTGCTGCTGCACAACCCCGACATCGTCGTGCTGGACGAGGCCACCTCTGCGCTCGACGAAAAGAGCCAGGACAAAATGATGGAGATCGTCACCAAAGAGCTTCCCAAGGCGACCATCGTCAGCGTCGCCCATCGGGTCGAGTTGGAGGCCTTCCATAGCCGCAAGATCGTGCTGGAACGGCGCAAGGGCGGCGCCAAACTCGTCAGCGACGTCGATCTGATTCCCCGCAAGGTCAAACGCCGCCTGCTCGGTCGCTTCCTGCGCCAGCGCACGACGCCGCCGCCGAAAAAGGCGACCTAACTCCTCGTTGGAGTCATCCGTAAAGTCGGCTATGCATGCGCCGCTTTCGCCGTCTTTCGAGGACCCCGGTTTGACTCCCGATAACGATCCATCACCGCCGCCGTTCGGCGCGTTCGCACCCAATGCCGCCCAGGCCGCGATCATCGCGCTGGCCCAGCGCTCGCGGCTGAAGCGCGGCGCGTTCCGGCCGATGCTGTCGCGGCTGGTCAATCTGCTGCGCGCGGGACCGGTAGACGTGCAGTATCAGGGCGCCTCGTTCCGTTTCTATCATCAGGCCAGCGCCACCGAGCGCGGGGCGCTGTTCAATCCCGATTACAATCTCGAAGAGCTGGACTTTTTGCGGGCGCATACCCGCGCGGACGGCGTGTTCGTCGATGTCGGCGCCAATGTCGGCACCTATGCGCTTGCGCTCGCGCGGCACGTCGGCGCTGGAGGCAAGGTGATCGCGATCGAGCCGCATCCCGTCACCCATGCCCGGCTTGCCTTCAACAATTCGGCGTCCGGCTATACGCAGGTGAGGCTGGTGGCGGCGGCGGCCGGCCCCGCCGACGGCGATCTGATGATCGAGACCGACGGCGACAACCTCGGCGCCAGCCACATCGTGTCGGGAAAAGCTTCGGGCAAGGCCATCAAGGTGGCGTCGCTGCGGCTGCAGCGGATTCTCGAGGAGGCCGGCGTGTCGCGGGTCGATGCCTTGAAGATCGACGTCGAGGGTTTTGAGGATCGCGTGCTGACCGGCTTCTTCAGGGAAGCGCCGCCATCGCTGTGGCCGCGGGCGGTGGTGATCGAACATCTGTCGAAGAACGAATGGCTGGAAGATTGCATCGCCGACATGCGCGCGCGCGGTTACGTCGAGACCGGCATAACCCGCAGCAACACCTTGCTGGCGCGCGAATAGAGCGTCGCGTCCAGCTTGGCCTCCGGCGTCGTGCCGCGTGACGTATGCGTGCGGGACGACCGACCGGCACGGCGGCGTGCCCCGGTCAGCGCTCCGAAAGCCATTGACCTGATTTACCTTGGGTTGCAAGATTGCCGTCCCACCATGTCAGCCGCTTGAACGGAGGGATGCACCATGGCCCGCAAACCAAGCCTGCAATTCGCAACCACGTCCGAACAAAACTCGCACGAAAATCTGCGCCGGGTCGCCGGCAGCGAGAGGTTGCCGCTGCCGAACGCCCGTGTGATCGGTCCGGCAGATCCCGAGCAGCCGATCAGGCTGACCGTCTATGTGCGATCCCGCCCGGCTCACACGCACGTCCCCTCGCTCAAGGAAATCGGGCATAGTCCGTATGAGTGGATGCACTCGGCCCAACGCACCCACGCATTGAGCGCCTTCGAGGCCGACGCAAAGGACATCAACGCGGTAAAGAAATTTGCCACGGCAAACAAGTTGAAGGTGATCGAAGCCAGCGAGGTCAAGCGAAGCGTTCTGATTGAAGGAAAGATCGGCGATGCCGCGCGCGCCTTCGGCGTCGATCTGCAAATCTGGGAGCATCCGGGCGGCCGCTATCGCGGCAGGGTCGGGCCGGTCCACACCCCGGACTCGTTGCGCGGCATCGTTGAAGCGGTTTTCGGCTTCGACAACCGGGTGATGGGACGCCCTTATTTTCGGCGCAGCCGGCACCGCTTTGTATCCCGCGCCGCGCAGCCCCTGAACTACCTTCCGACCGAGATCGCGGATTTTTATAGTTTTCCGGATGCGGACGGCACCGGACAGACGATCGCCATCTTCGTATTCAACGGCGCGCTCGGCGATTCCGGCCAGACAGCGGTTGGTGGTTATTCGCAGAAGCTCCTGAAGAGTTACTTCAAGGATACGCTTCACATCACGCCGCCAAAACTCACCGACGTCGTCGTCCACGGCCCGGGCAACAAACCCGGCGACGGCAGCCAGGACACCGACGTGACCGGCGAGGTGCTGCTGGATATCTGCATGGCCGGCGCCGTCGCGCCGAAAGCCAAGTTCATGATGTACTTTACCGAGTTCACCGAGCAGGGCTGGGTCGATGCGCTGACCTCGGCGGTGACGGCGACGCAAAACCGGCCGTCCATCATCTCGATCAGCTACGGCAATCCCGAGGACGGACCGACGGGCCAAATCCTCTGGACCCAGCAGGCGATCATGAAGGTGAACGAGGCGTTGCAGCGGGCCGCGCTGGCCGGAATCAACGTCTGCGTCGCCGCCGGAGACCAGGGCTCGACCGAGGAAGTAACCGACCAACGGCAGCACGTCGATTATCCGGCTTCGAGCCCCTGGGTCTTGGCTTGCGGCGGCACCCGGGTCGTCGCTGCGAACGGCGTGATCAACCGTGAGACGGTGTGGAATGACGGTCCATCGAGCGCAACCGGGGGAGGGGTAAGCGGCCTGTTTGCGTTGCCGACCTATCAGACTTCGGCGAACGTCCCGGTGTCGGTCAACCCCGGACATCGCATTGGCCGCGGCGTACCCGACGTCTCGGGAATCGCCGACCCCGAAACGGGAGTCCTGGTCATGGGCCCCGACGGCACCGTCGGGGGCATCGGCGGAACGAGCGCCACGGCGCCGATGTGGGCGGGCCTGATCGCGCGTCTCAACCAGTTGCTGGGAACGCCGCTCGGGTTCCTCAATCCGATCCTGTACAAGAATTTGGCCTCTGGCGTTCTCCGCGACGTCAGCGAAGGCGACAACGGCGCGTACCGCGCCGGTGTCGGCTGGGATGCGTGCACAGGGCTCGGCAGTCCGAATGGCACGCGCATATTGGCGGCGTTGAAAGGGCTGGTGAAGTAGACCAGCGAAGAGTTGCTCGAACGGCTCCGGCGAAGCTCGCCTCCACCGGGAGGCGGCATCGCCGTGGCCGCACAGCGCAGGAGATTTTGATGATCGACCACATCGGTTTTCCGGTTTCGGATTACCAGCGCTCGAAAGCTTTCTATGTGAAGGCTCTGGCACCGCTCGACTATCGCATCGTGATGGAAGTGACGCAGCAACAGACCGGCCATGATCCCGCGGCCGGCTTTGGCGCCGATGGCAAGCCGGATTTCTGGATCGGCGGCGAAGGCGGACTGGACAAGCCGCTGCACGTCGCGATTCTGGCGAAGGATCGCGCCACGGTTGACGCCTTCTACAAAGCGGCCATCGCGGCCGGCGGACGCGACAACGGCGCGCGGAATCCGCGCGCAATATCACCCCAATTATTACGGCGCGTTTGTACTCGATCCCGACGGCCACAACATTGAGGCGGTGTGCCATACGCCCCTAGGGACGGTTCCAGTTCCAATAGCGGCGCGGAACATCGCGGCGATCTCGCCGTTGTCGTCGATGCCAATCGAACCACCGGAAATTCCGCCGGCAACGCCGGGTACGCCGACCGAACCTCCGCCGGGGATTCCTCCGGGCAACCCTCGCCCGGAAGTGCCTACCCCGATGCATGAACCCGGCGAGCCGTCGCGGCCGGAGGAGTTACCGGGCAAGATGCCGGACGAACTGCCGGTCCGCGGACCGAACGGTCCGACCGCGCCTCCGCCTGGAACCGATGCCGGCAGTTTCGGCTTTTCAGGCACGCAGCCGAAACTCCATACCAGCGCCTCAGAGATGCCACAGGGGACAATGTAAAAGTTCGATTTGAAAGCATCGTCTGAATGCGTAATGAACAATTGCGCATGCAACCCGTTATGCTATCGAAATAAATAGCGTTCGCGTTTTGTAGCCCGCCACAATCCGGCCTAACGATTAGCCGTTGATCGACCCGCCGAAACGTTCGGCGAAAGCCACTCTTTTTCCCGCCAACCTTGCCGCCAGATTTTTCCGGGGATCCAGGACATCATGACAAAACTTCGCATCGTGCTGCTTGCCACGTCTGCTCTGACCGTGACGCAGCTCGCAACCTTCGCATCGCATGCGCAGACCGCGCCGCTCGTTGTGGCGCAGGGAACCAAGGAAGAATTGGGCCCCGACGGAAAACCCAAGGCGCCGCCGAAAGGCGCGCCGCCGCCCGCGGCAGCACCTCAGCGTCCCGCACCGCCACCGCCTGCTGCGGCACCGCCTCCGCGTCCCGCACCGCCACCCCCTGCTGCAGCACCGCCTCCGCGTCCGACGCCACCACCTCCTCCGGCGGCTGCGCCACCCCCGCGTCCGACGCCACCTGCCGCACCACCCCCGCATGCA
>WNFR01005101.1_pt1 | contig 13456 bp, 13 predicted proteins | sample 5400221 | NCBI WGS metagenome assembly WNFR01 (sample SAMN13153357, study PRJNA577476) | soil metagenome | isolation source: 40 cm soil under Madrone tree | place: USA:California | collected 2016-06-14
AAGAAATCGTCGAGGCTGACGTGATCGCGAGCGATCCGAATCGCACCGTGATTCCGGGATTTCTGGTTAGTGCAGTGGTGGAGTGCCGGTATGGAGCGCATCCCTCGCCCGTACAGGGATACTACAACCGCGACCACGCCTTCTTTCGCCAGTATCACGAGCAGACTAAAGCGGAAGCGGACAGTGCCGCCTGGCTGCAGCGCTGGATTTACGGAGTCGGGGATCGCCGCGAATATATGAACCAACTCGGAGCCTGCCGCGGGGAAGAATTGGGAGTGAAGCAGCACGCGTACGCAGCGCAGGCGGATTTTGGGTATTAGAAAAGCCAGCAATTGGCATTTGCCACTAGCATTTGACGCCGCAGACTTTGGGGCGAGCACGAGCCTGGCACGGCTAAGTGCCAATTGCTAATTGCTAAATGCTAAATGCTAAATGCTAAATGCTAGTTGCTGGCGAAGCGCAATCATGGACTTCGAAATCAGCGCCGGGCAAGTGAAAATCATGCTCAAGCACGGGGAGAAATTCACGCTGCTTGACGTGCGTGAGCCTTGGGAATTGGCGAAGGCGAGCCTCGAGGGAAGCACGAATATTCCCATGGGCGACGTGCCGATGCGTGCCAACCAGGAACTCGACCCGGAGGACCACATCGTTGTGTTTTGTCATCACGGAGTGCGGTCTTTGAGCGTGACCAACTGGCTGCGACAGCAGGGGTTTGAAAAAGTACAGTCGATGCGGGGCGGGATTGATGGCTGGGCTCGGACCGTGGATCCGAAAGTGCCGTTGTATTGAAGGCAGTTGTCAGTTGAGAGTTGGCAGTTTTCAGCTCAGAAGGCTGATTAGCGCGACGTGAAAAGGTGGCCCAGCTTTTCTTTCTTTGTCTTGAGGTAATCCTCGGCGTAGGCCGAGAGCGCGACTTCGCAGGGTACGCGTTCGGCCACGACGACACCGCCTTTTTCCAGAGCAGCAACTTTATCGGGATTGTTGGAGAGCAGGCGTACCCTTGAAACGCCCAGCGCTTTCAGGATTTCCGCGGGGAGCGCGAACTCACGGTGGTCGGCTTTGAAGCCGAGGCGTTCGTTGGCCTCCACTGTATCCAGTCCCTGATCTTGCAGTTCGTAGGCCTGTAACTTGGCCATCAAGCCGATGCCGCGGCCTTCTTGCTGTTCGTAGATCAGTATGCCCGCCCGTTGCTCGGCGATCATCGACAGAGCCATTTCCAGTTGCTGGCGGCAGTCGCAGCGCAGCGAGCCGAAGACATCGCCGGTAAGGCACTGGGAGTGGATGCGGACCAGCGGAGGCGAAGAATGGATTTCGCCCATGACTAACGCTACGGCATCCTCTTCCCGTGGTTGCTTGTCGGTGCCGAATTCTCCGCGAAAGCCGTGGATGCGGAAATTGCCCCAGCGGGTGGGGAAATCGGCGGACGCAATTTGGTGAACGCGAAAAGCCACCATGGCATTATAGCGGGATGCGCGGACAGCCGGAGAAAGCGCCTTTTGTAATGCCGGGCTAACCCTTGCCTAGTCGGGGGAAGTGGTAGAACACGTCCTGTTTGGAAGGGATCGCGACGCCGTTGCGGGTGGCGGGTCGAAAGCGCCAATTCTCCAGGGCCTCGAGGACTTTGCCGTCAATCGACGGAGCCAGGCTCTGTATCACAACTTTCTGGATGATGTTTCCTTTTTCGTCTATCGTGACCTCGACCACCACATCGCCTTGAAGACCACCCAGTTCGGGGGGAGCCACGATGGGATCGGGGGAGACGACCGGCAGTGCGGGGCGGACCTCTTCTCCGGTCAACGGTCCTGCCAGAACCGTACCCAGTGGCGAGCCTGCGGGGCGGACCTGCGCTGCCTGTCCGGGCGCGGCGGTCTCAATGTCCGACCCAAGTTTCGGGCGGGGCAACTCACGCTTGGCTGACTTTGTTCTCTTGGCGTGCTGCTTCCAGGTCAGATGCGCTCTCAACTGCTGGCGAGCGGAGGCGTCGGAGGTGCCCGGAGAAGCATCGGTTACCATCTGGGTTCGCTGATTTGGCCAATAGAGATGCGCGATTTGGGTGCCGTGGTCGCCGTTGACCACAAAAGACGGCGCGACAACCTGCGGGCTGGGCGCGCGCAGGAGCCACAGCAGAAACAGACAGTGCAAGGCCGCCGAGCACGGTACGGCAAGAGGATAACGATGAATGCCGGGTTGGGGCGACGTAAACATGCAGCACGAAACCGCGAGGCCTCTCCATTAGACGTTGAAAAAGGCGGGAGGTAAACACAATTGTTGGCGGGCGCGGGCCCCCCGCGGCGGCTTGGTCGTGGTCTTGGTCTTGGCTGGGAACGCTGCTAAAATTACATTGCTGGTTTCGGCAAGTGGGGCTATAGCTCAGCTGGGAGAGCGCGTCGTTCGCAACGACGAGGCCGTCGGTTCGATCCCGACTAGCTCCACCATATTTTCAGTCACTTAGAAACCCCTTCAACCTTCACTCTGTTCCATTCTGTTCCAAAACTCAATCCAGGTCTTGCCGGAGTTTGCCTCAACTCTTCCGGAAACCCCAACGTTACCGAAAAGACGGTGCCGCGTGAGCACACTCCGGCGCCAGGAACGTTCGAAAGTACTCCGCAAGGAGAAAACCGTGCCGGTCGAAGCGCTGTTGCGAAGCCTCGAACGGCTAGCCGACTCAGATCCGTCAGATTTCGGGTTTCTAGTGGGTCGAATCTTCCTCATGCTCGCCGAGCGGGAGCGCGACACTTACGACTTTCTGATGGTCAAAGTGATTTTCGCCACTCTCCAGGAGAGCGGCTTTCTGGCCAGATTTGACGAGCTGAAGCAATTGCTTGTGGCCAAGGATGTTCCAGCTGCAAGCGGTATTGTTGCAGCGATCGAAAGCTGGACAAAAGCGATAGAGACGTTTGCTTCGAGAAAAGCGTCCGACAAGATAATTCAATCGCTGCGCAACGATTACGTTTTGGGGCACCAACACTTAAGCCCGGGGTTGCTGGCCGGAACAGAGCTTCCTCCATCAAACTGGCTAAATAAGAGGCTGCGCGATTTAGGAGAGAAGTGGACGGTGAGCGAAGGGACGAAGCTCAATAGCAAGCTGCCCGCCGTGTCTCCCTTACAGGACAAGGCTGCAAGATTAGCCTCAGACACCATCCAGTTTCTCACTAAGACCAAGAACATACCGGAGCCTCAGGCGCTCAGCCTGTACAAGGAATCACTGGCACCGCGTGTGATCGGAGTTGAACGTGAACTGGACAAGCAGGGCATAACGGAGTCAGGTCTTGATGAATCGCCTGCATCTATGGCGGCGATTAGAAGAAATGCAGAACTCGCCAGTCTAATCATGGATGACGTGACCGATATCAAGACGATAAGCGACGCTAGACATATGGCGAAAGGAATCATCGCACTGACCGCCGATTATGGAAAACTCATTCAAGATAGGCAGAAGGCATTGCTCGCTCGAAGGAATCATCCGGGCCCGCAGCGATCAGGAGTCACACAAATGAACAACCCCCATCAAGCGCGAATGGAAGCGATGAAGGAAGTTCAGGAGCAGATTCTGAACCAATACAAAAGTAAATTTCATCAATCCGCTACATCACTTCGGGATGCTCTGGTAGCGAAGTTGCCGCGTGCTTCAACCAGCGACGCGAACTCGGCAATGTACATATCACCACAATACGGCAACCTACGCCAGATTGCCGATGAGCTTACGGATCTTGCCCAACAATTCGAGAAGCAACTAGAAGCACACACTGAGGCGAGGATCGGCCAATGAAAGCTGATATCTATCCATGCGCGGATGCCTGACCCACTGAGAACAGCGGGGAAGCAGCGGGGCACGACAACAATGGCACAAAATGACACCAAAAAACGCGAAAGAGCCGCGCAATTGATCGCGGAAGACTGGCTTTCAGACGAAAAGATAGCCGGTGATGTCGGAATCGGCCGGCGGACTTTGGCGAGATGGAAGGCTAGTCCCCGATTCATAGCTCGGGTGAAGGAGATCTCTGCGGCTTTCGCGGACCGGGCTCTTAAGCATGCACTTGCACGAAAAGAACGCCGCATCACTGTGCTGAATGACCTTCACGAGAAGCTTTTGCAAGTCATAGCTGAGCGCGCTGTAGGGGGCGGAGGAGGTAAAACCCTGAGCATGGCGGCAATCCAGCAAGCGGCAAAGGATCATGGCGTTTCTGTAGAAGAAGCCAAACGTCAGGCGCAAGCCGCGGGGTATGCGATCCAATGAGTACATCAACCATTGATTTCTCGAAGTACGAGCAGCCGGTCACTCAGATTGATTTCTCAAAATACGAGGCGGCTGGGTCGAATCCTGTCCAGCAGTCCGGTCCTGACTCCTTGGACGAGTTTGACACGCTGAGACGCGAAGCTTCATCGCTTGGCAATGCAATCACCGGGATGCCCAGCACGCTCTATCACTCCTTCGCCGACAAGCCGCAGAACGAAGAAGAAAAGCGGACGATGGCCGAGCACCCGATCGTGGGCCGTGCGGCAATGGGCCTCGGGCGGATCATGGTTGATCCGATCAAGAATGCGGCTCAGTGGTACGGGCAAGCGGCCAAAGGACAAATTCCAGATCCGATGGGACAAGCATTGAGCGTAGCGCCAGAGGCAATCGGATCAGCGGCGGGAAACGTCTTAGCGGCAAAAGGAGTCGAATCGGCACCGGGCATGGCGAAAGGTACCATCGATATTGCGTCACAAATTCCGAGTGCAGCCAAAATTGGATTACGCGGAGTCGGCAAAATCGCTCGTGCCGGTGCAGACGTTATTGACCCGGATATCACGGGAATCATTTCCCCGCGCCTGGCCCACGCTCAACGAGTAGCAGGGCGCATCGGCAAGGTGCTTAGGAAAGAATCGCCGAAGTCAACTGGCGTCGAAACAACGAATGCAGTACCTAAGCCAGGGATTTCCGACGCAGGGTTGCAAGCCAAAGTAGCCCTGCCTGATCCACGAATAGACGCAGCCCGCGGGCTAGGGATAATCCGACCAACCGGCGCCGCTCCCGCCGCACAGACCGGCGAATCCCTCGGCACAATTCCTACCGAGATGCAAAGATTGACTCCCATTTCGGACGCGCAACTGGCATCACGAATCGCTCTGCCCGATAGGACCGTCGCAGCTGCACGCGGCTTAGGCATCATTCGCCCAACCGGAGTACCGCCCGCTTCTCAGACCGGCGAGGCTCTGGGAACGATTCAAACTCCGGGCCAGTTGGCGATGAGCCGGTTGCAGCCCCTGTCTGACGAACAGGTGACACGAGCGATCAGTCTGCCAAGCCTCGAGGACATAAAACCGCCGTCTCCCAGAGTCGAAAGTTCTCCGGCCACGACGGTGCCGGCAGCACAGCCGGGTCCGGCGCGACCAGTGACAGAGAACCCGATAGTCGGAAGTTTGGTGCGAGCCATGCAGGAATCAGGTGTACCTATCGCGAAACGGCCGAACTTATTGCTCAAAGGCAGCGGTCGGGTGAACCGAATCCTGGGTCCGGAAGAGGACCTCAGTGATATCTTGAGGAAAAGCCTGAGGCAAGCGGGCAGAAAGAAGGACCAGTAGGTGCGGAAGATTGCCGTCTGCGCTTACTACACGCAGGACGGCCCGAGATTGCGCCATGTATTACAACGTGCGCACCGAGGTTTGGGGCTGGATGCGAGACTGGCTGAAGGCGGGCGCTGCTAAGATCCCCGACGATCCGGAGCTGGCGGCTGACCTTACCGCGCCTGGTTACGACACTGCCCGCGGCAAGCGTTTCCACGGTTCCATCCAGCTTGAGCACAAGGATGACCTCAAAGCTCGCGGGGAAGCCTCGCCTGACGATGGAGGAACGCTGGCGATGACGTTTGCCGTCAATGTCCGACCCCGGCCCGCGGGTCGATGGGCCGCGATATCGTGATGTACCCAGTGGAGATTACGCACTCTATTGGATGGCCTGAAAAGGGGCCGTCCAGCCTGCGAGCGTTTCACGCTCGATACCCATGAAAAGCGTTTCGCCGTGTCGCGAACGGGCGAGACGTATGTACTATGCTAGTTTTCGAGGTTAAAAAGGAAACTCCTGTTAAATCCATGCCTAGCCTGTAACGACCACCGTAAGAAGAGTGAACCTCATGGACCAGATGTGGCAGGCGGAGCCAAAACCCTCGCTTCCCCGCGCAATGATTTGGAACGCGATTTCATCTTGGAGCAGGTGCGGATGTCCATCCTGCTCCACCATACCAGCCGCATTTTCCTTATGAGCGACTCTGATTGCGCGACTTACGGCGGCTTAGCAGCTTTCGGCGGAAACCCGGAACGAGAATCGTTGCACCATCAGCAAGAGCTACAACGCGCCGCCGAACTGATTCGAGCCAATTTCACCGAAGTTGACGTGGAATGCTTTTTCGTCACTTTTGATGGGGTTTTTGCTGCGCTGAAATTGGGCGCAGGTCAAGCCGGGTAAAGCCATTTGTCATTCCAGGAACCGAACAACCGCAAGCCAACGTCAAAAACCCAAAACAACGTGACTGAACCTAAAATGATTAGCCCTGAGGCTTTTCCTTTCCAAGCTCGGACAGCTCCCGGCGCAATGCCCTGATGCGTTCCGAGCGTTTGCTGGAAGCGTCATCCCTGACTTTGTCGCGCCCCAAAAAAAACGAATCTCCGGTTGCCTCCAATTGCTGGCCCAACAGCTCGGCAAGTTCCTTAGCTATTTCAATCTGCCGTTCTAATTCTCTAGTGTTCATTTACGTGGCCTGAACCATCGTCGAAATTTGCCTGATTTTTTGCATAATATATTTCGATTGTGAGGTGTCGAGCCGATGCCCGGATCACGAAAAATCAACCGGGAAAAAGTGATGGCCTCGCTGGATAAGACTTGCCCGAAGTGCCGCTTCACGATTACGGCGGCTCTGGTCAAACGGGTGGATTTTGAGCGGATCGAATGCCTCGAATGTGGCGAGAGATTCCGACCTGCGGACCGCTGACTACTTTTCCTTTTTGATCGTGTCTTTCTTGTCCGCTTCGATAGTCACATCTACCTGCGCACCCTCCTCCTTAATCGCTACCTCTTCGCCCTTCTCGTCCTTCAAGGTGTTTTCGACACGAATCTCACGATAGAGGTCCTCACCTCCCTCAATGTTGATCTGTGCCTTCTCCGGTTCGCTCGGAACAATTGGCTTGATGATTTTCTCAACGGTTCCAGGTAGGGTGGTACTCGGTTTGTCCTTTTCTTCAGGTGAACCCATTTGCTCACCTCCGTAGCCAAGTAGAGATGTTACTCCCGGAAATGACGTAGCGAAAGAATGCAGAAGGTGCCCCGCCCTGGAAGAGCCAGCGGAACGTCCGACAGGGCTCGCCCCCCGGGAGTCGATTGGCACATTTCACGATAGGTGAAATTCTCGCTTTCCACAACCATTTTGCGGTTTACACTACCGCACACAGGGGGTGCTGCCTGTGTTCTGGAAAAGCAATCCCGTCCCAAAGCCTCGTTGCCAAGCGGAACATGAAGGTCCCAAAGAATTGACTATCGCCTTGGAGCTCCGCGACAAATGCATGAAACAGGGCGGTTCCGTGCGGGGTGATTACACCACTGTGGTAGATGGCGACAGAAGATATGTTGAAGTGTCGGATAGCTTCTGCGAACTGGTAGGGTATCGGCGAGAAGAGTTGATCGGCAAAAGATTCGACGATTTGACAGCCCCAGGCACGAACGATATTCCTAATGTGTTTCAGCTATTTGTAAGCCTGGGATACATGCACGGCCTCTGGATGCTGGTGAATCGAACTGGCACACGAATCCTTGTCCGCTACGAAGCGTGGGTCCGGCCTGATTGTTACATTCAAGGCAAGATGGAACTGGTGGCTGGCAATGATCGGTTTCTAGCTTGATGGAAGGCTGACAGCATACAGAATCTGAAACCCTTCCTCATGCTGACCGGGAAGGTTGCGCGGAGGAAGGATCGTGGGCCCGCGCACGGCCAGCGGGACGTGCATTAACGACTACTGGGGGCAGTTCGAAATCCACTGTGGTAGCGAAGTCCTCGGTCCTGTGGGAAACTGTGGGCATGTCAAAGAAGCGCACCAAAGCCGACAGGGCAGAGGCAAGCCGATCAACTCGAAAAGAAGGCGTCTCGCCGTCCAGCGCAGAATCGGAAAGAGAAAGCTCCCCCCGAGGACTTCAGTCAAGCCACTCTCCGGATCGTGAGAAAAGCCACTGAGGATTTGAAATCCATCTTGAGTCAGATTGTTGACGAGCTAGAGAGGTTGGCCATTAGTCTTGATGCGCTCGAACTTGCACTGATTTCAAAGGGAAATTTTCAGCATGGCGAAGTCGTTGCAAACTCCGCGATTCCAGAACCAATTGTGCGTCAAAGACTGTCCGATTTGCGGGCTTCAGCGAGACCTGCAACGCCTTTAACTTCTCTTTGGATGTTGAACCTGCTGGGTAATCGGCTGGTGTTTGCTGTCTCCAGCGAGATAGAATCCTGTGTTCACTTCCGAATTACAAGCGAGAGGTCAGCCGAGAGCGCGTCGCAGGTCGTCAGCAATACTACGATGCAGAGGGACTGAGACACTCGTTGCACCACTCGCATACCATTCATCGAATTACTCAATTTTGCTGCTCCTTCTCCTCGGTTCGACCGTCTAGTCTCCGACATGGCTGGCTCCTCATGATTGCCTCCATTCGTCATGTTGTTTGCTCTGCCTCGGAGGCCGGCTCTCGGTCCGCTGCGGTTTCCCATTTGATCCACCTGAGATCGAGTACAAAGATCGAATAAAAGACCGGGACCAAGAGCAACGTAATGAAGGTAGCGACCGCGAGTCCGCCGATCTGGGCATAGCACAGAGGTTTCCAGAGCGGTCCACCTTCGAGCGCGAGAGGAAATAACGCAAGGATCGTTGCGCCCACGGTGATCATCACGGGTCGAATACGCTCAATCCCGGCATCCGGAAGAGCGCGCTCCAGCGGTTCGCCCTTTTCGTGCATCTCCTCAATGAAGTCGAACAGCACGATGACGTGGCTTACAATGACTCCGATGAGGCTGGCTACTCCAAGAAATGCCATGAAGCCAAAAGGGATACCCATGATTGCCAGAGCGATCAATGCTCCGATCGCTCCATAGGGAGCGGCCGCGAAAACCAGCAACGGCTTGATGGCATTATTGAACTGAACGAGTAACGCTAAGTAGATGCCGACCAGAGAAATCAGAAGAACGACGGCGAGATTCGTGAATCCCTCGACCTGTTTTGCCTTCTCCCCGCCGATCTGCAATTGATAGCCCGGCGGCAGACTGTTCTTGAGCGCATTCAGTTTCGGTTCGATCGGAGCGAGTACCTGCGACGCCAGAACGCCGGGTGCTGGAAAGCACAAGATGGACAAGGTGCGAAAATGCTCGCGACGCCGAATCCGTGCTGTCTCAAGAATGTCTTTCAAAGTCGCCACCGAAAGCAGCGGGACTTTGACGTTCTCTTGCGATGAGTTGACGTAGAGATTTTCGATCTGCGAAAGCCGCGCGCGATCCTGTGGCCGGAGGCGGACCACAATCGGGATATTCTTATTTCCCTCTTTATAAATGCCTACCGGATCCCCACTGATGGCAGCAGCCGTGGAGGTTGCGACATCGGCGTTCGTAATTCCCACGAGGTTTGCGCGATCTGGATCAATCTCGATCTTCATCTGCGGGCTATCGGGACTCCAATCGTCTCTCAACACGGCAATTCCTGGCGATTGGCGAACGATATCCATGGCCTGCGACGCGATGGTCCGAAGGGATCGGATATCCTCGGCCTCCGTTCGCGGGTCGGTATCCGCTTGGCCTGAAATCAGAACCTCAACCGGAGTTTCGACAGGATTCGTTTGCAGCTGTCGCACCGTAATCCATGCTCCCGGGACCTGTTTATTGAGTTCATCTTGAAGAGGTCCAATCAGTTTTGGAGTGGCCTCCTTGTCGCGCACTTGCACAATGACCTGCGCATAATTAGTCTGGGTCGCTTCGGGCGAGATGGAAAACCAGAAACGTGGGCCGCCACCGCCGATAAAACTTGTCATGGAAGTCAGGAGGTGCTCTGTTCCAGTCTCTTTTGTCACTTCTTTAGGAGCACCTTCAACAACCTTGCGTACCACCTGCTCTGCCCTCATTGCAGTATCGTTTGTCGCGCTCAGTGGCACGTCATTCGGCAACCAGATGTCGAGGTAAAACCAATATTGGACATCTTCGGGGAAAAATTGGGACTTGAGGTGTGAGGCGGCTAGGCCGCCGATCAGCAAGAATACGAATGAACCGAGCAGAACATACCATCGGCGTTGGATCGCTCGGCCCACCAGTCGGTTATAGAAACCATAAAATCCCCGTTGCCGCTTCTCCTCCAGGGTAGGTTCTTTCCTGGCCGGCACTCGCTGAATGTAGTAACCCAGCAGTGGAACAAACGTCATGGCAACCACCAATGCACAGAGCAATGCCGTTGTCATGACGATAGGGAGGCTTTTGAGGAACTCTCCAGTGTTGCCGTTGAGCAAAAGAAAAGGAAGATAAGCGATGATGTTTGTCAGTGTCGCGTAAAAGATGGCCGTCGCCAACTTCGTCGGACCCAGCCAGGCCGCTACACGACGCGGCAGTCCTTCCGCGAGACCTCGCTTGATACCATCACCAGCTACAACGGGAACATCTACCAGCAGACCTAAGGCGATGATGAGCGTTGCCACCGAAACTTGCTGCAAGTCGATACCCAGCATGTACGTAACGCCGAAGGTCATGGCCAGGGTGATCGGAATTGCCAGCGCCATGATGAGCGCGAGACGCCATTCCCAAAATCCAATCAGGGACACCCCGACTACCAGGATGATCGCTTCCACCAAAGCACGCAGGAACAGATGAATGTTTTCCTTAACCTGCAGGGGCTGATCGGAGGTATGCGCGATGATGAGATCTGCCGGTAGAATCTGCTTAAGCTGTGCAAGTTTCTCATCGACCGACTGACCAAACTGTGCGATCTGCTGCTGATCGCGCATATAGATTGCCAAGGTGACTGCACGGCTACGCTGCCATGGTCCAGTTGGGTCCCGCCACGTGTAGTAGTTCAGATACCTGGCAGGGCTCTGGTAGCCGGGGAAGATCTTGACCAAGTCCCGGAGATAAACCGGAGCTCCGGCCGAAGTTTTGCCTACAACAACATCCCCAATTGCGTCTCTGCTTTCAAACTGACCGGAGGGATTGATAATGATCTGTCGCTGGCCCGTCTCGAATTCGCCTCCCGGTGCAATAATGTTGCGGGCGCGCAGGACCTGTGCGAGAGCTGCCGGCTGCAGTCCGTACTCGGCTAATCGATCTTGCGAATACTCGAGGTAGACCACCTGGGGCAGCAGACCTCGCCTCTCCACCTTTGAAGTCTCTGGCGCGCCTTGCACTGTTCTCGCAATCAGATCAGAAAAATTGTCGAGATCGGCGTAGCTATACTTGTCTCCCGCGACACCAGTCAGCTTGGCGCGAACGTCACGAGGATCACGGATGATGATTGGCGTCCAGCCGTCCGGGTGCAAATCGGATCGCTGCAATTGCTTCTGAAAGAATGCTTCTACGAAGCGATTGATGCTCGTGTCATCTTTATTCGAAACACCATCCACGGCGATAAAGCCACTCCCTGGAATTACCTGTGGCGCGCGCAGGATTCCCTCTTCTTGTGTTTGCTGTTCAAAGAGCTGTACCGCGTCGAGCATAGTCGCTGGGGCGATGGACCGAGGGAATGAATAAACGATCGCGACCGCCACGTCGCGTGTGTATTTCCTCTTAGCTCGAGCAGATTGGAGTGCGGACTGGATCGCTTGCGCGCGAATATTGATTTCTACCGGGTCTGCCTTTGGACTGGCTATGGTCAGCATGAGTGCAGCAGTATCCCCAAAATCGCTCTGGAACGAGATCGGGCCCGCACCTTGCGGCAGTTGATTGTTGAGCGCGTTTAGCTTGAGATTGATGTCGCTGAATTGCCTTTTGACCTCCGACACATTCTCGGCAAGCTGGACGTATACGTAAGCGGCGCCGGGGAGAGAGACCGAGCGAACTCCATAGTCTGAAGGTGTACCGGGATGAATCGTCTTGTTCTCGGCAACAGCATCCTCGATTGGACGAGTGACAAACTGCTCGACTTGCCGCGCTGTGGCGCCAGGCCAGGGACAGAAGGCCACCGCGACCCGGACTGGAATGTCGGGGTCCTTCCGTTGCGGCATGCTGTGGTAGCCAAACCAACCCCAAACGAGGACACCGATGAGCAGCACCCACGAGACTTGTGGATGCTCCACAAAGAACCTGGGGAGGTTGTGGGTTTTCTCGATTCGATCCTGGTCGCTTTGGTATGCCATGGATTCGTCTGCTTAAGGAATCACCTGGATTGGATCGCCATCTTTCAAAAGTTGAGCGCCCACGGAGACAACTCGCTCTCCGGGTTGGACTCCCTCAACGGCAACTGAACTCTCATGGGTCGTCCCCAACTGAACTTTGCGCAAGTTTGCAACCAGCGTACCCGCGCGCTCTTCGGCTACCATCACCGCAAAGTTCCCGGGTTCCGAAGGGAACGGTACAACGGCGCTGAGTGGGATCGAGATGGACGAATGTGGAACTTCACCCAGACCGATTGAAGCGATCATGCCTGGCTTTAAATGACGGTCGCGATTGTTTACGGTCACTTCAACGGCGAAGACTCGATTGCGCGTATCGGCGGCTGGGGAGATGCTAGTGACCCGCCCCTTCACAGGAGCGGCATCATTCTCTGTCTTAATCGTCAGTTCTTGTCCCAAACGTACTCGACTGAGAACATAGTCCGGGGCACCAAAGGTTACCTTTACGCGACCGATATCAGCGATCGTAAAAGCATTCGTGGACGGAGACACCAGGCTCCCTAAATCAATATTGCGGCCCAGAATGTACCCGGAGAAAGGAGCCTTCAGGTCTGCGTCCCCAAGGAGCAACTCGGCCTGACGGGACGCCGCCTTTGCATTCTCCATTGCAGCTTGAGTTGCATTAAAGGTTGCCTGAGATTGGTCGTAGTCTGGCTTGGTGAGGCTTTGAGTCGAATAGAGAACCTTCGCGCGCTGGAAGTCCTGATCGGCTTTGGTGTGTTGCGCGGTAGTTTGATCGAGTTGGGCTTGCGCCTGTGCCATTTGATTCTGCAGGTCTTCCCGGCGAATGTGTGCAAGGGTGAGGCCCTGTTCTACGTAATCTCCGGTTCCGGTGTTGCGAGTTCGCCCATCCGCACCTCGCACCTGCCTTACATTCGTCACATAGCCGGAAGATCGAAACATGAGATCTACCTGCGCGTAAGGAAGAATGGACGCTGAATAGCGCAGTGTCTCTGCGCTCGGCTGGGGTGCCGCTACGGTCGCGAGCCGGACGGCCCTGGCAGGCTGCAAGGGTGTCTGCGATTGGCGATTGCATCCGCCCAGAACTCCCATCACCGATAGAAAGACGAGGACGAGGGG
>WNFR01008307.1_pt1 | contig 13450 bp, 17 predicted proteins | sample 5400221 | NCBI WGS metagenome assembly WNFR01 (sample SAMN13153357, study PRJNA577476) | soil metagenome | isolation source: 40 cm soil under Madrone tree | place: USA:California | collected 2016-06-14
CGGCGGCGATGGACGCGAGCGCCTCGCCGCGAAAGCCCATGGTCGACACCGCTTCCAGATCGGAGAGGCTCGCGATCTTGCTCGTCGCATGCCGCGCGAGCGAGAGCGGCAGCTCGTCGCGCGCGATGCCCTCGCCGTCGTCCTCGACCTGCACGCGGCGCACGCCGCCTTCGTCCAGCGTGACGTTGATCGTGCGGGCGCCGGCGTCGATGCTGTTCTCGAGCAGCTCCTTGAGCACCGAGGCGGGCCGCTCCACGACTTCGCCGGCGGCAATCTGGCTCACGAGGAGCTCGGGCAGCACGCGAATCTCGCTCACAGGCCGAGTATATAGAATCGCCCGGTGGAACTTCTCGCCACGCTCTGGGACTTCGCGGTCCATCTCGATCAGCATCTCGCGTCGTTCGTCGCCGCACACGGCGCGTGGGTGTACGCGCTGCTCTTCGCCATCGTATTCTGCGAAACCGGGCTGGTGGTCACGCCATTCCTCCCGGGCGACTCGCTGCTTTTCGTGGTCGGCGCGCTCGCGGCGGCGGGCGGCATGAATGTTGGAGTGGTGATCGCGGTGCTGATCGCCGCCGCGCTCTGCGGCGACAACTGCAATTACTGGATCGGGCGCTGGACCGGCATGCGCTCGCGCGCTTCATGCCCATCGTGCGCACGTACGTGCCGTTTGTCGCGGGCCTGGGCGCGATGCCGTACCTGCGCTACCTGGCTTTCTGCATCATCGGCGCCGTGGCATGGGTCGGCTCGATCTGCACCGCGGGCTACTTCTTCGGCAACATCCCCGCAGTCAAGGCGAACCTGACCCTCGTCATCATGGCGATCATCCTGCTTTCGATTTCGCCGGGCGTGATCGCCTGGCTGCGCAGCCGCTCAGTTCAGCGCCAGGGGTGAGGTGCGGCGCGGCGGGTGTCTTGCGACGTAGTCGCGGATGCCCTCGAGGATGGCGCGGGCAAGCCGGTCCTGGTAGCGCTCGTCCGCCAGGCGCTTCTCTTCCTGCGGATTGGAGATGAATGCCGTCTCGACGAGGATCGACGGCACGTTCGGCGCGGTGAGCACCGCGAAGCTCGCCTGCTCGACCCGCGCGCGGTGCAGCGGGTTCACCTCGCCCAGGCGCTTCAGCACGAGGTCGCCGAGACGCAGGCTGTAGTCGATCGTCCCGGTCTGCCACAGGTCGATGATCGTTCCCCTCACGTAATCGTCCTTCGGCGCGTTGCTCGCGCCGCCGATCAGGTCGGATGCGTTCTCGCTCTGCGCCAGCAGGCGCGCCGCTTCCGAGGTCGCGCGCCGGTCCGAGAGCGCGTACACCGATGAGCCGCGCGCGTTGGAGCGCACGAACGAATCCGCATGGATCGAGACCATCAGGTCGGCATTGACCGCGCGCGCTTTCCTGACCCGCTCGCGCAGCTCGAGGAAGTAGTCACCGTCACGCGTGAGCAGCGCGCGCATGTTCGGCTCGCCGTCCACGAGGTTCTTCAGGCGGCGCGCGATCGCGAGCGTCACGTGCTTCTCCCGTGTCCCGTGCCGTCCGACTGCCCCCGGGTCTTCGCCGCCATGCCCGGCATCGATGACGATGGTCGCGAGGCGCGCGACTTTCGGCTGCTCGTTACGCTCCTTGCGCAGCTCATCGGTCTTGCGCGTCTCCTCGATGAGCGCGGCGAGCGGATCGAGCGGCACCGCGGGATAGATGTCGAGCACGAGCCGATGACCGTACTCGGCAATCGGGGTGAGCGTGAAGACCTGCGGCTTCACCTCGGTCTTGAGGTCGAGGACGACGCGCACCACGCCCGGCCGGTTGCGCGCCGCGCGCAGGCCCTTGATGTACGGATCGTCGGCGACGACCTTGCCGTCGAGCTCGGCGAGCGCGGGTGTCATCTCGGTCTCGAGATCGAGCACCAGGCGCTCGGGATCCTTGAGCGAGAAAATCTGGAACTTCACTTCGTCCTTCGCCTCCAGCGTGAGGCGCGTGTAATCCCGTGCCGGCCAGATGCGGCTCGCGGTGACCTGCGCGTTGGCGCTTGCTAGGAAGAAGAGCGCGCTTGCCGCAGCGACGCGAGCCAGCCATCGCCGGCCGCGGAGTGCGAGCGAAGTGCGGCGCGCCGTGCCGTGGCGTCGTAGCTGAGATGCACCGCCAGGTCGGGCGGCGGCAAGAGGTCGCCTGCGCGCTCCGGCCATTCGACGATGCAAACGGCGTCGGGGCGGAAGTACTCGCGCAGTCCCGAGCTCAGCCATGCGGTCCGATCAGTGAAGCGATAGAAATCAAAATGATACAAGTCTAAGCTCGAAATCGAATAAGGTTCAACCCAGGCATACGTAGGGCTCTTGATCGGCCCCGCCACCCCGAGCGCGCGCAGCAGCCCGCGCACGAGCGTGGTCTTGCCGGTGCCGAGCTCGCCCGAAAGATGCAACACCCGGCCCGGCGCGATGCCGGCCGCGAGCGCCGCACCGAGCCGCGCCGTGGCATCGGGGTCGGGCAATTTAAGATCGACCGTCATGGACTACCGAGCGCTCTCGAGACGCATCCGCGACTGGGGCCGCAGCCTTGGCTTCCAGGCGGTGGGGATCGCCGACGCGGACCTGGCAGCCGCAGAGCCGCGGCTCGTCGAGTGGCTCGCGCAGGGCCGGCATGGCGAGATGGAGTATATGGCGCGCCATGGCACGCTCCGCGCGCGGCCCGCGGAGCTCAAGCCGGGGACGTTACGCGTCATCTCTTGCCGTCTCGACTATTACCGCGGGGAGGAGGGCGCCACAGAGCAGGGCACGGCGTACATCGCGCGCTATGCCAGGGGCCGCGACTACCACAAGGTACTGCGGGCACGGCTGCAGTGCCTCTGCGATCGCATCGAGTCGGAGATCGGCCCATTCGGCCACCGCGTGTTCACCGATTCGGCCCCGGTGATGGAAGTGGAGCTCGCCGTGCGCGCCGGTATCGGCTGGCGCGGCAAGCACACGCTGCTGCTCGACCGCACGGGCTCGTGGTTCTTCATCGGCGAGGTGTACACCACGCAGGCGATCGTCGCGCCTTACCAGCTCGATGCGCGCCGCTGCATCTCGTATCTCACTATCGAGCACAAGAGCGCGATCCCCGAGGAGCTGCGGCCGCTGATCGGCAACCGGGTCTACGGCTGCGATGACTGCCAGCTCGTGTGCCCGTGGAATGGGTTTGCCCAGCCGACCGATGAGGCGGATTTCCAGCCGCGCAACGGCCTGGATCGCGCCACGATGGTCGAGCTCTTCGGCTGGACGCAGGCGCAATTCGACGAGCGGCTCGCCGGCTCGCCGATCCGGCGCATCGGCTACGAGCGGTGGCTGCGCAACCTCGCGGTGGGACTGGGCAACGCACCGAGCACGCCGGCGGTCGTCGCCGCGCTCCGAGCCCGGGCGGACCATCCATCCGCGCTAGTCAGGGAACACGTCCGATGGGCACTCTCGCGTCATGAAGCGCTGGCTGCCTGACCGGCTGCTGCCGGGATTCGAGACGCTAGAGCTCGCGTTCCCCGACGACTATGATGGCCCGGTCGTCGCCACGCTGGTGCGCCTGCCGACGGCGAACGCCGAGCGCGGCGCCGTGCTCTACGTCCATGGTTTCAGCGAGTACTTTTTCCAGCGCCACATGGCGGAGCGGTTCGCCGCCGAGGGTTATGCCTTCTATGCGCTCGATCTACGCAAGTACGGGCGCTCGCTCCGGCCGTATCAGCATGCGAACTTCTGCAAGAGCGTCAGCGAGTACTACGCCGATATCAGCGCGGCGCTGGAGCTGATCGGTGCCCCGGTGCTGCTCGCTGGACACTCGATGGGGGGGCTCGTCTGCTCGCTTTATGCAAACGAGGGAGCCCGGCTCGGTCAAGTGCAGGCGCTGTGGCTGAACAGCCCGTTCTTCGACTGGAACGTGCCCGAGTGGCGCAAGGTGCAGCTCTACCTCGCCGTGGCTGCAGGACGCTATTGCCCGTTCCTCAACGATCCGAAGGCATTCCGTCCCGACTACACCCGTGCGCTGCGCAGCGAGTGGGAATTCGACAGCGCGCTCAAGCCCGACTACGGCTTCCCGCTCTACTACGGCTGGCTCGCCGCCATCACCGACGGCTTCGCCAAGGTGCATCGCGGCCTCGCCATCGAACGTCCGGTCCTCGCCATGCATTCGGATGAGGCCGACGTGGTGCTCGACTGGCGGCACATTGCGCGCTGGTCGCGCGGCCTGGGGCGCAACGTCAACGTGCTTTCATTCCCCGGCGGCTGGCACGATCTCATCTGCTCGCCCGGGCGCATCCGCGAGGAAGTGTTCAGCGCGCTCTTCGCCTGGGCGGAACGAGCCGTAGCGTTGCCAGCGTAGCGAGCGTCCAGGCGACGTACGCCACGGTAAAGACCCACTCGGGCGCGCGGTAGAAAAGCAGCGCGCGCACCCAGCGCCCGATGAAGGACTCGGCGGGCGTGCCGCCGCGCGCAATGGCTTCCCACGCGGTCAGCGGACAGGCCATGCCGAGGAGCGCCTCGCCGGCGACATAGGCGATCGCGCCAAGGTGCAGGTAGCGGAACCAGGCGTTGCGCACCCACGCCCAGCCTCGCCAGGCGCCGATCCAGACGGCGAGCAGGCCGCCGACGATGAAAAGCACGATGCCGAAGTGGACGACGAGGATCGCGTCGGCGATCATGCCGGGGAGCATGGCACAACCGCGCTTTCCGCGACTGACCGAAGAGACGATCAGCGCCGAGCAGCGCGAAGTCGCCCGCGCCATCGCCGCCGGCCCGCGCGGCGAGGTGCGCGGGCCCTTCATCGCGCTGCTGCACAACCCGGCCATCGCGCGCCATCTCCAGGCGCTTGGCGAGCAGCTGCGCTGGAAAGGGAAGCTGCCGCAAAAGCTCGTCGAGCTGGCGGTGCTCATTACCGCGCGGCGCTGGACCTGCCAGCACGAATGGCTGATCCACGAGCAGCTCGCGCGGAAGAGCGGACTCGACGGCGCCATCATCGACGCGCTGCGCGAGCAGCGTGAACCGCCAGTGCAGGGCGATGAGCGGCTCGTCTATGCGTTCTGCCGCGATGCGCACGCCAGCGGGCGGGTGGGCGACGCGGAGTTCGCCGCCGTGCGCGAGCGCTTTGGCTTGGATGGCGCCCTGGAGCTGTTAGTGCTGAGCGGCTACTACACGCTCATGGCGATGGTGCTCAACACGGCGCAGCTACCGCTGCCGGGGGATGCACAGCCACCGCTGAAATAAGCTGGGGTCAGGTCTTGAATTCACGCATGCCGATGCATCAATTCAAGACCTGACCCCAACTTAGCCTTTCTCGCGCGGGCGCGCGGGATCGGCGATCCACTCGCTCCAGGAGCCGGCGAAGAGCTTGCCGCCGGAGAGGCCGGCGACTTCCAGCGCGAGCAGGTTGTGGCAGGCGGCGACGCCGGAGCCGCAATAGTTCACCACGTCGCTCGGCGAGCGGGCGCCGAGCACCTGCTGGAATTCTGCGCGCAGCTGCTCGGCGGTCTTGAACTGGCCGTTGCCGCGCACGTTGTCGAGGTTGTAGCGATTGAGCGCACTCGGAATGCGGCCCGCGACGGGGTCGATCGGCTCCTGCTCGCCGCGGTAGCGCGCGGGCGCGCGCGCATCGAGCAGTGTGCGGCTGCGCAACGTCTTGGCAATGGCCTCCGCTGTAACGCTCATATCCGCGCGCGGATGCACGTCGAATTTGGCGGGCTTGGGCTGCGGGATGTCCGCGTTCACCGGCCGGCCTTCGGCGGTCCACTTCGAAAGGCCGCCGTCCAGCACCGCAACCGCGTCATGGCCCACCCAGCGCAATAGCCACCACAGGCGCGCGGCCATGGCGCCGTTCGCCGCGTCGTAGCAGACGACCTGGTTTCCATTGCGCACGCCCTGGCGGCCGAGCCACGCGCCGAAGGCCTTGGAATCCGGGAGAGGATGGCGGCCATTCTTGCCGCTCTTGGCGGCGGAAAGGTCGCGATCGAGATGCGCGAAGAGCGCGCCCGGGATGTGCGCCTCGCGGTACTGCCGCTCGCCGAGGTCCGGCTGCGCGAGGTCGTGGCGGCAGTCGAAGATGCGCCAGCTCCCGAGCTGCGCGGCCAGCTCGGCAGTAGAGACGAGTGTCTTAAATGCCAAGCTTGCGATGCAACCACTCGTGGAAGTGCACTTCGGCGTCTTCCATCGGTGATTGGTACGGGCCCGCGTCGTCGAAGCCCTGCTCCCAGAGCGCGCGGCGGCCGCGATCGAGGCGCTCGCAGATCTCCTTGTCCTCGAGCGCGGTCTCGTCGTACGCGGCCTGCTGTGCCTCGACGAAGCTGCGCTCGAAATAGGCGATCTCTTCGGGGTAGTAGAACTCGACGATGTTGGTAGTGCGCGTCGGCGAGCGCGGGATGAGGTTGGAGACTACCAGCACGTTCGGATACCACTCGAACGTCAGGCCCGGGAAATAGCTCGCCCAAAGCGCGCCATGCTTCGGCTCGCTGCCCGCGAGTTGCTGCAGGCAGGCGTCGTGCCAGCGCTTGTAGACCGCCGTGCCGGGGCGGTGCAGTCCGGCCTTGGCCGAGACGATCTGCACCGAGTATTCGTCGCCGTAGTCGACGGTGAAGTTCTCGACGTCGGTGAAATTGCCGAGACCCGGATGGAACGGGTTCACGTGGTAGACCTCGAGATAGGTCTCCATGAACGTCTTCCAGTTGAAGTCGTACTCGTCGATGCGCACCGACTCGAGCACGTAACCGCTGAAGTCCCAGTCGGCCATCGTGGTGACGCGCGCGAGGTCCTTGCGAGGGTCGCGCGGACCGGCGAACAGCAGGCCGTTCCAGCGCGTGAGCGGCGTCGAGTGGAGCTTCACGCACGGGCTCTCGGGGAAATACGGCGCGCCGAGGAGCTCGCCCTTCAGGTCATAGGTCCAGCGGTGCAGCGGACAGACGATGTTCTCGGCGTTGCCGCGCCCTTCGAGCATGATCGCCTGGCGGTGCCGGCAGACGTTCGACAGCAGCTCCACGCCCGTCGCGTTCCTCATCAGCATCTTCGCGTGGTCCATCCACCCGAGCGTGTAGTAGTCGCCGACGTTCGGCACCATCAGCTCGTGGCCGACATAGTTCGAGCCGGCGTCGAAAAGCAGCTTCTTCTCCAGCTCGAAGACGTCCGCATCGAAGTACCAGGCGACTGGCAACTGACAGCGCGCGGGACTCAGCTCGCGCAGGCGGGCTACATTGGACATTCGTATTGTAAGGGACTAAAAACACTGTATTTTACCCTGATGAGCAAAGCTCCGCAGGAGCTCACTTTCGAGGCCGCGCTCGCGGAGCTCGAGAAAATCGTCACGCGCATGGAATCGGGGGAGCTGTCGCTCGAGCAGGCACTCGCTACGCACAAGCGCGGCCTCGAGCTCGCGCGCTTCTGCCAGCAGCGGCTCGAAGCCGCGCGCGAGCAGGTCAAGGTGCTCGAGGGCGAGGTCCTCAAGCCGCTCACCGACCTTGGCAGTAGTGACTGACACGGCCTTCCAGGCCTGGATGGGCGAAGTGCAGGCGCGCATGGAGCGCGCGCTCTCGCGCCTGCTGCCGGCCGCGCACGTCGCGCCCGCGCGCCTTCACGAGGCGATGCGCTACGCGGTGCTCGGCGGCGGCAAACGCGTGCGCCCGCTCCTCGGCTTCGCGGCGGGCGAAGTGACCGGCGCGGTGCCCGAGCGGCTGGAGGTGGCGGCAAGCGCCGTGGAACTGATGCACGCCTATTCGCTCGTGCACGACGATCTGCCCTGCATGGACGATGATGTGCTGCGCCGTGGCAAGCCCACGGTGCATGTCGAATATGATGAAGCGACCGCGGTGCTCGCGGGCGATGCGCTGCAGACCCTCGCATTCCAGCTGCTCGCCGAGCATTGCCTCGCCGATGAGCCGCTCGTGCAGCTCGAGATGGTGAAGCTGCTCGCGATCGCCGCCGGCTCGCGCGGCATGGCGGGCGGCCAGAGCATCGACCTGCAGGCGACCGGCAATGCGCTCGCGCTGCCGGAGCTCGAGTTCATGCACATTCACAAGACCGGCGCGCTGATCCGCGCGGCGGTGCTGATCGGCGCTGCGTGCGGCACGGCGTTCGGCGCGTCCACGCGCGCGGCCCTCGACCGCTACGCCAAGGCGGTCGGCCTCGCCTTCCAGGTGGTCGACGATGTGCTCGATGCCGAGGCGAGCACCGCCACCCTGGGCAAGACCGCGGGCAAGGATTCCAGGCAAGGGAAGCCCACCTACGTGTCCGTGCTCGGCGTCGCGCGCGCGAAAGCGCTTGCCGAGGAGCTGCGCGGCGATGCGCATGCCGCGCTCAATGCCCTCGCCGGGCGCGGCGCGCGCCTTGCAGCGCTCGCTGACTTCGTGGTTCTGCGAAAATTCTAGGTTCCATGGCGACGATGACCGAAGAGCTGGCGGCCGCTGGCTACAATCCCTCGATGTACGAGCTGCTGAAGACGATCGACGATCCGACGCAGCTGCGGGCCCTCGAGCGCAAGCAGCTGGCGCAGCTCGCCGACGAGCTGCGCGCCTTCGTTCTCGAATCGGTGTCGAAGACCGGCGGGCATCTCTCCTCGAATCTCGGCACGGTCGAGCTGACCATCGCGCTGCACTATGTGTTCGACACGCCCGAAGACCGCATCGTCTGGGACGTCGGCCATCAGACCTATCCGCACAAGATCCTCACCGGCCGCCGCGAGGCGATGGCGCGCCTTCGCATGATCGACGGCATCTCCGGTTTCCCGCGCCGCACGGAATCCAGGCACGACACCTTCGGCACCGCCCACTCGTCCACCTCGATCTCCGCGGCGCTCGGCATGGCGGTGGCGGCGAAAGCGAAAGGCGAGAAGCGACACTGCATCGCGGTGATCGGCGACGGCGCCATGTCCGCGGGCATGGCCTACGAAGCGATGAATAACGCCGGCGCGATGGACGTCGATCTGCTCGTGATCCTCAACGACAACGAGATGTCCATCTCGCGGCCGGTGGGCGCGCTCACCAACTACCTGGCACGCCTGCTCTCCGGGCGCGTCTATTCGAGCGCGCGGCGCGCGAGCGAGCATCTGCTGAAGCGCGTCGGCGTGTGGGAGCTCGCGCGGCGCGCCGAGGAGCACGTGAAGGGCATGGTCACGCCCTCGACGCTCTTCGAGGAGTTCGGCTTCAACTACATCGGCCCGATCGACGGGCACGACCTGGATGCCTTGGTGCCCACGCTGACGAACATCAAGAAGCTGAAAGGGCCGCAGTTCCTGCACGTCGTCACGCGCAAAGGCCAGGGCTACAAGCTCGCGGAAGAGGATCCCATCGCGTATCACGGCCCGGGCAAGTTCAATCCTGCGGAAGGGTTGCCCAAGGCGGTGGCGGCGCGGCCCACCTATTCGCAGGTCTTCGGCCAGTGGCTCTGCGACATGGCCGAGCGCGAGTCGCGCCTCGTCGCCATCACGCCGGCGATGCGCGAAGGCTCCGGCATGGTCGAGTACTCCGAGCGCTTCCCGCAGCGCTACTTCGACGTCGGCATCGCCGAGCAGCACGCGGTGACCTTCGCTGCCGGGCTCGCGTGCGAAGGCATGAAGCCGGTGGTGGCGATCTACTCGACCTTCCTGCAGCGCGGCTACGACCAGCTGATCCACGACGTCGCGATTCAGAATCTGCCGGTGCTCTTCGCGCTCGATCGCGGCGGACTGGTCGGGGGCGACGGGCAGACGCACAACGGCGCGTTCGACTTCGCTTATCTGCGCACGGTGCCCAATCTCACCGTGATGGCTCCTTCGGACGCCGCCGAATGCCGGCAGATGCTCACGACCGGCTTCGGGCTCGACTCGCCCGCCGCGGTGCGCTACCCGCGCGGCGCGGCGCTCGGCGAGCCGGGCAGGGAGCTCACGCGGCTACCGCTCGGCAAAGGCGAGGTCCGCCGGCAGGGCAAGCGTATCGCCATCCTCGCGTTCGGCTCGATGCTCAAGCCCGCGCTGGAAGCGGCGCAGGCGCTCGACGCGACGGTCGCCAACATGCGCTACGTGAAGCCGCTCGACGTGGAGCTCGTGAAACAGCTCGCGGCGACGCATCATCTGATCGTTACCGTGGAAGAACATCAGGTCATGGGCGGCGCGGGCAGCGCGGTGTGCGAAGCGCTTGCTGCGGCGGGCATCGAAAACCGCGTGCTGCTGCTCGGCCTGCCGGACCGCTTCATCGATCATGGCGATCCGGCGCGCCTGCTTGCCTCGGTCGGTCTGGACGCGGCTGGCATCCAGACCGCCATTTCAAACGCAATTTCGGGAATGCCCGAGTAAATTAGTCGGAATGGTAAAATCCGTGCTATGAAAGCCCGCGATCTGCACAACATCCCGGACGTCCAGGCGAGCCCTGATTCGCGCAAGCTCGCCATCGACCAGGTCGGCATCAAGGCGATCCGCCATCCGGTGCGCATCATGGAGCGCTCCGGCGGTGTGCAGCACACCATCGCCATGTTCAACATGTACGTGGGACTGCCGCACCATTTCAAGGGCACGCATATGTCGCGCTTCGTGGAGATTCTGGAAGCGCACGAGCGCGAGATCACGGTCGAGACGTTCCAGCTGATGCTGCGCGAGATGGTGGAGAAGCTCGAGGCGGAGGAGGGGCGCATCGAGATGTCGTTCCCCTACTTCGTCGAAAAGAAAGCGCCCGTCTCCGGCGTGAAGAGCCTCATGGACTACGAGGTGACCTTCAGCGCCGAGATCCGCAAGGGGCGCCAGAGCTTCAGGATGAAGGTGCTCGTACCCGTGACGAGCCTCTGCCCATGCTCGAAGAAGATCTCCGAGCGCGGCGCGCACAACCAGCGCTCGCACGTCACCGTCACCGCGCGCACCAACGATTTCGTCTGGATCGAGGAGATCGTCGACCTCGTCGAGAAGCAGGCTTCGAGCGAGCTCTACGGGCTGCTGAAGCGCCCCGACGAGAAGCTCGTCACCGAGCGCGCCTACGACAATCCCAAGTTCGTCGAGGACCTGGTGCGCGACGTTGCCTCGGTGCTCAACCTCGATGAGCGCGTCGACGCCTACGTGGTCGAGTCGGAGAACTTCGAGTCGATCCACAACCACAGCGCCTACGCGCTGATCGAGAAAGACAAACGGGCGCGCTAGGCCTGCTTCTCGGATTGCTGGGCATGAGCAGCGCCGCCGACGCCCAGGATTACTCAGCACAACGTACCCGCATGGTCGCGGAGGTCGAGGCGATGTACGCCGAGACGCAGCGCGAGACCGGTCTTGCCCGCATGTCTGCCGAGGTGCGCAAGGCGCTCGGTAAAGTCGAGCGTCACCGCTTCGTTCCGCGCGGGCAGGCGGACCTCGCCTATCGCAACCAGCCGCTGCCGATCGGCAGCGGCCAGACGATCTCGCAGCCCTACATCGTCGCGCTGTCCACCGACCTGCTGCAGCCGCGGCCCGAGCACGTCGTGCTGGAAGTCGGGACCGGCTCGGGCTACCAGGCGGCGATGCTCGCCGAGATCGTGAGCCAGGTGCATAGCATCGAGCTGCTCGAAGACCTCGGCCGCTCGGCGGCGGCGCGTCTTGCGGAGCTCGGCTATCGCAATGTCGAGGTGCGCATCGGCGACGGCTACGCCGGCTGGCCGGAGAAGGCGCCGTTCGACGGCATCGTGGTGACCGCCGCTGCGCCCAAGATCCCCCCCGCGCTGGTGGCGCAGCTCAAGGCGGGTGGCCGCATGGTGATCCCGGTGGGCGGCGACGGCTGGGTGCAGTACCTGAAGGTGGTGACCAAGCGCGCCGACGGCGGCTACGACGAGCGCGACGTGATCCCGGTGCGCTTCGTGCCGCTGGTGCCTAGAAGCGGCGGGTGAGCGTCATGGTGTCGCCGTTTCGACGCATGTCGACGCGGTTGAGGAAGCTCATGCCGAGCAAGCCGACGTCGAGGCCCTGCTCGAGCACGACGCCATCGACGTCATGCAGCTCGATGCCGCCCACTCGCACCTTGTCGAGCTTGACGAGGTAGCCGGTCGTCGCACCGTTGGCCGTCTGCATCGTCCGGCGTTCGCCCTTGTGCCAGTCGATGCCCAGGCGGGATGCATCCGTCGCCGAGAGCGCCACGGCCGTGGCGCCGGTATCAACGACGAAGCGCATCGGGATGCCGTTGACCGCGGCATCGGCGAAGAAATGCCCGCGCGGGTCAGCGGCGAGCGTGACGCTCTCGCGGGTCGCGCTGACCTGTCCGCCGCTGCGGTAGTGCTGCCCGAGGCTCAGCTCGCGACGCTTGCCTTCGATCTCCACCGTGGCGTGCTCATGCGTCACCGCGAGCACCGTGACGCCGCTCCAGGTCTGGCCGACCTTCACGGTCTTCGGCTCGCCGCCGGCGACCGCGAGCACCGCCGCCTTGTCGCCGATCACGCCGATGAGCGCAACATCGTCCGCGGCGTGCGCGGCGCCGGCGAGGACCAGGAGCGAAAGGCAAATAAAATGGCGCATCGATGAAGCCGGTCGCAATTTTTAGAGCTTCTCCGACCGAGGGGCCAGGATATTTTGCCACCTATCTCGAGCGCCACTCAATTCCGTGGCAGCTCGTGGCGCTCGACGCAGGCGAGCGCGTGCCGCGCGATGCGCGGAAATATTCCGGCCTGGTGTTCATGGGCGGGCCGATGAGCGTGAACGATGACCTGCCGTGGATCGCGCCGGCGCTCGAGCTCGCGCGCGACGCGGTGCGCAAGGACGTGCCGCTCCTCGGCCATTGCCTGGGCGGCCAGCTCATCTCCAGGGCGCTCGGCGGCAAGGTCGGCGCCGCGCCGGTGAAGGAGATCGGCTGGGGCGACGTGCGCGTCGCGGACAACGAGGTGGCGCGCGAATGGCTGGGCGACGTGCAGAGCTTCCTGTCGTTTCACTGGCACGGCGAGACCTTCAGCATCCCGCCCGGCGCCACGCGCGTCATGGAGAACCCGCATTGTGCGAACCAGGGCTTCGCCATCGGCAGGCACTTCGGCATGCAATGCCACGTCGAGATGACGGAGGAGCTGGTGAAGAGCTGGCTTTCGACCGGCAGCGAAGAAATCGCCGCCAGCCGGAGGAGCCCGGCGGTGCAGGAACCCGACGAAATCACGCGCGAGCTCGCGCCGCGCCTCGACGCGCTGCACGAGGTCGCCAACCGCATCTACGACCGCTGGATCGAGGGACTGAGTCGCGCCTGAGGACTTGATGGCATCCCGTACAGGCTGTACAGTAGAGGAATGCCGCCCAAGCGCAAAGGCGTCGAAGCTGCGCGCAAGGAGCTGCCTGCGCTGCTGGCCGACGCCCAGAGAGGCCGCGCCACGATCGTGACCCGCCACGGTCGCGACATTGCCGCGATCGTGCCCGTGGACCGGGCGCGCCTTGCAACGCGGCAGAGATCGCTTCTGCCGCTCGCGGGGTCCGGCAAGGGGCTGTGGGGCCGCAATAGCACCAAGACACTGCGACGCCTGCGGGACGAGTGGGACCGCTAGATACGTCGCGCCTGCCGCGCGACGC
>WNFR01010068.1_pt1 | contig 13445 bp, 10 predicted proteins | sample 5400221 | NCBI WGS metagenome assembly WNFR01 (sample SAMN13153357, study PRJNA577476) | soil metagenome | isolation source: 40 cm soil under Madrone tree | place: USA:California | collected 2016-06-14
TGATTCCTTTCGCAAGGTCTTGAGTTTACGCGTTTTGGCGTCGAGCATGCGTTTAGCTGCCAGTGGCCCGGAAAAACCTCCACAACAAAGAGAGGCCATCCTGACAATGCCATATCAACCGCGACGATAAACATTTACTGGCTGTAAGTGGCGAAACGTGACACTTCAGTGTCACTTAGGAGTACTCCGTCCGTTGGCCGCGGAAACTACGTAACCGCGGAGAGCAAGCCGATCCAAAATCGGCTGCTCGCCACAGCAAGCGTTGTGCCAAAAAGCCCTCGTTCGGCAGCAATTGTGCAACTAGAAAGAGTCGGAGTGGGCGACGGTCCCAACAAGTTGTCCTTCACGAATCCCGCCGACCCTTGATCTGACCTCTCAGGATCCGGTTCTCCGCCGCCAGATATTCGCTTCGCAACAGGAGTTCTTGATTGACTGTTCCGGTGGCATAGGCGAGCAGGCGTGCCCAAAGCATCTTGGATTCCCCCATAATCTCAAACTTCGTGAAAGGTAGGATTGTAGGCGCTGTTTCTGGAGCGGCGAAGTCCATTCGAATAGGGAGCTTGGGCTAAATCCTAAGCCACGCCATTTCAAGGCGTTCGAGTATTTTGACCACACGGGGTTTTTGTTGGCACACTTCGCCGTCCGCGAGTTGATGCACGAAGCAGCTTTGTCCGTTGCCGAAGACCCGGACCGGATTTCTTTTCTCCATGCGGTACGTGTAGTTCGCCGCAAGTTGTCGGTCTGGGACGCTATTCCCCCCTCAGGCGAGAAAAAACCTCCGCCACGCCATTCTGGATGAGATTCTCGAAGAACGCGTGGTGTCCAGCCGCAAACGATGGAATCCGCGCGGCGTGAAACGCAACATGAGCAAGTATCCGTTGCGGCCGAGACACCGTGCGCCGAGCAAGTGCCTCAGCATCGCGAAATGCATTTTCATCCTTAAGTGAACAGTATTGAGGTTAAGATCGAGAGCCTATGAACCGAGCAATCATTCTATTTTTCCTACTTGAAACAGTTTTCACTGTTGCTCCCTCCGCCGGTCAGCACTCTTCAGCGACCTCCATTACCGCCACCGTGGACCCCACCAAAACGTGGAACACCTGGGACGGCTGGGGTAGCTCGCTCGCGCGGTGGGCACGCGCTATCGGGGGCACGCGTAACGCCAACCTATACGCGGACCTCATATATACGACCAGCGACATTTCCGTGGCAGAGGAAAAATATCCGGGACTCGGTTTCAACATTGCGCGGTACAACGTGGGGGGGCGGCGGAATCAAAGATCCGCTCGAACGGAAATCGACTCAAATGCCGTGGTTCCGCGACATCCACGGTTACTGGACAAACCCGGACAGCCCGATGACGGATTATGCGAGTGATTGGAATTGGGCTACCGACGCTAACCAGCGCTCCATGATGCTCATGGCACGCGACCGCGGGGCCAATCTATTTGAAATGTTCTCTGACTCGCCAATGTGGTGGATGAACGAGAATCACAGCTCATCCGGCAGCGACGGCGGTGGCGATTGCCTGAATCCTGCCTACTCCAAGCGTTTTGCGATATACCTGTCGACCGTCGCCAGGTACGCGCGCGACCATTGGAACATCGACTTCCGCTCCGTCGAAGCCTTCAACGAGCCATCGCCGGGATGGTGGAAGTTTGGTTAGAACGCTGCCCCGTCATTGGTTAGAATCCTACACTGTCACGGCCAATTCCCTTCCCCCCGCTCGTCATTTCGAAAGAAGTGAGCCGTGGTTTGTGCGTATCCACTGCTCAACGTCCTGCTGCAAACTCTGCGCAATCCCGATCATCTCTTCGACTTCGCGATGGGAGATTCCGCCGCCAATGTCGTAGCTGCTCACGTTCCTCTTTTTCCGGAACGCGTCAAAGGCGCGGATGAACTTCGCATCTTTCCCTAGGGTCAATTCCAGTGACTGAATCACCCGGTAGTGATGATTCTCGCGGGATGCACGATATCCGGCGGCCGCAAGGGCCGCAGTCGCGGTCTGCGAGGCTGCGTTGTAAGCGATCGCGAAGCGCCAATCGTCGGACACGTCTTTCGCCTGGCTGTCTTTTAGGTCCCGCGCCACAATTCCGAGCAGGTTGGCGATCTCCTGCTTGCTGCTCTTGTGCGCGACGAGCCAGCCGTTATTGACCCAGTCGGCGAAACTCACGCTCGTCTCCAATCACAAAAAGTTTCTTTTCCTTCGCCACGGTGGAAAGAAAGTGATTCTTGGCCGCGAGCTTTTCGTGAAACTCGCGTAGACCGAAGACGGTTGGATTCACCTCCCGGCCTAGCTTCCGTTCGATCTCGCTGAGAGCGGCCACCACGTCCTTGAAACTCACGCTGCCCACGACCATCAGATCCACGTCGCTCGATGCCTTTTCCTCGCCTCTCGCAATGGAACCGTACACAAAAGCAAGTTTAACTCGGTCCGCCAATCGAGCGAGTCCTTCCAGCAGAATGTCTCGTATTCCGGACGTCTTCGCGAGAATGCTTTTCAATTCTTCGAAAATCGGATTCTCGCGATTCGCCCGGTAATAAACCTGATTCCCACGGCGAAGCCTGTGGAGAAGTCCGGCCTCCGTCAATTGTCCGAGCTCTCGCTGCGTCGCTCCGATCCCTGTTCCGGCGCGACGTGCGATTTCACGGAGATAGAACTGTTCATCGGCGTGCCCGTAGAGAAGCGCGAGGATGGACCTTCGGCTTTGGCCGAAAAGGAGTTTCGATAGAGAAAGGACCTGTGTACCCATTCCAGGTACAATTGTACCTAACTTGGGTACGATTGCAACTCAGGATATGGCCTGTGGTTCGCCAAAACTTCAGCCGAGACGCAAAACGGGGCGGTTCTTGGTAGAGTAGGCAGATCGGTTCGATACAGCAAGAAGGCTCTGGAGGGGGCCAACCCGCGTGCGCGTGGGGCGCACATATATAAAGGACCGGTCGAAAATCGATCCGGACTATGCCGCTCGATTGTAACGATGGTGCAGCCCCCCGAGTCGCTCCTGTGAAAGGACTCGACCCGAAGCTTCGGAACGAATTCTGCCCTCAGGTGTCCCCTTCTCAAGTCCGAGATGCGTACGGTCCTACAGCTTCCCACCCACCGCTTCGCGACGCCATTCTGCCAGGGACTTCGGAATGACGTTTGCTTGGGAATGATCCTTGTGGCGTTCACCGCTGCGATCACCTCGAACCCGAACTTCTGATCACGATCAAAGATCAAGTATTTCTGAGGGGCTTCAAAGGGAAACGCCTCGCGCAACTGCTGGATGATCCAACCGCTCGTCGGATGCTTCGTGACGCTAACGTGCAGGATGCGCCGACGATCATGACTGATGACGAAGAAGCAGTAGAGCACGCCGAACGTAATCGTTGGCGCGGTGAAGAAATCCATGGCCGCAATCGCTTCCCGATGGTTTCGAAGGAACGCCAGCCAGCGCTTGGCCCGGTGAGGATCTCTCGGTGCTCGCTTCATCCAACGGGAGATCGTTCTCTCGGAAAGTTCAAAACCGAGCATGCGGAGTTCCCCATGGATCCGCGGCGCTCCCCAGGTTGGGTTCTCAACGACCATACGAAAGATCAATTCCCGAACCTCCTGCGGTGTCGGTCTTCTTCCGACCGGCCTCCGGACTCTGGAGATCAGCCGCCAGTAGATTCGAAAACCAGTCCGGTGCCAACGGACGACGGTTTCCGGCGTGACCAGGATGAGAGAATGTTTCCAAGCCGACCAAACCCGCCGAGCGATTACCCAAAAGAGCTTATCGAAGAGGCCGAGACTAGGGCGAGGATGTCGACGCTTCAGCGCGACGAGCTGCTGACGCAAAGCAAGATTCTCAAGAAGGAGACTTCGCCGCTCACGAAAGAGGCGAACCAGCATTCCGAAGCAGAGCCCGACGAAGCGAAACATGGTCAGGGTTTATAACAGAATGGTGGTGGGATGGCAGCAGCTATGTTATTGATTTCACGGTCGGCTGGAGTTTTGGCGAACCACAGCTAATGGAACAACGGCAAGGCTCAGGTGTTTACCCTACTCCCAATGGAGGGATTCGCCCGGTTCGCTCTCTGCCGTCTTTCCTCTAGCCTCGTGCCATTTCGAGTCTAGGTGGTGGTTTTTAGACCGGTGGTGGTGTTTGGACTAGTGGCGCTTTTTTGACTTGAGGGTGGTTGTCCAAAACAGGTTCGGTTGTCAGTCGTCGCTGCCCAGGAAAAGCCTGCGGCTCCTGACCGGTCCAGCGCGCAATTAACCGGAAGACCTCTGCCCTCCAAAAAGCAGCCTGCCCAGGTCGAACCTGACGAACAGCAACAACTTTCTACCCCGGGAGCTCCTGCAAACGAAGCCGACGGTCCAGAAGCCATTCGCAAGCGCGCGGAATGGTTCTACAAGCAGCGTGCTTCCGTCGGCGGCCACATCCCGTCGGGTGCGCGCCTTAAAGCGTTTCAGCAGATGCGTCAAATGATGTTTCGAGAAGGAAAGCTAACTCTGCGTCCTGATGGCTCTTACGCCGAAGTTTCTCCGCAATCAAGCCCCTCACCGCTCGGCGCTGTCACCTCTACGTGGACCCCCATGGGCCCAACACCAACTACCGGCGGCTTCTTTTCTCCGGTCACCGGCCGCGTCACCACCATTGCCGTTGATCCTTCGGACTCGACCGGCAACACCGTCCTCATTGGCGGCGCCATGGGTGGCATTTGGCGTTCCACGGACGCGGGAGCAACTTGGACGCCTGTCGGCGATCAGAATGCATCGTTGGCCATGGGCTCCATCGCGTTTGCCCCGTCGAATCATTCCACTGTCTATGCGGCCACCGGCGAATCGGAATCCGTTGCCTTCGATATTTACTATGGGGCGGGCGTCCTAAAATCCACCGACGGAGGGCTCCACTGGACCCAGACATGCACCGTCGCAAGCTCCACGTGCCCCTTTATTGGTCCCTATAACGACATTACTCCGTTTGGTTTCTTCACTCTCGGCGGCACTCGCATTACTTACGTAGCCGTCAGCCCATCAAACCCGCAGATGGTTCTCGTCGCCGCGCAGACTCAGTTCGCGCAAGGAACCACCGAAGGTGTCTATTGTTCCGATAATGGCGGCAGTACCTGGACCAACATCTTGCCGGACCAGTTGGCCAGTTTTGTCGGTTTCGCATCTTCCACGGTGGCGTACGCCGCATTAGGCAATCCGTTTGGCAGCTCCGCAAACGCTCCGAATGGCAACGGCATTTACAAGGCCACAAGCGTCGGTTCCACTTGCTCCACCGTCCAATTCTCTCGCTTAACCTCGACAGCGCTGCCGCTGCAATCCGCCATCGGCCGCATTGACCTGGGCATCGCCCCCAGCGACACCTCCGGAAACACGGTCTACGCCTCCATCGCCGACTCCCGCAATGCCTCGGAAACCAATCTCGGCGTCTTCGTTACCACGAATGGAGGGAGTTCCTGGACGCAAACCGCCGCGCCCGACATCTGCCATTTTCAGTGTTGGTACGACAACGTCGTTAAAGTGGACCCCAACAACAAGAGCATCGTTTTCTTCGGCGGCGGAGCGGTCCGCGATTCTAGCGGAAATCCTTCCTGGGTCGTTCGCACGACAAACGGAGGAACCAGTTGGTCATCTGTAATTCCCAATCTCCCCGGCGGGAGCGCGGGACTTCCTCACGTGGACAATCACGCCATTGCCTTCGTTAAGCTTCCCACCGGCAAGGTCCGCATGTACCTCGGCAACGACGGCGGCATGTGGCGCACCGATGATGCCGAGGCCACCCCCGTCACCTGGACCAACCTCAACAACCCTGGGCTCACCCTTACGCAGTTCTATCCTTTTATTTCCATCAACGCCAGCCAACCTGCTATCTCGTTTGGCGGAACTCAGGACAACGGCAGCCAGAACTTTCAGGGCGGCACAGCTTGGGTAGACAACCAACAATGCGGAGACGGAGGAACCACCGCGGTTGATTCTGTAATCCCCAGCACGGTGTACATCGGTTGCATCACCGGTTTTCCCGTCAACGCTTCCTACCAGAACGGCGCAATCGGAACTTTTTCCCCAGCCATCAATGGCATCAACCCAAACGACTTCATCGGCATCCTCCCGCCGCTTGCAACCGACCCCAGTAGCGCAAACGTCGTTTATTTCGGCACCACTAAGGTCTATCAATCCGTCGACGCCGGAAATACATGGACCCCCATTTCCAATGACTTAGTAAGTGGCTTCAACTTTGACTCTCTCAATGTGATTGCCGTCGCGCCCGCAAATCCTGCGGTTGTATACGTGGGCGCGAACACAGGGAACAGTGCTGGACAGCTCACCGGGCTGGTTTTTGCCGCCACAAATGTAACACCGGGCAACTTCACAAACTTCTTTCAAGTCAGCGGACAAATACTCCTTCCTCCACGCGCGCTCACCGCCATTGCCGTCGATCCCGCCGACACTACCGGGATGACTGCGTACGTCACCTTCTCGGGCTTTTCTTTTGTGTTTAGCAGCTCAAACTTTAACGTCAACGATCCTACCGGCCACATCTTCAAAACAACCGACGGTGGTGCTACCTGGAACGACGTGAGCTGCTCTGTAGCCGTCTGCACCACACCAGCTGCCACGGATCTGCCCAACATTCCGGTAAACGACCTCGTCATCGATCCGGACGTTCCAGGAACACTCTATGCCGCCACCGACCTCGGCGTCTTTGTCGGGAATTGCTCCCCCTCTCCCTGCACTTGGAGCACTCTTAGCACGGGGCTGCCTCGTGTTGTCGTTCATTCCCTGCGTCTCCATGAGCCTTCCCGCACTCTTCGCGCGGGCACGCACGGCCGTGGCGCCTGGGACATCAACCTAAACAATTTCAGCTTCATGGGCCCCCACATTTCCTCGCTCTCGCCGGCAAGTATCAGCGCTGGCGCCGCTTCGCTCACCCTCACGGTGAATGGCAGCGGCTTGACCAACGGAAGCGTACAGTGGAATGGCTCTCTAACGGGCGTCGCGACAACGCAGGTTTCTGATACACAATTAACGGCGTCCATTGCCGCTTCCCTGCTTGCGGCTGCGGGCACGACAAAGATCAATGTTGTGAACGGAACTCAGACCAGCAACTCTCTTACCTTAGCGATCCTTGCGGGCACGCCAACAATAACGAGCATCAGTCCGCCGAGCGCACCAGTACAGACGGCCCCAGCAACGCCATCGCAAATTCAATTGACGGGAACGACTTTTTCCAACAATGCCAAGGTGCTGTTCAATGGCGCGCGGAACGGAATCACCGTCGCTGCTCCCACACCTTCCTGCCAGCCACCAACTTGCATCACTGCCACTCTTCCCGCTGCTCTTCTTGGCCCCTTTGGCAGCACGGATAGCATCTCTGTCTCGAATTTGCCTCCTGGTGGCGGCCAATCCAATCTAATAACCTTCCAGGTTGTAGCCCCTCCCCCACCCAACGACAACTTCGCCAACGCAATCAACATCATTCCTTACACCTTCGGCGACGGGCAAGATTCGTCCGGTGCCACCACTGAGTCTACGGACCCGACTCCGCCCTGCGTGCAGCAGTCACAAGGAAACACCGGCGGCCATCCCAACGGGGCTTACAACAGCATCTGGTACAAGTTCACGCCAGTCATTTCTGCCGGTCTGAACGTGGATTCTATTAACAGCAGCTACGACACCGTTCTTTCCGTTTGGAGTGGCTCTCCTGGCAGCTTTGTAAACGTCGCCTGCAACGATGACATCATTCCTGGTGTTAACATTCAGTCTCAACTCCTGAATGTTCAGCTAGCGGCCGGCACGACTTACTACATCATGGTGAGTTCCTTCGGCCCTCCCGACCCCAACCCGATAGCTCTTGGGGGTGGCACATTTTTCCATTTCTCTTTTAACGGCGGCTTGACTCCCGCTCCTACCATCACCACCATCTCTCCCACCAGCGCCAATTCCGGAGACCCAAATTTCACTCTCACCGTAAACGGCTCAGGTTTTCTCAATGGTGCGATCGTCGATTTCAACAACTCCACGACGTTCAGGGGCACTGCATTGCCATCGACCTTCGTCAGTTCTACGCAACTCACGGCCGTTGTTCCTGCCTCCGCAATAACCTTGCCGGGTCCGTTTACAATCAATGTCCTTAATCCGGTGCCGACCGTGGGTCCCTCCAATTTCGTGAACTTTACCGTCAACCTTGGCGTTTACCCAGTACCCACTCTTGGCTCTATCAATCCCTCAACAATTATTGCTGGCTCTCTTCCCTTTAATATTATCGCCGCGTGCCAGGACTGTGCTTCTGTTGCTGTCCTCAACTTCAACGGTGTCTCCAAACCCTCGACTGTTTCCAACTCATTCAGCTTCCCCTACCCGCAAAACGTCAACGCCACTATCTCAACCGCCGACATCAGCACCGCTGCCACCGTTCAAGTCACAGTTAGCAATCCGCCTCCTGGTGGCGGCTCCTCCGCGCCTCTGCCCTTCGTCATTACTCAGCCCACGGTGGTCCCCAATATTACTTCCGTGAACCCAGCCACCTTCCCCGCAGGTCTTCCAACAAACCTTACGGTTAACGGCACTGGGTTTACACAGGGCGCGGCCCTGAACGTTGGCGGTACAGGCGGCGTCTACTTCAGCACGACTTTTGTTACCTCAACGCAACTATCCGTCGGGGGCGTTGTGGTGAATAACGTAGGTACTTTCCCAATGTACGTAATCGACCCGGCGCCCGGAGGAACGTCTGGCGCATTTAACGTGACCGTCACTCAGCCGCCACCCCCGACAATTATTTCTATCAGCCCCTCGAGCGCGCAAAGTGGGTCCTTCCCTACTCTCACGATCAACGGCACTGACTTCCAGCATGGCGCCACTGTAATGCTCAACAACACCACCTTCCCCGTCAACGTCTTGAGCACTACTCAACTTGCGGCATTCGTATCCCTCGGAGGGGTCGCTGCCGGCACTTACCCACTCACCGTCGTTAATCCCGTACCCACTCCCACCACCTCCAACGCAGTGAATTTCACAGTAACGCCGCCGCCTGATTTCTCCATGACTTCCACCGGTACAACTACGCAGACGATCAACGCCGGACAGACCGCCACGTTCACTAACGCAATTTCCGTTGCCGCACAGAATGGTTTTTCCTCGCCAGTGGATCTGTCTTGCTCTTTGCCGTCCTCTGCAACCTATGCCACCTGTGCCGTGAGTCCCAGCCTGTTTCCGAACGGCAGCGGTACCGCCACTGTTAGCATCACGACCACCGCTCGCGGTCTTCTGCCCCCCTCTCTTCCCTTCCACCGTTTTTACTTGCGGCCAGAGCTCGTTGCGCTACTCCTGCTCACCCTACTCCTGGCGATTCTGATGTTACGCCTTACTCGCACGCACCGCGTCCGCATCGTAGGAGCCCTTCCCCTCGCCGCGTTGGTTCTCTTCATTCTTTTGCAGGTCATCGGCTGCGGCGGCGGCGGCAGTTCTACACCTCCTCCGCCCCCACCGCCAACGGGTACTCCAGCCGGCACTTACACCGTGACCGTGACTGGTTCTACTGGGACTCTAACCCATTCCACAACGCTGACTCTAACCGTGAACTGAATCTCGCAATCCCCGCAACGCCTGCGGTGGGGTGCTCCCACCATTCTCCTAACCTGCTGCAAACAAGTAAGCGTCGGCTGGAGGCCGTGTTGACGGCGGATTATGTTAAGGGAGCAAATTCTGAGGTGGTGGCGAGGTTCCAGGGCAGGAGTTCCTCGATGCGGTTGATGGGGTGGTCGGCGATACGCGAGAGGACGTTGCGCACGTAGGCTTCGGGATCGATGCCGTTCAGTTTTGCGGTGCCGATCTGGCTGTAGATGGCGGCGGCACGTTCGCCGCCTCGGTCCGATCCCGCGAATAAGTAATTCTTTCTGCCCAGCGCGACCACGCGCAAGGCTCGTTCCGCGGCGTTGTTGTCGATCTCAATGCCGCCGTCGTCCACGTAGCGCAGCAGTGCTTGCCAGCGTCCCCGTGCGTAACGAACCGCCAGCGCGGTGTCCGATTTTCTGGACAACTTGCCCAGCGTTTCTTCCAGCCATTGCTGCAACGATTCCAGCAATGGCCGCGCTCGTTCGTTGCGGACCTCGCGCCGCTCGTCGGGCAAGTGTCCGCGGATCTCTGCTTCGATGACATAGAGTTCTCCGATGCGGCGAAGCGCTTCCTGCGCCACCAGCGATTTGTGCGCCGCCTCCAGGTCGTAAAACTTTCTGCGCACGTGCGCCCAGCAGGCCGCTTCCTGAATGCGTCCTGTTTCGTAGACCTGATCGAACCCCGCGTAGCCATCAGCCTGCAGCGTTCCCGTGAACTTGCTCAGGTGTGCTTGCGGATGTTCGCCTTTGCGATCCGGCGTGTAGGCGAACCACACTGCTGCTGGTGTCGCGTTTCCTGCGGGACGATCATCGCGAACGTAGGTCCACAGCCGGCCGGTTTTTGTTTTGCCGTTGCCTGGCGCCAGCGCCAGCACCGGAACCGGCGTGTCATCGGCGCGCAATTTCGTCGCGCTCATCACGTGGCGCCGCAGTGCTTCCACCAGTGGCGCGAGCAACGCGCTCGTTCCGCCCACCCAGTCCGCCAGTGTCGAGCGTTCCAGCTCCACGCCTTCGCGCGCGTAAATGTCTGACTGTCGATACAGCGGCAAGTGATCGCAGTATTTCGAGACCAGCACATGCGCCAACAGCCCTGGCCCGGCAACGCCGCGCGCGATCGGACGGCTCGGCGCTTCCGCTTGCACGATCCGATCACAACATGCGCAAGCCAGCTTCGGACGAACCTGCCGGATCACTTTGAATCGCGCCGGCACGTACTCCAGGATTTCCGAAACATCTTCGCCGAGATGTTTCAACTCTCCGCCACAGTCCGGACAGGCGGTCTGCTTCGGTGGATACTTTCGCGTTTCGCATGGTAGATGCTCCGGCAGCGGCCGCCGCGCCGGTTTTGCTACATTCGCGGTGGGCGCGACAACAGTGGGTGTTTGCGATGGAGGAACTTTCTCCGCTTGCGTGGCTTCCAGCTCGTCCAGCCGCAACTCCAGCTGTTCGATCTCGCGATCCAGCTTCTCCGATTTGCGCCCGAACTGTATTCGCCGCAGCCTGGCGATCAGCAACTTCAAGTGCTCGATTTCGTTGTCGCGCGAAAGCAGTTGCTCGTCTTTGCTGAGAAGTTGTTCGTGCTGCGAGAAGATCAGGGCCTTCAGTTCGTTGGGATTCAGGGCGTCGAGATCGGGGAGCGTCGCACGCGCGGTCATCGTGGTCGCAGTGTGCCAGAAGCGAGAGCGCTGATGTTTTATGGCAAAGGATTTCAATGTGCGTGGGTTGTCGCCTGCTGTTTTCAATCGCGTATCCAGCAAGCAGCAGAGTACGCGCTGCAAGTGCAACATTCGGATTTTCGTAAACAAAGATAGCAGTCATGATTGTGGGTTCAGGACCGCATTACACCATAAAAGAGCATCCCGCGTTCTGACCAGCAGAACTGTTTTAAAACTGCTCAACTATCGCGAACAATCGAAGGACGGATCATTTGATTTTGAGGAGACCGGCCGGGTTGTGCTGGGGGACATCAGGGGGACAAGAAAAAGGTGTTTGGGGATGGCCGGGAAGCTGTTAACTGACGCCAGAGAAACGAGTTATTGGATTTAAGGTTCTCTGTTAACAGCCGAATGCTCTAACGTTGAGCAGTTTTGGACAGGCCCCTAATTGGAAAATTGATGGAAAATGAGATAGCGCCCAACTGCAACCTGTGCTCCGTAAACGAGACCAGACGATGGTTGGAGATGGCCACGCGATGGGTGTAGCGGCCCAGATACTGGAGCACATATTCAGGGCCACCGAAGGGGCGTTTTGCGTAGACCACCCAGTCTTTTCGGAAAAGCGAGCGTAGCCAAGCAGCTAAGGTTTTGGGCTGAGCGAGGGCTGCCAGATTTCCATGGAGGCTCAGTTGGCCGCTCTGGAACGCCTGCTTGAGACCGAAGACGAACTTGCCGCGAAAGACGCGACGAAGCACTCGGATGGAGAGAAAGAATCGCGAGCGTGATTTTATCCAGTGCGTGTGATCGAGACTCAACCCGCCGGCAGGAATGACGCAATGGACATGAGGGTGCAGACCGAGCTTCTGGTTCCAAGTGTGCAGCACGCTGAAGAAACAATAGCATCCGCGGAAAATTACTGTCAATTCAACCGCGAAAATCGCGTTCTCTTAGTGTGAAAACGGATACATTGCCCATCCGATTCCCACGCCGATCAGCAGAAAAAGAAACAGCGACCACACGATGTACTTCACGCGGTCGATCGGGCGGCGCCGGCTCAGGAATCCAAACGCGATGGAGATCAGCAGCGCGAAAAGCAGCATGGACTGCAAATGACTGAGTTTGAATTCCATTCCGGCGTTCATGCTTTGCGTCCTCGCGCTGCTTCATAGGCATGCAGAGCCGCCAGAAGATTTAGCACTCCGGCGGTGGCCAGGAAACGCGTCCCATAATCGCCGCCAGCGTGCGAGACGTCCGCCCCGTTGGCTTCGAGTGATCTCGCCGCCAGATAAAATGTTCCCGTCCCCAGGTCCGCCAAAAACCCCAAGGTATCGAAAGCATCGTTACCGCTCGAACTAAATACGTTGCCTCGCATCCCCGCCCCAAGGATCACGAGAACGCCGACGGTCAGAAAACACATCACCGCCCGGCCCCACATCCTCAACAAAGCATGACCTAGCCCCGGCACGAGCCATCCTGCCACTCCGGTTAGGAAGGCTATCGTCTCGCGTCTGGAATCCTGCTGCACAGCCGCCGGTACTACTGTCTCGTTTGCCATCCCACTTCCTTCTATTTCCGCTTATGCCAGCAAAGCTAGAATTTCTTTCTGCGCCGCTCCGGTAACGCGAGCCTCGCCATCCCCGATATACACATTCACTTCACTGCGCACACCGAACTCCGGCAAATAAATTCCCGGCTCAATGGAATTGCAGGTGCGCGGAATCAGGTGCCGCACGTCGTGTGTCTCGAGCCCGTCCATATTCACGCCGTTGCCGTGCACCTTTTCTCCGATGCTGTGGCCCGTACGGTGAAAGAAGTATTTCCCGTAACCCGCTTTTTCAATCACACGGCGCGCCGCTTTGTCCACCTGCCATCCTTGCAGCGGCTTCCCCGCCGCGACGTGATCGCGAATCAGTTCGGTCGCTGTGTCGCGCGCCTCGCGCACCACGCAAAATACCTTTGCATATTTCTCCGGAACTTTCGCGCCCAAATATCCCATCCAGGTGATGTCGTAGTAGACGCTTCCGGACGTCTTCTTCTTTCCCCAAACATCCATCAAAAGCAGGTCGCCTTCACGAATCGGTGCGGCGGACTCCGCCGTTGGTCCATAGTGCGGATCGCTGGCATGCGCATTCACCGCAATGTCCGGCCCTTCCTCGGCCCAAATTCCCGCAGCGTCAAACTCTTTCAGAATCCAGTTCT
>WNFR01005458.1_pt1 | contig 13444 bp, 12 predicted proteins | sample 5400221 | NCBI WGS metagenome assembly WNFR01 (sample SAMN13153357, study PRJNA577476) | soil metagenome | isolation source: 40 cm soil under Madrone tree | place: USA:California | collected 2016-06-14
GCCGCATTTCTCTTTTGGCTGCCGTAATACTTGTAGATTCCGTAACCGATGCTCGCCACGGCGAATAAAGCGATGACCATAAGCGTCGCGGCTTTGTGCTGTTTGATTCCTGTCACAATGTATTCCGCGCTCGATGTTGGTCGAGTGGCTTCCACGCTTGCGGTGCTCACTGCCGCTTGATTAAGGGCCGGTCCGCCAGTCTGCGCGCCAGCACTCGCGGCTGTCGTGCCTACGCTCGATAACGGTCGGACCGAATAGTTCGACGCAGCTTCATCCTTTAGTGCCTGCCGCAGTTCCTCTAACTCAATCGCCACGTCTTTGATTGATTGATAACGTTTATCAGCCTCCTTTGCCAGACACCTCCGAACGATCCTTTGCAGTTCGTCAGGCGCGCTCGTGTTGAAGTCCTTAATCTGCGGCGTTGGCGCGTGCACGATCTTGTGTAACGAATCGAGAACATCTTTGCCTGCGAAAGCCTTCTGCCCGGTCGCGGCCTCGAAGAGAATGCAGCCGTACGAGAAGACGTCTGAGCGCTGATCGATCTCCTTCACGCGGCCGCTCGCTTGTTCCGGAGACATATATCCGAGCGTTCCCATCACCATTCCGGGAATCGATTGCTGAGGCATGACGACCGTGGCGATTTCACTTGAACCGGTCTCACCATGCCCGAACGTCCTTTGCGGTTCGATTAATTTCGCTAACCCAAAGTCCAGGATCTTCGCGTAATCGTCCCGCGTGATCATGATGTTGTCGGGTTTGAGATCGCGATGCACGATGCCGGCCGCGTGGGCTTTGGCCAAACCTTCGGCCACCTGACTCAGATATTTCAAGAGCTTCGCGAGTGGCGCTCGGTCTCTGTATATCTTCTCGCGAAGCGTTTCGCCCTCGATGAACTCCATCGCAATGAAATGTGTCTCATCGCCCCTGCTTGAACCTTCGCCGACGGTCGGGCTGGCGCCAATCTCGTAGATGTGCGCAATGTTCGGATGATTCAGCGCGGCCGCGGCCGTGGCTTCTTGTTCGAAGCGGCGCATTCGATCTTGATTAGACGCGAGCTCAGCCGGCAAAATTTTGAGTGCGACTTTGCGATGCAGCCGGGTGTCCCTGGCCAGATACACTTCGCCCATTCCACCCGCGCCAATCTTTGCGCGGATTTCATAGCGGCCGACCGTCTTTCCAATCAGCGTTGATGAGTCATCATGAGCGACAATCGCCTCTGCTTCGACCGCATAAGCAGGTGACTCCATAAAACTCTTCGCCTCGTGATGATGTGCGAGCATAGACTCAAGTTCGCGGCTCAGTTCAGCGTCACTGTCGCAAGCCTTAGCCAGGAACGCCGCGCGCGCCTCACCATCAAGCTCCAGCGCCGAATGAAATAGTTCATCCAGCTTTTGCCAGCGTTCAGGTTTCATCGCCAAGCTCTCGGTGTAACCAGGCTTTTGCCATCTTCCATTCGCGCATCACGGTAGCCTCAGAAATTTCCATGAAGCCAGCCGTCTCGCTAACTTCCAACCCGCCGAAGAATCTCAACTCAACGATCCGGGCTTTTCGTTTATCGATCTCCGCCAGCCTGGTCAAAGCTTCATGAATAGCAACCACATCGATCGCGGGCTGCTCCGCGAAGAGCATGCCTCCATCAAGTGTGATCGCCTCGGCGCCGCCACCTCGTTTGATCCGGCCTCGACGGCGCGCCCGGTCCACTAAGACCCGGCGCATGAGTTCCGCCGCAATGCCACAAAACTGTGCGCGGTTTTGCCAGTGAGTGCGACGCTGATCCACAAGTCGCAGATAGGCTTCGTGCACCAAATCAGAGGTCTGCATGGTGCGGCCTTTTCGCTCTTTGTTGAGGTATTGATGAGCCAGCCTGCGCAGCTCCTTGTAGACCATCGGCATAAGCTTGTCGAGCGCCGCCTGGTTCCCCTTACTCCATTCGGATAGCAAATGAGTGACTTCATCCGATGTGCCTGGGAAATTGGTCATAAGCTTCCTCGCGGACTGTGGTGGCGAGTGGATAGTTGCGGGGGGATTGTACCACTCATCGGACTGACTGTTGGCAGCGATATTCGTCTGACTCGACAAGCAATGACAACTGATGGCGCGAAACGTCGCGTTAACAGATTAGAGACCGACCAAACGATATGGATGGTCCGAGATCCAGGAAGAGGGAACCACTATGGTCACCACCTATGCGGTGAGAGATTTTTGCTACTGGCATCCTCGACGGATGTTAAGGAACGCAAAAGGAGAGAAATCGATGTTTCGAACAATTCTTAATGACCTCCGCCAACAATTTATGCAAAAAGGATACCCCGTGAACTACCTACGCCATAAAATTGGGCGCGCGCTCGCAGTCATACTGACGCTGTGCGTGATCTCGTGCCAATACGCTTTAACCCAAAACTTCTCTGTCGCCTTCGGCATTAATAACAGAGGGGAGGTCGCCGGCGGTCCGCGAATCGTTGCGGCGTCTGCCCCGCCTCGGCCGGTCCTGCTGCTCGACGGCACGATCGTAACGATGAATGCGACACGTGAGGTGATTGAGAACGGGCACGTGCTCGTGCGCGACGACCGTATCGTCGCCGTCTGGGGTGGATCGAAACCACCACCGGGCGTGAACCTCGACGGCATCATTCGACCGAACCTCGGCCCTCGTGCCCTGATCTTCCCCGGGCTGATTAATCTGCATGATCACCCGTTCTACGACGTGTTGCCACTCTGGCAGGCCCCTTCATCGCATGTGCAAGCGGCGCTTGGCAGACCCACCGGCACCGAACCGTACGCGAACCGCGCGCAGTGGAGGGGCACGACGCCCGAAACCCTGCGGATCATAACGAATCCATCGACCATTCTCGACGGCTTCCTGCTAGCCGATGTCATCAAGTATGGCAAGGCCCGCATGATCCTGGGTGGCACTACGACCACGGAGGGCGGCAGTTCGAGCGTCGCGTACGACACCTTGCTCGCGCGAAACGCGGAGAGTCCAAATTTCGGCCGTCAGCGCATCGCCAGCCGTGTCGAGTCGATTGGATTGATGTCGCCGAGCGACGTGGCGGCCATTACGGGCGCGATGGCGGCGGGTCAGTTGGACGGCTGGCTGATTCACTTGGCCGAAGGCGTGCGCGATGCGGATCGCCGACCCGGCGATACGATGTCGTCTCGCGCCGAATTCGCCGATCTCAAAGCCAAGCATCTGTTGACGGACGCGACCGTAATCGTCCACGGGACCGGCCTGGAGGCGAGCGATTTCTCTGAAATGGCCGCCGCACCCACTGCACGCGCCGATGGTGTCGGTGATGGCCGCGGCGCCAAGCTCGTCTGGTCGCCGCTCTCGAATCTGCTCCTGTACGGCAAGACGACGGCGGTGTACGACGCCCTGGCGGCGGGCGTGCTCGTCTCACTCGGCACGGATTGGACACCTAGCGGCTCGGCGAATCTGCTGGCCGAGTTGAAGGTGGCCGACCGCGCCCTGCGCGACGACGCCGTGCTCGGAGCGAGCCGATTCCTTGTAGGGGGCCTTACGGTCGGACACTCGGAGCAGGCCGATGGCATTGCCGAACGTGCCCTCGATCAGCTGCTTGTCGAAATGGTCACCATCAATCCGGCGATGGCGATCCGATGGGACGATCAGGTGGGGTCGATCGAGCCTGGAAAGGTGGCGGATCTGCTGGTCGTCACGGCGGCGGCGGCACCGCTCGAGCACGGTATCCCGCCGTCACCGTATCGGGGATTGATCGACGCGACGGAGCGCGACGTGGCGCTGGTGGTCGTGGCCGGCGTGCCCCTTGCCGGAGACGTCGGCGTGATGAACCAGGTGAAGCCTGGCGATTTCGAGGTCATTCACAGCACGGCAGGCTGCTTTGACAAGGCGATCGACGTAACCGACGCATCGGTTCCCGGCGGCACCGAAACGCTCGCTCAGATTTCGACGTCGATCGGGACCGTGATGCACGCGTTCGGTGGCGATCACCCACCGGCGGGCGGCGGACCTTCGTCGCCGTTCACCAACACGTGGAGTTTTCTGAAAGCGAACTTCCCAGGCGGATCGGCGCTGACGGATTCCCAATTCAACTTTTTTGTCCTTGTCAATTTTTTCGGATTGACGCCCGCGGGTGAGGTGAATCTGGAAGCGATGACGCCGCCCCCATTTTTCACGACGGACGACGCCTGGTGGCTCGCGACGCTGGGCGCGCAGCGCGACGCAGTCACCGGACTCACGGCCGACGCGGCGCCGCCATATAAACCGTACCTCGCCAACGCAAATCAGACTGGCATTTCCGGCAACCCCTTCGCCCCGGAAGCCTTCGCGCGGCGCTGGTACGCGCATGGCTGTTCCGTCCGTTGACGACCGATCGCCGTATTAACTCTGACCTTGGGTCGCATCGCAATTCTCTTTGACAAGGTCGCTTGAATCAGCCACGCTCTGCGCATCAAGGCTTGCGTGGTTTATGCGCGACGAAGAATTAAATACTCAAAAATGTTTGTGGTGGTGGCCATGGAACTGCTGCCACTCAAGTCTTGCCAATCGGCAAAACGGTAGGGCTATCGGGGTCGAAATACGCTAGCACTTCTGGCTTAGCTGCCAGGTTCGGAGGCCACAACTTGAGCGCGTTTCGATCCAAGTCTGGCAAAGGTAGAAAATTTGTGAAGCTGTTAAGTTATTGATTCTATTGTAGCGCGGGGCGGGATCGAACCGCCGACCTTCGGTTATGAATGCAGGTCTGCCCTTTGATCCAATTCCTTCCAATTTGTAACTAATTGATCTTAGTACGGGTTGCGGTCGCTGGGAGTGGAACCTGCATGATCCTATTTCGCCCTATACGCGCGTCTTCCTGTCCCATGTTTCCCCCGCCGAGGGAGTTACCGCCATGAAAGAGACGCAATCTACTGTAATTCAAGGAAACTTCGCGGCATGGAGAGCACTCTACCGCACTTAAGAGACTCAAGAGAACCCTTATTGGACGTTTAATGGACGCTTGGACGTTTAATGGACGCGCACTGGTTCCGCGAGGACACCGCAGGGAGGTTAGGAAAAACCTCCTGGGCCATTGCGTGGTTGCGCGCGCTCAACCGCACGCTATTTCAATAGGGCCTCAGCAGCCACAATCGTCGTAAGATATGCCCTGACGAACCGCGTATCTGGCGCGTGGGCCAATGTCGGGGTTGGTTCCAGTCGTCTTCAGACTGAACTTCTACTTTCGGCAAGCGGTTCCTTCCAATTTGCACTTCCGGCAAATGGATGCTTCCAATCTCACCGTGCGGGGAATTCGGAGATATTAACAATGGGCGCTTTTTTGCAGTCCTCGCGGCAATGTTTTGCTTCCTATCGCGGCAAACTAATGGGTGAAGTCACAGTAATAAGAGGGTAAGAGGGGGTAGTGAGGAGTGAGCGGTGGTTATGTGACTTGAACTATAAGTTTGCCGCAACGGAAGGCGTATGGTTCCAATTGAGGAACGGCAAACGTATGGTTCCAATTTCCGGGGGACATCGCTGACCTTCTCCCTAAAGACCGGGCCAGAATAAAATAGAGAAAGCCGGGCGAGAGGCTGGGAAGGACATAATTGCCATGAAGAGATCGAAGTTCACTGAGTCACAGATCGTGTTCGCACTGAAGCGGAGACAGGTGTAGTCGCTAAGGTTTGCCTCTTGTTGAGTTAAGTCGACAATAGCGTCAGGCTTGAACATAAGCATCGGCTCCCGCCTCAATCCCTCTTTCCCTATCAGCTTCAAAGGCCGCGCGGGAAGAAAAAATGATCGGTGTGGCCGGGTCGAGAGCGCGCATCCGGCAACAGAATTCAAACCCAATCTGATATGCAAGAATTTTGAAACTCCACACACGCCCGTTGACTTTTGCTATGCTTGGGCATAATGTCCGCCTGCTGTTCCAAAAAGCGTGAATGCTCAGGATCTGGTTTCCCACTAAGGACACGCATGAATAAGTCGGAGGCGTTTACAGCTTTGGGTCGCATCCTTTGTGGACATTATCCGTCTATTTCAATCGAGATCACACGCGAATGCCCGCTCCGGTGTCCGGGTTGTTACGCTTATGAACCTGAACATCTCGGACAACTTGGGTCCTTAAGATCGCTCGCCGATTACGAGGGACAAGATTAATTGATGGTGTGCTGGGACTCGTACGCCGCTATCGTCCGCTAGAACAGTGCTCACTAATTTCGGAATTCAGGTTTAATATGTCGTATGCCGGCAATGCTGCAACCGGTGTCGTATGAAGTCTGGCTTGATCCAAAAACCAATCCCACTGTCTTGAAGAAAATGCTCATGCCATTTCCAGCATCAAAAATGACAATGCATCCCGTCGGCAGCGCCGTGAATTATCCTGAGAACGACAACAAGGAGCTGATCGAACGCGTGGACTACGAAGTCGGAACAACTCGAAGCTTGTTTTAGATCCACAAAACACTGTGGATGGCTGGAGAGTTCATATCAGTGTCCCGCCCAGTTCGGCAAAATCGTTTACAGGTCAATTGCGAAGGCCGTTTTTGGCGTGATCGACTTGAGATGTGATTTTCAGCGAATTTTATGACGCATGCCGATGAGCCTTATTTGCTTGACGAGCGCATTTTCAAGAGCGTAAAGTGCCGGGCAATGAAACGCCTTGGTGGGGTGAGGACACTAAGGTGGGCCGTCAACGGCCTGAACGCGAGCTCGGCTAAAAACGGATTGAAAGGATCAAACCGAAATGCCTAGATCTTACTCTCCTCCCTGGATCCGCCTATTATGCGCGACCATAATACTAGGGGTCACCTATGCGTCAATGAGTTGCCAGAAAAGTAAACCGGAGCCGCCGCCATCAAAGAGTGCCTTCGACCCACACTCTACTCTCAAAGCACGTGAGGTCTTTGGGCAACAAGCGAACTTCGAGATCCGGGTTAATCCTGGTTCTCCTGCGGAAGCGATTCTATACGCTCAACACATCAGCGACGAACTAGGCATTAAAGTAGACGATAACTTGGACTCGGTTCTCAAATTTTGCGGATATGGTGAACTCACCGGCCGGGACGCTGAAATTACGCCTTCAGACCAATTAATGAAGCGATTTCCAGGAGATGTTGTCGCCGCGCGATTCTTCGCGCCGAAGATCATTGATGTTTCGGATGTCGGAGCCCCCGCAGGCAAAAAACCGCTTGGGTGGCGGAAAGTTGTTCGATTGCGCGTGAGGGCCAACTCGCTGGCCGCAGCAAAAGGTATCGCAGCAATGTTTTTGCTCTTCAATGTTTTTCAAGAGAGGTCCGACGTGGCGAAAGATCCTTTTTCGCCATGTGTCCAAAACCCGAACGGTGGAATACCTTGCTCTCAAAACAACCAGGTCATGTTGATCGTGGACAGTCCCCAGGTTGGAAAAGATGCTGCGTATTGGATGGTCTTCAAGGACGCATCTGTCGACGGCGGTAAGCGGACAGACAACCTTCCGGCGACCTTCGATGGCGGAGAATTTCCCGAAACGTCCCCAAGCGCGGTCAAGCCTTATTATCTTCCCAGAGCGTGTGCGGACTGTCATGGCCGGAGTGCGGATCACGCCAAACTGAATTACCTCGATTCGGACCACTGGAACGACCGCATTCAAGACGACGACGACTTCTTCATTCTTCGCAAGGAGAGTCAAAACGGCGTTTTGTTTGATGGTGGGCGCGACACTACTTCAGCCCCATTTAGGGCTGCTTTTAATGCAATCAAGACCTTGAACACCGAGATCAATGATCAGAACCGTGCAGCCGGAGGTGAGGAGTTTCAAGTGCGTGCGGTTGCGAATTGGCTTCGGATTCACGATAGCGAGATAAACTTTTTGTCGCCAATCGACCGGGCGATTCCTGCGCCGGCAGGTAATCCAAATGCTCGGGTATGGAATCGTCAAACCCCGAATGACGAGGTGCTACTCAAGCGGCTGGACCGATTCTGTTTTCGTTGCCACAGCTCCGTAATTTATCACGTATTCGATAAGGAAGCCGTGTTTGGGAAGAAGGACGCGATCGCACTTTACGTCAATCTTGGATTGATGCCGCAGGACCGGAAAATGGATCCTAACTTCACAGTACAGAAGCAAGAGTTGCTGAAGTTGGTGAATGCGCTCAAATAGGTCTCGTGACGTCGGTGGGGCGCATATAGGGTAGGGATTGTGGGTGCTAAAACGGCATCAATTGCGGCGCACCCTATAAAGCTATTTTTGGGTACTACCATCTGACGAGGACGAACTTATCTGTCGACAGACGGTGCATGACACCTGGCAGTACAAACTGACGGCAGTGGGTCCGCTAATTGGAGACTGTTGGCGGGGTCACTACCGTTATGAGCGAAGAGCAGCATAATGAAACGCGGCGAAACGGTGCCAGATCCAATCATTACCGACTTCGTGATGATTCGACTGCATACTCCTGACTTGATTGTCGCCGCGTGCCAGGGCGAGGTGCCTCTCTCTTTCCGCAATATCATTCTGGCGCCCATCATGAATCTCTAAATTGATCTTTTCCTTATCGGTGAACAGCGGTACTCGACACGTTGACTCTGACGCTAGTTCCCGTGCGGCCTCGTGATAGTCCTGAGCCTTTTCGAAATCACCAACAAGGCGACCATGGTACTCCCGAGCGGCGAGTTTAACCGCTTGCCGATGGTCTCGCTCATCGCGTGTTCCCAATGCTCGAACCAGGTAATCAGTCAAGGTTCGGCTTCGACGTCTCGCAGCGTGCCGGTGCGATGGTTACCCAAAGGAAGCGACTCTCTCGAGGAAATGTTGAAGGCGTTCTTTCGTTTCGTTTACCGCCAATGTGGACGTTATCTCTCGGGCGACAGCTCTGCCTTCCCAATTGATCTAGGAATCCTTCAGGCCGCGAAACATGGCAACGCAAAATCCTGTTCTATCTCCGAGAAACCACCCGCCGAACCTGCTAGTAAAGTATAATTACTTAACAATATGAACAAAAAACCAATAACGGTATGGTTGATAGCATTCATTGCGACCGTTACAAGTCCGTCTGCAGACCTTGTTGAGGCTGACTCCATGTTCTCATTGTCGGCCTTCTCAACGCAGCAGGTTAAACAGCCTTCGTTTAGAACGGACAAGTCCGCTCCTGTTAAAACCACTGTAATTGCGGCTTCATCAGGTTCGATTAAGCTTGATAGCAAGGCTGTAAGAACGGCCCTGGAGGCCACTAATAGGAAGGGGGTAGGAACGAAAACGCTCTCAATGTGGCTAAACTCTCTACAGCACGGAGAACGCATTTTTCTGGTTCTGAGAGGGTTAAATGCAATGAAACAACCTGGCGTCCTGTACCACGTCTATTTTGACCTGCCAGCCGACCGCAATCTACTTAAAGATGACGCCAGTTATGTAGGCACTATTTCTTTTTACGACTCGGTTAATGTTAAGACTTCAGATTTAGATGAGACGCCATTCACCAGCTATGACGTCACTTCGGTATTAAAAAGACTTGAATCTAGGAGACTACTGAGCGCGCCTCCTACAATCACAATCGTGCCTTTCGGAACTCCTAATCCTCAGGCCCATGCGAGTATCACCCGAATTGAATTAGTCGTCCAATAAATATACGCACGTTTGCACCGGGTTGATGGCAAAACATGTCTTGAGAAACAAGAACTCAAGTCGCGCTACAATCAAACCTCATTCGAAGGTGGAGAGCCTAATTGTTTTCAGGAATAGGGTTATTACCTTTTGCTTGGGTTATTACTTTTTGCTTGAAATATGAGATTTTGATGCTATTCTTCTAGCGCGCCTTCAGAGTTCGTTGTCATTCCAGCTCACAGGAGTTATCTCATGCCTCCTTTCTCCCGCCGCTTATTCATCGCCGGTGCCGCAACTATCCCTTTCTCTCTTTGGTTTAACAGGTATTTGAAAGCACAAAGCGTCTTAACTCGGTATGATGCCTCAAGTCCCGAAGGCAGAGCGATGCTTATAAAGTACGCAGAAGCAGTACGCTCAATGAAAAATAACGGGGAGGGCCAGCCGCTTAATTGGATCTTCCAATGGTATACGCATCACGTTAGGGACGATACAACAAAATCGAGTGAGATTTCTCGCGTCTATGTCGACCCGGCGGATCCACATCGAGCACTTGCGGAAGAAATGTGGGACACTTGTCAATCTCATTATCTCCCGCCGCAATTTCAAAAGTTCTTTCTCCCTTGGCATAGAATGTACGTTTTCTTCTTCGAGCGGATCGTTCGAAAATTATGTGGAGATCCGGGCTTTGCGCTTCCCTATTGGGACTACTCAAGTACAGGCCCTGCGAGGCATGGTGTGATTCCATCACAGTTTACGATGAAAAATGATGCCACATTCGGCCCACTCTTTATCGAGAATCGTAATCCTGGAGTTAATACAGGTGTGCCAATTGATCAGGGTCAACCAGGCAATCCCCTCGGTTTGGGAGCGCTGTCGGAATGCTCCTATGACGTCCAAGGCGTAAAGCAAGGGTTTTGCAGCAAACTTGACCGCGGCCTGCATGGTCAGGTCCACGTTCTCACCGGCGATCCTCTTAACATGGGCGATGTACCTTGGGCGGCAAATGATCCAGTCTTTTGGCTACACCATTGCAACATAGACCGGCTTTGGGCTGGCTGGAACCGAGCCGGCCGGCAGAATCTGTCAGACCCCGCCTGGTTAAACCAACCGTTCGTATTCGCAGACGAGAACGGGAATCGAGTTGCCGCAAGCATAAAAGATTTCGTCGATATTACGCAGCTTGGATACACCTATGAACGTTTTGAACCTGTTCCCTCTTGCCCGCCGTTAGGTCCGCTGAATGCTGCTGCAGCGAATGTGCAAACGCACGCGATCGTGCCCGGCGGGCCAATCAAGCTTGGATCTGGTCCGGTCCAGGTGAGCTTAGAAGCTCCTGCTGGGACAGAACCCCCGGTTCCGTTGACGGCACGAGTCACTGGGTTGAAGGCGGGGCGACATCTTTATCTCGTACTCCGGGACCTCAGAGCGAATTTCCAGCCCGGTACACTGTACCACCTCTACTTAGAATTGCCCGCTGAAATGAAGATCGAACAGGCACAGTCTTATTACGTTGGTGTCATCAATTTCTTCGATGCGGCCGGACGCCATGCTCATGCCAACGGCAGCGAGGCAACAACGGGCGTAACTGCGTTCGTTAGTTTCGACGTAACCAACACTGCCAAGAGGCTTACTGCTGCGAAAAAGCTAACTAGCAAACCTATTATTACGATAACCCCGATAGGCCAACCCAAATCTGAAGCCAAGGCCTTAATTGGTGGGATCACGCTTGTCGAGCAGTAACACTAGGGACGAAACTAAACAAAACTAAACAAGCCTCTCTGAAAACGGAAGTCGTCTAAACCAACTTGTGCCTTTTGTTCACTGTTAGATCAGTGCTTATGAGCAATCCCACGACTCTCGTTAAAATAGCCTTCGATGAAACGTTTTTTAGCAGTAGTCATTAAGAATAGGCGCAGCCAGGCACGAGGAGATCAGAGGTTAAGTACTTCGAAGATACGGCGAATCACAACAATTCAAACACTTGAGGAGGTATGGCATGCACCCACACGACTTTCACAGTGCTAGAACGATTGGGCATCACACCCACCTTGCTGCTCGGTTGATGATCGCAAGTTTGATCCTGCTCTTATTTGCAGCGGCATTGGACGTACAAGCGCAGGGCACGCCTCCTGCGAGCCCTACACCGTCATCAACCCCTACACCAACAGCCGAAGAGCAAAGGTTAACGCAAGAGAACAACCTCCTTACGCTTCAAAAGACAAATGCCGAGCTTCGAAAAGGCATACGCGATGCCCAGGCAAAACCCAGCTCTTCACCACTCGCAGGGACGGCAACGGTCGACAGCTCCATCGAAGTGGAAATGATGTCCTATAACGCCCTGTCAGGCGCCGCGGAAACCGTTGGCGTCGAGATCAAGCAGAAAGTTCCCAATGCTAAAGCCATTGCGGTTTATAGTGCATCCGACATCAAGGACTGGCGCTTTTATAAATCAACTTATCCGGCATTTGAAGGCCGGATGAAGACAATTAAGAAACAGTACCAAGGCTACTTGAACAAACCGCTGGGCGCGGCCGCAGCTCCAGTAGTAGACGCTTTTGAAGCCGGAACAGCAGCTCTGAGCTCATTCGTTGATCTGTTGTCCTTTTTTCGGACCGATGTTGAAATAAAAGGAAAAGACGTAACAATTTCCAGGCGCCCTCTGGTAAACGAAGTCTTGCGGTCATTACGAAACAAAGACGCAAACCTTGTATTGCTAAATCCAGCGGAATTCCCGCCTCAATTAATCGATCCAGCAACAAAGAAACCATTTGTGTCGCCTACGCTAGTGCTGCTTGGAGAGCTTTACATTTTGAAATCTGAAGCTGACAGAATGATTGCCAGTCTTAAGGAATTGCCCGCGAAACAAGCGAAGCTGAAAGAGCTGGGTGAGACCGTTGCCAAGAATACAGCTACAATCGGTGCTAACAACGAGAGTGTAGCAGCAGTCGACAAATCGCGAGCAATGTTGATGGCAAAACTGAAGAAGCTAAAGCCGGGCTCACCCAAGGCAAAGGCTTTGCAAATGCAAATTGATAAAGCAAACGAAGCAAAGAAAAAGCTCACTGACGAGAATGCTAAACTCACCAAGAGTAATGCCGACAGCGCGGCTGAGATCGAAATTTTAACGGCTAGGATCGTAGTTCTCAAGGGCATTACAAAGGGAATTAACGCTTCAGCCGACGACTTGAGCGCTCTCAATGATCAATTTCAAAGCTTTGTAGCCGACTTCGTCAAGGTGGACGCAGGTAGCGGCACGAGTCCTCTAACGGTTTTCGTCAAGGCTGAGAATTTAGACAAAGCGATGGAGTCTGAGGAAAGTTACTGGTTTGAAATTAGCGTCGACAAAGCCGGCGGTAACAACCGAGTTCGAAAGAACCTTATTCGCTTCTTTTCTGGCCCGAGAGTAGATCACAGCGGTGGCGTGGTTATTGACTACACTCTATACACTAAAGCGGGCACCGTAATCTATTCCGACGGTTGCCGTGCGGCAGGAAACTGCTAGGGTTCTGCGTAATAGTCGGTCTGCTGTCATCGACTGTTCAAACCCAAACCGAGAAGGATCGGTTGGCAAAGTCGACTCTGGTGTTTAAAGGAACTGTGGTCCGCCTGCAAGCCTCGACACTTGCGATGGTTCCTGCCTCGTCGAGCACCATTGTTGTCAGGGTAGACTCGGTTATTCGCACCTCTGACGCGACCGCTGATTATACCGGGCGGGAAGTCACAGTCCGAGTAACAGATTCATCTCAGGCTGCTGTAGGTGACAAGTTCATCTTTTACACGCGGGGCTGGTTCCTCGCCGACGGCATAGGCCTTGTTGAGGTCGACCGTAAGAAAATACCATTGGGAGCCAGCGCCAACAACCAACTGCTTTCTGCAATAATGGCGGCGAGCCAGGATGTTGATAACAAACT
>WNFR01005111.1_pt1 | contig 13443 bp, 9 predicted proteins | sample 5400221 | NCBI WGS metagenome assembly WNFR01 (sample SAMN13153357, study PRJNA577476) | soil metagenome | isolation source: 40 cm soil under Madrone tree | place: USA:California | collected 2016-06-14
TTCAACCTGAGAAAACTCCTGCGAGTTTTCTTTTGGCCCTTTTTCGGCTGGCCTGAGCAAGACCTGGAAATCAATGTCGCAGCCGCCGCTTAATCTGCGCAGATTGAAATTGGAAATCGATTTATTCAGGGACGACTAAATACACAAAGTCTTTTGCGACAAGTGAACCGGAAGCGACCAGTGGCAGTAAGGTAGTCTTAGGCGCAGACAATAGGTATAGGTTTCCTACCGTCAAGGAAACGCCGTTTGGGAGCAGTTATGCTTTCCATGATGATGGCAACAGACGTGGCCATGTTGATATAAGCTTGAAGGTTAGAGACATTGAGGCGAAGCGTAACAGCATTTTCGTTACGGTCGCCGGCACCTATCAGAGCGGCGAGGCCTTCAGTGGACGAGCAACTCTAAAACTCATTGGCAATTATGAAACACCCAGGATGCCAAAGCGATAGAAGGAGGCACCATGCGAAGCAAGATTGTTATTCTGGTCGCCATACTCTTATCTACCGTCAGCTCAACTGCGCAAGATCAGAGTAGTCCCAAGACACCTCACTACGTCATCGTACCATCCGAGAGCGTGCTCCTTGTTACCGCCTCTCAGCCGAACTGTCCGATTGAAATTGCGAACGGTAAGTTGCTGAATCCGGTGGATGGAAGTCGTCGTGCAGCGTTCCAATATGAGCTGCGAAACCGAGGCACAAAACCGATTAAATACGTCTCAGTGTACACTTTAGACTCTGCAGGAACTGGCGGCGGCCCACTCTACAACGGTCATGTTATGGACAAACCCCTAATGCCCGGACAGAAGTTGTTAGTGGGAGAGCAATCACTCGAAATCGCCACATTGACGCCCGAACTCAGAAAGCAATTGAGGTTGGCCGGCCCATTAAGGGCGATAGTGGTCTTGATGATCGAAAGAGTTGAATACACGGACGGCTCAGTTTTCAGCGACAAAGGGACAATTAAAGCTTTAGGCGACTATTTCGTAGATATTAACTATGAAGAGATAAACTCGAAGGCGGACCCTCCATCTCTCTCCGCATCACCATCCCGCGAAAAGTTATTGCATAGTTCTCTTGCGCAGTCGAAAGACTCGTCACCATGAGCGAAACCGACTATTCCATTAAGCTCACGCGCGGTCATTTCTCGTCATGACTACGCGCCATTTGGCGAAGAGATCGGCGCGGTAGGAATGCGCACGTCTGGGCAAGGCTATGGCGGTGGCGACAACGCGCGACAGAAGTACGCGGGGATGGAAGGTGACGACGCGACCGCCATGGCGCACACGTTGTGGCGGCAATACGATTCGCTTAGCGGCAGATGGACTTCGCCTGATCCTTATGGCGGGAGCATGTCTGTCGCTAGCCCACAAAGTTTCAATCGCTATAGCTATGTCGAGAATAACCCGGTGAATTCAGTTGATCCCACAGGGTTGATGCTCTCGGATATAGGAGCCTTGCAAACTGAAGATCCTGAAGAGGCGAAAATCGCTGAGCATCAAAGTCTGCGAGACCTTCAAACGTCAGTCAATGCTAACTACGCCGCCAATCATTCGATGCCGTTTCCTTTCATAGATACACCCGACAATCACATGGATCCGCCGCGGCACCGTGGCCGTCACCCACTCACGATAAGATTCTACGAGGGTCTCTCGATGATAAGGATTTTGACCTCACTGAAGAGGAGCTAAATCAAACATTCCTCGGAAGTCGTGAAGTTGACTGGGGTGATTCCATTTCGTCCACTGGGCAACCCTTTAATAATACTCTTAAGGAGAACCAAGCATTTCTCCACGCGCAGGTGCCGGGGTTTTTGGTCGACAAGTATGGTTTGGAGGAAGCGACTCGAATGTCTAAAGAGGATGCAGCAAGGTTCACGGAGGGCGAGCTTGAAACTGCCAGACTTTTCATGGCTGCAGCAAATAGCGCTAAGAACATGACAGTATACCGTGAGAATCGTAATAAAGCGCTCTTCCATTTCGGAATGGCAATGCACCCAATCATGGATGCTATTTCACCGTCACACAAATGGTCGGTGTACCGAGTTTCGACAGGCTGACTGGGCCAATAACGAATACTATAGATCTGATAGAGCATAAGCGCGGTGAGGCCAGGGATCCCACAAATGCGGAGATGCAAATTATGAAGCAACAGATTCAGGCCGCCTTCAGGCAAACGTTTGTTGGTAAGAGCCACTTCTAACGGGCTCATATCCATGGCAGTTCACCAACTGGATCAACACTATGATTGTCTCAAAAACTCGAATGGTACTGGGCTTGGTTGTTCTGATCATCCACTGCACATACATAACCGACACTGCGCAAGGTCAAAAAGCCACAAACGCCGAAGAAGTGCTGGCAAAGATGTTGGCGACCTACGAAAATGCTCAATCTTATGAAGACGTCGGAGAGATGCGGCTGTTGCAGAATGCGAAAACAATTTTATCTGAACCAAGAGGCTCGAAGCAATTCAAGATAATGGTGTCTTTCCAGATACATTTTGAGAAGCCGCAACTGTTTCGTTTTGATTGGCGAAATGGATTAACGAAAACTTCAAGAGAATCTGTGATTTGGTCCGATGGGCAAGAACATTACATTTGGGCGCCCGACAGAGTGACGCCTGATGATCGATTCAATCTTGAACGAAAGAAGGGCTTCGACTACCTAATTGATCGCGTCGTTAAGCCATCAAATGGAACGATTTTGCCGATTCCAGGTCTATTGATTCCAACTTTGCGGCGGTACTCGTTTGCTGATGTGGCCAGGCATCTGTCCGAAGTCAAGATCATCAAGGAAGCATTTGTCGACGGCGAGATGTGTTATGTAGTCTCTGCTAAGGCGTCGAATGATCCTTGGGTCTTTTGGATTGGGAAGAGCAGCTTCCTCTTGCGGAAAATGAGATCCGTCCTCGCGACGGGTTCTTTTGATCCGGAGAAGGAGAATCGGCACAAACCCAAGCGGGCCATCGCGGAGGAGATACACCGTAAGATCCGAATCAACGAAAAGTTAGACGAAGGAGTATTCCACTATAAGCCCCAAATCCTCCCACGTGATACCGATCTTACAAAGTACACACCATAAGTAAAACAATCAACTGGAGAAATGATAAAAGGGGTCAGGCTTTGCGATTTTGCGATTCTTCCATCATAGGGAATTGCCCGATTGGGCCTTGCCAGAGAAATAACCACCAACCATAAATCCCGCGCCTCGAGACTTTACTTAGGGTAAGAATTCTTGCCGTCAAAGCAGTTTGACGAAAGGCGGGGAGTGGATTAGCATCCGCGGCCTTATGCCAAGGAAATCGCGCGCCGAAGTCGAGAGCGGTCTGTATCACATAATTACGCGGGGCAATAATCGCCGGCAGATCTTCAACTGAGCTGCGCCAACTGAGTGAGAATCGCAAAATCGAAAAGCCTGACCCCGATTTGTCTTTATGGCGATGCATCCCGTAATGGATGAATTTTCTCCGACCCATCAGTGTCAGGTTCATGCACTGGGCATTGAGCCATTGGAAATATATGGAGATAGGGGCTACACACGTGTGGGGAAGCGCGGAGGAGTCCCCGAGGGTACAATGCGGGAGATGACAACTGTGATCCAGATGAACTACATAAAAACGTTTGTAACGAAAATCTATCAATGATTGTTCGGTTCAAACGCGGGAGGTATTCGGAAATGATCTCCATGAGAGGAATTCTAGCCGGCGTTTTGTCTGGCGTAATCTTACTAAGTCCGATTAAGGCTCAAACCAATCTAAACAGTGCTAAAGTGATATTGTCGGAGATGCTCAACACATATCGAAGCACCTCAACCTATCAGGATGTGGGCATACTTCGGCTAACACCTCAAGACTCTTTAGCTTCACGCTCAGTAGAAAGTTTGTTTCCGCGAAACCGTCGAGCTAGAAATGACTTATCCGCCTCATAAAGACGGGCTCTGCCTCAAAAAGCGCTGAAAGGATAGGCGCAAAGCCGGCAAAAGAGAGCGGCCATCTCATGCGGTCGCTTGGTGCTATCCGGTTTGCTGTCTCAGAATGAAGGTGGAAATTGGCAGGTACGAAAGAGATCACGATAGATGAGAGTGTTATTCATTGGAGGCACTGGAAGGATCAGCATGGCTGTGAGTCGGCAAGCGATCAACAGCGGCATTGATCTGTATTTGCTTAATCGGGGCTCGCGCAATCAGGAACTAACCGGTTGTCACTATCTGACTGCGGATATTCGACAACCGGAGAATGTTCGCGCAGCACTGCCAGGATTGGAGTTCGACGTGGTCGTCGATTGGATCGCATACACGCCTAACGAAATCGAGCGCGACATAGCGCTCTTCAGGGGAATAGCCCACCAGTACATTCACATTAGTTCCGCTTCGGTCTATCAGAAGCCGCCCGCCCAGTATCTCGTCACTGAATCAACGCCGCGCCACAATCCGTACTCGGACTATTCGCAAAACAAGATCGCCTGCGAGGAGCGCTTGCTGCGCGCTAATCGCGAAGAAGCGTTTCCGGTTACGATTGTACGTCCTTCGCACACGTATGATAGGCACTTCCCTTTTGCTCTTGGTGGGTCTGCCGGCTACACGGTCGCTGACCGGATGAAGAAAGCTCAACCCGTAATCGTACATGGAGATGGCTCATCTTTATGGGTTGTGACACATGCGGAAGATTTTGGACGTGGGCTTCTGGGCCTTATGGGTAACGAGCAAGCGGTGGGAGAGGAATTTCACATCACCTCAGATGAAGTGCTTACCTGGGATCAGATCTATCAGACGATTGGCGAAGCATTGGGAGTAGAGCCAAACATTGTGCACATCGCCTCAGATTTTATAACAGACGTCGAGCCAGGCTTCGCCGGAAGCCTGTTCGGTGATAAGACCTGGAGCGTAGTTTTTGACAACAGCAAAATCAAAAAGTTTGTGCCAGGGTTTGAAGCCGTCGTACCTTTTCGCGAAGGAATTCGACGAACGGTGGAGTGGTTTGACGCCGAGGAAGGGCGACGAAACGTTGATGAAGGTCTGAATGATACAATGAACCGCATCCTCGCCGCTTATGCTGGATCTGACGGATAGTTCCAGGCAAGACGAAAAGGATGACCACCACCGATTGACCACGTTACGGGGTGGCTCATCTTAGCGTTTGGTAATCTGTGCCATCTGCGTAATCTGCGGATTATGATTCTTCCTGCGTCTGATGGCCCATTGACAGTGACGGTTGAGGAGGTTCAAAATGCGCCCAGTCGAGCGACAACCAATCTAGTAAATAAGAAAGTAGGGGAGAGACATCATGCCTTCCATCTCAGGATCTTTTTCGGGAAATATCACTCAGCAGTTTGGACTACCCCTTAATGACCAATCCAATCACTTACTCGGCATCGCCGAGGTTAACGGTACGCAGAACTCGCCTGATCCGTTGTGGAACGACTCGAAGATTACGTATTGGGGCGTTAACGACTTGCTTAACGGCGAGGGTTCGCAAACCGGCTACTTCAACAACGTCCATGTTGACGGCGGCAGAGACTTTGGAACGTTCGAGGGCAAAGTCTCCGCGGCTGGCGGCACGATGACCGTCGAAGGCACTTTTAAATTCACGGGCGGCGATGGTCAGTACCGCGGCGTCACCGGCGGTGGCACTTTCAAGACCGTGGCAAAATCGGAGACCGAGGTCGAAGCCACGTGGAACGGTGCTTACGAACTGGCCAAAGCCCAGGCGGGCTGATCACGAGGAGGGCCTCGGTACGCAGCCGCTTTGCGGTCGAACGAAAACATCATCAAACTCAATCTTGTCGGAACTCTTCGATTCCGATTGGCTGATTGATGTTGTAGCTGGATACTGTCGCTGGAGAGGCCAGCCGTCTGCCCATCTGCCAAGACCTCTATAACTCGCCATCCATTGTGAAGGGTCCCAGTTTTCACGACAACCGGCCCGCTCGGTGAACAATATCGCGCGCGTTTCCCGGCTCTTAGCTGACTGGTACTCACGGGACACACCCCTAACGATCAACCTGGCAAGACGAAAGGATCGGTCTACGTGACACCATCGTATCAATCGACACAGGAGTCGCAATGCCATCGGATCGAGCGACGCATCATTGGCGGTTGCGCTGTGCTCTTATTGACTGCAATCGTGCTCGGCAGCGCCGGTTGCTCAAAACTGAAAAATGAAAACAGCACTTCCGGTGGAGGAGGCCACACAAATACGTCCGCAGACAACTCAAACACCGCTCCATCTTCGCCATCTGCAGCCGGTGAAGCAACACCGACGACCTGGGAGGCGAACGCCACGTCGCTAAATGGCAAAGATGGAGAGACACTCACGCTGGCGTGTTCGCCGGGAGGCACTGCGCATTCGGTTTGGGGTAGCGATATCTATACGTCTGATTCATCAATCTGCACGGCTGGCGTCCATAGCGGATTAATAACCTATCAGCAAGGCGGCACCGTCAGCATCGAATTGCGCCCGGGCAGGACTATCTATGGCTGCAGTGAAAGAAACGGCGTGACGACCAGCCCATTCGGCTCATATCAGCACAGCTTCGTTTTCAAAACTCCAAACACCGAGGCGGTCGTGCGAGAAGCCGAGGACCAGACACCTGTGTTGTGGAATACGTCGGCTTCAATGGTCAGCTTCGAAACTGGCAAGACCTTCAAATTCAAATGTCCCTCTGGTGGCAAAGAAAGCGCGGTGTGGGGCACAGACATTTACACCCTCGACTCGTCGATCTGTAATGCGGCGGTCCATGCCGGCAGGTTGACGTCCGAGAGCGGCGGTTCGGTAACGATTGAGCTGCGGCCCGGAGAGTCTTCTTACAAAGGCAGCACACGAAACGGAATCAAGACCAATGATTATGGACAATACGGCAGCAGCTTCGTGGTGAAGTAAGCCGCACCGCTCGGTTCTGGACAAGCGACTCCACGATTAATGAGGTCCATCGCGCGCCCAGCGGGGCTTGTTACGCTGTCTGCAAGCTGTTCCCGGGCGTTCAATTCGGAAGGACTGCTTACTTTCTAAATCGCCACTCATCTTCAGTGCATTCTGTTCTCGCTTATTGTCATCCGCGTTTGTTATCCGTATAAATCTGCGGCTAACAATCTAAGCCTTCCGCTTAATCCTCCACGCGAGAAATGCTCCGAACATCAGGATTAACGCCGACACTATCCGGCCCCAGATTCCATGAATAGCAAGAGTGCCTCCGCTACCCAACAGATACAGATGTCCCGTGAGAAGCCCAACCAGCGCGCAAATGAAAGTAACGAGGAAATAGAGAGCAAAGGTCACGACAATGAACACCAGACACCCATTGAAAATGTACGCAGCGGGTTTGTTTTGCGCCAGCACGAGCGGATTCGTAGACTCGTCATGACTGCCGGTGAGCTTTTGATGAAGCGACCACTGAATACCATCGAGCCATTTTCGAATCTGAATGTTGTAATAACCGCCGACGTCGAACAACATGAAACCGCGCCAGCCCGCGCGCTCGACCAGAAGTTCCACGGCCACCCTCGTCCCACTCTCTGATGACGCTCCGCCCGCGCCTGATTGAATCCGCAGGTTTGCGATTGCCCCGTGTGAAAAACTATAACCCTGCGCCGTAAGCCCGTCCGGCGTGTCTGTAACCTGCCACCCGAGTGATTCGCCCATAAACGCGCGCGCCGCTTCCGTGACGACGTCGCGCGGCGCCGGAAAGACTCTCTCTTGATGAAAGTGCTTGTACTTCCAATCCATCGGTCTAATGCGCCGAGTATGACGACGGGCTAGGACTTGTCAAAGATTTTATCTGGAGGTGGTTGAGATCTAACAACCCGCCAGGTCCGCGCTTCTCAGATCTTCAATTATCGAAGTTAACACAAAACCAACATTCACCAAGGAAGGTTCTTATCTCCGTCTCCCACTACGAGAGGGGTTGGGGCGAGGGCTTACCGCCGCGTCGACTCCAATTAATATTTTTGTCTTTGAATGCCACTCGCCGACCGCGGAGCACAAATAAGAAAATATTTTTTCTCCCAAACCCTCATCCCCCGGCCCTTCTCCAAAGGGAGAAGGGACACTCATCGTAACGCTTCTTGCTGGAATGAAAAGCGCCGTGGCTCAGTCTACTCGCCCTAACGTCAGTAGGTATTTCGCGCGCAAGTCACAATGCAACGTGATCCATTCCCCATTAAATCAGTTAATTCGCTATTGACTTAAACCGGAAGGCGGGGTAGATTCTCCTCGCCGAATCGAAGCTATCCGGGCTAAGGTGGGTTGTCCCGACTGTTCTTACCCTTCTCATTTCCCGGTGCGCCAGGAAACTCGCAATCTTTTATCAACACGGAGGTCCCCCATGTCTCGTTCTTCCCGCCGCAAGGTTTCCCTATCTACCTCGACAGCTACGAGAACTCAGCGATTCCTGATTATTACGTTCGCCTCCGTCATCGCTGTGGGCGGGGTCGCAGTCTCGCAGTCAGCTGCTCTGAGAGAGAGGCTTGGCTTGTCAGTCGCGAGCAAACCCACGCCCACGCAGCAGCCTGCGTTGCCAACTGGCGCGCGTAATAACGTTGATCTCCTTCGCATGGCGGGGGTGAATCGCACGCCGGGGCAACACTTCAGTTTGCTTAGCCCAGTCGCTCCCAGTGTTTCGGCGACCAAAACTGATTCATTGTTCACAGACGTAGATGGTGATCTCCAGGCCGATCCCGGCGACACAATAAAATACACAGTTAACATCAATGCCAGTGGTGAAGACGCCACGGGAGTGACTTTCACCGACACGGTCGATCCAAATACTGCATTCGTGCCAGGAAGTCTTACGGCTACACCTGTGGCCGTAGACGATACCTATGCAGCGACGGGGAACGTTCGGATTTCTGTGGCCGCGCCCGGCGTGCTCGGGAATGATTTTGCCGGCGTACCCAACGCCACAATTACGGCGCCCCCGGTTACGAGTGCCAATGGCGGCAATGTGACACTCAACGGAGACGGCAGTTTTACTTACAACCCACCTGCGGGTTTCGAGGGCGCCGACACTTTCACTTACACGATGACCAACTCAGCGGGCAGCAATTCGGGTACCGTGACTATCAACGTCAGCGGAATGATCTGGTTCATCAATGATAATGCGGCATGCCCATGCGATGGGCGTCTTACCAATCCCTTCAATACGCTGACATCGTTCCAGGCGGTTAACAACGGTACGGGGAATAATCCCGCAGCCAACGACAACATCTTTCTTTACGAAAGCGCCACTGACTACGTAGGGCCGGTAACTCTGCTTAATGGCCAGCGCTTTATAGGGCAGGACGCCACGGCAAGTCTCTCGGCGATAACGGGTCTAACTCCGCCTGCCGGCAGCGATCCTTTACCCGTCACCAACAGCGGTAACGCTACGATCGTCAACATCACCAGCGCTTCAACTGCAATTATGGTTGCCTCGGGCAACAACCTGGTTGGATTTACCGGCGGAAACGCGGTAACCGACATTAGCGGTAACGGCTTCGGCACCCTCACCATCTCCGACGTTACGTTGAATGGCACGGGCCAGGCCCTTAACCTGACTACCGGCACACTCGCCGCGACCTTCGGCAGCATCTCGTCAACCAACAGCGCCACCACGGGCATCACCCTGACCGGCGTTGCAGGAAGCCTGACGTCGCCCACAACCACCATCACGAATCCGACAGGGATTGGCATCAGTATTGGCACATCCAGCGCCACGCTTAATTTTGGCAACACGACTTCAACAAGTTCAGGCGGCACCGGAATCAGTCTTCTGACCAACACGGGCACGATTACTTTTGGCACTCTTAATATCTCACCCGATGCAAATCAACGCGGACTCCTCGCCACCGACAACACCAACACCATTACGTCAATCAGTGGCGCCATTACCACGAGCGGCGCAATTGCAGTCGAGATCACAAGGAGCAGCCTCACTACCCCGCTTGTCATCGCTCTGACGAGCGTTTCGGCAAGCGGTGGCCCGAACGGCATCTTGTTGAAAAATACTTCCGGCAGCTTCACGGTCAATGGCGACGGCGCTAACGTCGCGGTCGGCGGAAACGGTACCGGTGGCGCGATTTCGGGAATGACCGGTGCAGATGGCGCGACAGCGGGCAGCGGTGTTTATCTTGACAACGTTTCGAACGTTGCGCTGCGGCGACTGACGATCAACGGTACGAATCAGAACTTCGGCATTCGCGGCTTCAGGGTCGACAATTTCACCTTGGAATACTCAACCGTGAATGGAACTAACGGTACCAGTGCCTCTTTTGACAACTATGGTGAAGGCAGTGTCATGTTCGGTGACGATGCCAGCACAGCCACTAATGGCATGACTGGGGCGGGAACCGTCACAAATTGCATTTTCAGCGGAGGGCGCGCGCGCAATTTCTCTGTCGTCAACACCGCCGGAACACTCAACCGCTTAACTATTACCGGCTCTACTTTCGGTTTGAATCAAAGCTTCGCTGATGCCAACACTAGTCTGGCAGTAGAGGCTCGTAACGCCGGCACGGTGGCGAATGTAACCGTCACCGGTTCGACCTTCACTGGCTCGCCGGGTGACCAGGCTAATTTCACCGGACAGTCCGGCACGACGATGGACGTCATTTTCGGGGGGGCAACAACAGGAACTCCTGGTACGCCCCCAGGCAACGTGGTTTCTAATAACCACCCGAACAACAACATCGGTGGTTCCAACCTGACGCTCGCCACGCAGGGCATAATGAACTTCCACGTCAGCGGCAACACGTTCCGCGACGCCAACGGCAGTGCCATCACCTTCTTTAAAGCAAACTCTGGCACCCAACTGAATGGCTTTTTTGATAACAACCAGATCGGCGTAAGCGGAATCACAAACTCCGGCTCGGCCACGGGCAACGGCATCTTTGTCTCAGCCAGCGGCGCCGGTACGATGAGTTATACGATCACCAACAACGTGATCCACCAGATTAATGGGAACGCCCACATTTTTGCCGACAATACGGGCGGCAGCTACACCGCGAATTTCACCATAGAACGCAACACGTTTGACACGCCAGGTGGTGGATCGTTCGCCGCCATCGCGATTACGAACGGTGCGCCAAGCTCCACGGACACAATCAATGTCTGCGCGAAAATCGGCGGCGCGACTGCATCCGAGAAGAACACGTTGAATCTCTCAGGTGGCTTGGGTGTAGTTGTCGGAGCCAGCGGCGCCGCGGCGGGTCATACATTCAATCTGCCCGGTTACGCAGGAGGCGCCAATCTGACCAACGTCGAGAACTTCATTCAGGGCAATAACGCGGGGTCGTTCTCCACCTTCGCCTACAATGATCCTCCGGCGACGGCGGCCGCATTCACCGGAACCGGTACGAACTGCGGTACGCCACCATCTTTTATGGCGAGCAGCGTCTCGAATGATCTGATGTCAACCGAGGGTTCTCAGACAACCGCTCAGTCCAAGTCCGCTGATCAGGAATCTCTGCGCTCAGCGCTCGGCGAAGGCCCGTATGATCAGAACCTCCGAAAACTGAGACAAGACGAACTGAACTTTACGATTCAGGCGGCCATCGCGCGATGGGTAGAAACAGGCATATCAACCGACGATCTCGCGCGCCTGCAAGGCGTGACTTTTGAGATAGCGGATCTGCCGCATAGCGAGTTGGCATCTATTGCCGGAACCAGCGTGAAGATTGATCAGACTGCAGCAGGATATGGCTGGTTCTTAGACCAATCTCCAATGGACGACTCGGAATTTGACGTGCCAGTTCCCGGCAAGGAACTTCAAACGACAGAACTGAGCCCGGCCCACGAGGGAATGGACTTGCTTACCGTCGTCATGCATGAGCTGGGTCTGGTATACCAACAGGGCAAGAAGAGTATTTCCAAACAACTCCGGCCGCTGATTGAGCAGACTCTCTCACCGGCTGTCAGACGTTTGCTGAATTCTCAGACAATACAATTTAAGCAGGTAAGTAAGAACCGATTCGGTAGCGAAGGGAACAAGATTTCGCAAATACGCGAAGGTTCCGCTTTGCGGCAAAAGACGAGTGCCTCCCGGTCCGAAACTTCGGTCAGCAAAGCTAAGGCCGATAGTCAACGCAACAGACTTATGAACCATGCCCGAGGGAGCAGTACGACGGTTGCGAGTCTCAGCAGCATGCTCGCCGACGTTATGCTTAATATCGGCACGTTGCCGGCGGGTGAGAGCGTTACGATCACCTTCAACGTAACAGTCGACGATCCGTTTACCGGAGCCCTGCCGCAGGTTTCTAACCAGGGGACGGTGTCGGGAAGTAATTTCGCGAACGTGCTTACAGACGACCCGAGCGTTGCTGGGACGGCTGACCCGACGGTGACGCCGATCGATTTACCACAAGTTACACTGGCGGTGTCACCTGCCTCGGTTTTGGAAGACGGTGCGACTAATCTGGCCTATACCTTTACTCGGACCGGCTCGACCGCTAACGCCATGACGGTGAACTTCAGCGTGGCTGGCACGGCTTCATTCACGCAGCCCGACTACTCGCAAAGTGGAGCGGCTACGTTTACCGCCACTAGCGGAACACTAGTGATACCGGCCGGCAGCTCGACGGGGACCGTGACCATCGATCCTTCCGCCGATACCACGGTCGAATCTGACGAGACTGTAAATCTAACCGTGACGTCCGGCACGGGCTATACTGTTGGCAGCCCCAGCGCCGCCAGCGGGACAATCATAAATGACGACACGGACGTCAGCGTCGCGGTGTCTCCCGCGTCAGTTGCGGAAGATGGCGCGACCAATCTTGTTTACACCTTTACTCGCGTGGGCTTAACCACTAACGCGCTAACGGCGAACTTCTCGGTGGGTGGAACTGCCAGCTTTGGCGCCTCACCCAACGACTACACGCAGACAGGCGCTACGAGCTTCACTCCGCCTACTGGCACGGTGACATTTACTGCGGGCAGCTCCACTGCGACGATAACCGTCAATCCGGAAGCGGATAGCACTGTCGAAGCCGACGAGACGGTTGTCCTTTCTGTAACTTCGGGGGCCGGCTATAACGTGAGTTCACCTTCCTCGGCATCAGGCACGATCACCAACGACGATGCCGATGTCAGCGTTGCGGTGTCTCCTGCTTCAGTCGCCGAGGACGGTGCCACGAACCTCGTCTACACTTTCACCCGCACTCGGTTTATCGGAAGCGCGCTGACGGTGAACTTCTCGGTGGGCGGGACGGCAGTCTTTGGTCCTTCGCCAGACGATTACACTCAGACGGGCGCGACCACCTTCAATACAACCACGGGCAGCGTAACCTTCGCGGCTGGCAGCTCGATGGCGACGGTAACGGTCGATCCCGAAGCGGACACCACACCGGAGCCGGATGAAACCGTTGACATCACCTTAACCCCGGGGGCCGGCTATAACGTCGTAAGCCCGGGCTCAGCCACTGGAACCATTCTCAACGATGACACCATCGTCACCGCCGCAGTGTCGCCCTCGTCCACAGCG
>WNFR01005112.1_pt1 | contig 13443 bp, 13 predicted proteins | sample 5400221 | NCBI WGS metagenome assembly WNFR01 (sample SAMN13153357, study PRJNA577476) | soil metagenome | isolation source: 40 cm soil under Madrone tree | place: USA:California | collected 2016-06-14
CGGGCAACGGCCAGGAGGCGCTGGCTTTGCTGGCCCGCGAACCGGTCATCAATCTCCTGTTCACCGATGTCGTCATGCCGGGCGGCATGCATGGCCGCGCGCTGGCGCAGGAGGCAAAGAAACAGCGGCCCGATATGCGTGTGCTCTACACCTCGGGCTATATCCAGGACACGATGGTGCACCAGGGCAAGCTGGACGAAGGCGTCGAACTCTTGAACAAACCCTATCGCCGCCACGACTTGGCAATGAAGGTGCGGGAGATTCTGGATCGGCCGGCCGAGGCGTGAACGAGAAAGGGCCCCGCCGTTTCGGCGGGGTCCTTTGTTAATTGGTGGAGCCAAGCGGGATCGAACCGCTGACCTCTACAATGCCATTGTAGCGCTCTCCCAGCTGAGCTATGGCCCCGAAGCAGCATTGGGCGGCGCCTGGGCGGGCCGCCATGATAGGTCGGGCGCCAACCTATGAACCGGGCACCCGGGTTTCAAGCGAAAAAACGTCACCCCGATCCGCGGGCTGGCCGATCCTGGCGCCCGCCGAAGTTCAGCGCTCGTCGCCCTCTTCGACCTTCTCGATCACCTCGGCGACATCGTCCTCGTCCTCGCCGAGCTCGGAGGCATCTTCCAATACCTCCTCCTCCTCGTCGGCGGCGACTTCGAGATCGCCCTCCGCCACCTCGACATCGGGCACGACCTCCGCCGGTGCCGGTTTCTTGGGCGCGGGCTGTGGCCGGCCGCGACGCGGCGGCTTCACGGCTTCGGGTTCGAAGACCTTATGGCACTTCGGACAAACGATCGGATCCTTGTTCAGGTCATAGAAGCGAGCGCCACATTCCTGGCACTGGCGCTTCGATCCCCAGGCTTGCTTCAACACTCGTGACATCCTCCGGGCAAGGGGCGCCTAAAATCGCGCTGCCAATTGCCATGATCGGCAGGCCCTGTCAAAAGGTAATTGGCGCGGCCGGTTCCACCCGTCAAGCTCCGGGGCGAATATCCGGCACGTCAGGGACGAAGGGAGAGAGACGATTTATAAGCCGCTCTTATCCGGAACCGCAGGCGCGCTGTCAGGCAGTGCCCGCGTGCCGGGGGACAAATCCATCTCTCATCGCGCGCTGATGGTGGGGGCGCTGGCGGTGGGTGAAACCGAGATCCATGGCCTGCTGGAGGGCGAGGACGTGCTGCGCAGCGCTGCGGCCATGCGGGCGCTCGGCGCCCAGGCGTGTCGCGATGAGGCCGGCATCTGGCGCGTCATCGGCCGGGGCATCGGCGGGCTGGTGGAGCCCGAGGACGTGCTCGATCTCGGGAACGCGGGAACCGGCGCGCGCCTGCTCATGGGCATCGTTGCCGCGCACCCGATCGCCGCGGTCTTCACCGGCGATGCCAGCCTGCGCCGCCGGCCCATGGGCCGGGTGATCGAGCCCTTGCGCCAGATGGGCGCGCGTTTTGCCGGACGGGCCGGCAACTGCCTGCCCCTGATGGTAAGCGGCACCGGCGATGCCATGCCCATCCGCTATCGCCTGCCCGTGCCCTCGGCCCAGGTGAAATCGGCAATCCTGCTGGCCGGGCTCAACACCCCGGGGGAGACCATGGTGATCGAGCCCGAGCCGACGCGCGATCACACGGAGCTGATGCTGCGCCATTTCGATGCGGAGATTCTGAGCCGCGACACTCCCGAGGGCCGCGCCGTCACCATCATCGGTCAGCCCGAAATTACCGGCCGGCGCATCGAGGTGCCTGCCGATCCCTCTTCGGCGGCATTTCCCCTGGTGGCCGCCTTGCTGTTGCCCGGATCGGACATCCTGCTTACCAATGTGGGGCTGAATCGCCATCGCATCGGCCTGCTCGATACCCTGATCGAGATGGGCGCCGCCATCGAGATCCGCGACCGGCGCGAACAGGCGGGCGAGCCTGTCGGCGATATAAGCGTGAAGGCGAGCCGCCTTCGCGGCGTCAACGTGCCCGCCTCGCGCGCGCCTTCCATGATCGACGAATATCCGATCCTGGCGGTGGCCGCCTCCTTTGCCGATGGCGAGACGGTGATGCGGGGCCTGGGCGAGCTGCGGGTCAAGGAGAGCGATCGCCTGGGCGCGGTTGCCCGGGGGCTTGTCGCCTGCGGCGTCGATATTGCCGAGGGGCCCGACAGCCTGACGGTGCGCGGGCGCGCCGCCAAGCCCGCGGGGGGGGTGCGCATCGAGACGGCGCTGGACCATCGCATCGCCATGGCGTTCCTCGTCCTGGGCATGGCGGCCGAACGGCCCGTCGCCATCGACGACGGATCGCCCATCCACACCAGTTTCCCGGGCTTCGTGGCCTTGATGAACGGCCTGGGCGGCAGGCTCGCGGCCCCGTGACATCCCATGACATCTAAGCCGGCGGTGGTCATTGCCGTCGACGGGCCGGCAGCCTCCGGCAAGGGAACCTTGGCGCGGCGCCTGGCAGCCCATTACGGCCTTCGCCACCTGGATACGGGCCTGCTCTACCGCGCTGTTGGATTGCTGGCCGCGGCGGAGGGCCAGGACCCGGTAAAGGTGGCGGAAAATCTCAAATTTTCCGACTTGGATAGCCCCTACCTCCGGGGCGATGCGGCGGCCCAGGCCGGGTCAAGGGTGGCAGCGATCCCTGCAGTTCGGGCGGTGCTGCGCGACGTGCAGCACCGCTTCGCCGCATCGCCCCCCGGCGCGGTGCTGGACGGGCGCGATATCGGCACCGTCGTATTTCCCGAGGCGCCGGTAAAGCTGTATATCGACGCGCCGGTGGCGGGCCGGGCCCGGCGGCGCCATAAGGAGTTGATCGAGCGGGGCCTCAAGAGTATATACAGCCGCGTTTTGCAGGAGATGAAGGAGCGTGACGCTCGCGACCGCGGTCGCAAGGTCGCTCCCCTGGCCGCGGCCAAGGATGCGTTGGTGATCGACAGCTCGAAGCTGGACGCCGACGCCGTTTTTTCCCGGGCGGTTGCCTATATAGACCGCATTCTGCCGAACCTCGGTCCGGGATCGTCCCGGGCGTGATTGACCCAAGACCGCCGGACACAACCGGTCGGCCGGAAATGTGAAGAAAGGAACTATCGCTACATGGCTAAGGCCGCTCTATCCACCCCGCCCAAGGAAAATTTCGCAGCCCTGCTCGAGGAATCGCTGGGTGCGGGTAACGGTCTCGAAGGCAGCGTGCTGAAAGGCATCGTCGTCTCCATCGAGAATGATTTCGCCCTCGTCGACGTCGGGCTCAAATCCGAAGGTCGCGTGCAGCTGAAGGAATTCGGCCAGCCGGGCCAGAAGGCCGATATCAAGATCGGCGATACCGTCGAGGTCTATCTCGAGCGCATGGAAGACAAGAACGGTGAAGCCGTTCTGAGCCGCGAGAAGGCGCGCCGCGAGGAGGCCTGGACCCAGCTCGAAAAGACATTCAAGGAAAACCAGCGCGTCACCGGCATTATCTTCGGGCGCGTCAAGGGCGGTTTCACCGTCGATCTCTCGGGCGCCGTGGCCTTCCTGCCCGGCAGCCAGGTCGATATACGCCCGGTGCGCGACGTGGGCCCCCTCATGGGCACGCCACAGCCCTTTCAGATTCTCAAGATGGACCGCGCACGCGGCAATATCGTCGTCTCGCGCCGCGCCGTCATGGAAGAGAGCCGCGCCGAAGCCCGCTCCGAACTCGTCTCCTCGTTGCGCGAGGGCCAGATTCTCACCGGCGTGGTCAAGAACATCACCGACTACGGCGCCTTCGTCGATCTCGGCGGCGTCGACGGTCTGCTGCACGTGACCGACATCGCCTGGCGGCGCATCAATCATCCCTCCGAGGCGCTTTCCATCGGCCAAAGCGTGCAGGTCCAGGTCATCCGCTTCAATCCAGAGACCCAGCGCATCTCGCTGGGCATGAAGCAGCTGGAAGCCGATCCCTGGGACAAGGTCGAAGTCAAATACCCGGTGGGCGCTAAGTTCACCGGCCGCGTCACCAACATCACCGACTACGGCGCCTTCGTGGAGCTGGAGCCGGGCATCGAAGGCCTGGTCCATGTCTCCGAGATGAGCTGGACCAAGAAGAACGTTCATCCCGGCAAGATCGTCTCCACCAGCCAGCAGGTCGAAGTCATGGTGCTCGACGTCGATCCGGCCAAGCGGCGCATCAGCCTGGGTTTGAAGCAATGCATGGAGAATCCCTGGGGCGCCTTCCGCGACAAGTATCCGGCGGGAAGCGAACTAACCGGCGAGGTCAAGAACATCACCGAGTTCGGACTGTTCGTGGGCCTGCCGGGGGAAATCGACGGCATGGTCCATCTCTCCGACCTCGACTGGCAGAAGCCGGGGGAACAGGCCATCACGGCCTATAAGAAGGCCGACCTGGTCAAGGTGAAGGTGCTGGACGTCGATGTGGAAAAGGAACGCATTTCGCTGGGCATCAAGCAACTGACGCCGGACAATTTCGCGGGCTCGGCCGCGACCCACAAGAAGGGCGATGTCGTCACCGTCACCGTCACCGCCATCAACGAGGGCGGCGTGGAGGTGGCGCTGACCGACGGCGCGGTCGGCTTCATCCGCAAGGCGGAGCTCTCGCGCGAGCGCAGCGAGCAGCGTCCGGATCGGTTCGCTGCAGGCGACAAGCTCGACGCCAAGATCACGGTCATCGACGCCAAGACGCGCAAGCTGAACCTCTCGATCAAGGCCCGCGAGGTGGAAGAAGACAAGAAGGCGCTGGAGGAATTCGGCTCGTCGGATTCGGGTGCCAGCCTGGGCGATATCCTGGGCGCTGCGATTTCCAAGGCCCAAAAGGCCAAGGGCGACGATGAAGAGGAGGCAGACGCAGCCAAGCCGAAGGTCAAGGCCAAAACCGCCAAGGCTAAGCCGAAGAACGAGGCCGAGGCCGAATAGCTCCTTATCTCCAGCTTAAGACGGTTTTAAGGGCCCGGCGGCATCCCGCCGGGCCCTTTTTGCTGCCCCGGCCCTGCCCGAATCGGCCGTATTTTTGCGACTCGTTGCAAAAAGTGGTTTTATCTTAAATACTTATCCTTGACGCCCAGGGTTCGCTTTGGCACTTTTCCCGGGCAGAGGGCGTCGGCCTGGCCGGCTTACCCTGGGGGCATATGATGACGAAGTCTGAATTGATCCTCCGGATCGGGGAGCTTAATCCCCATCTTTACCATCGCGATGTGGAGCGCATCGTGGTCACCATCTTCGACGAGATCGCCACCGCCTTGGCGCGCGGCGACCGAGTGGAGTTGCGCGGCTTCGGGGCGTTTTCCATCAAACATCGCGACGCCCGAACCGGGCGCAACCCGCGCACCGGCGATACGGTGGAGGTTTCGCGCAAGGTCATTCCCTTCTTCAAGACCGGCAAGCAATTGCGCGAACGGCTCAACGGCAATCAGACCTAGCCCTCGGTGCGGCAGGTTTCATACATTTTCGGGCTGGTCCTGACGGTCGTTCTGGTCGTCTTCGCCATCGACAATGGCGCGCCCATGACCATCAGCCTCTGGCCGCTGCCGTGGCAGGCGAGCCTCCCCGGTTTCATCGCCCTGTTCCTGGCCCTTCTGGTGGGTTTCTTCGTAGGCGCCGCCGCCGCCTGGCTTTCCGGGGGCAAGACCCGCAAACGCGCCCGCGATCTGGCGGAAACATCCCGCGCCCAGGCCCATCAGATCGCCGAGCAGGAGCGCCGCTACGCAGCATCCCGCGCGCCCACGCCGCCGCCCGCCGCAACCCCTGCGGCCACGTTGCCGCCGCCGCGCTGAACTGCAAAATCGACACCGGCCTTCAGGCCCGGGCGGTGCAGAGATCACGAGCGTGATGAAGATCTGTCCCGCGGCGGGCGGATTGCCCATGAGCGAAGGCTCTGCCGGTATCGGTGCAAATCGCCTTCTGCTATAGAAGCGCCCCATGCCGCCCCGGATTCTTCTTGCTCTCGACACCCCCGATGTCGCAATCGCCACCGCCCAGACGCGCGCGGTGGGCGACGCCATCGACGGCATCAAGCTGGGGCTGGAATTCTTCATCGCCAACGGACCGGCCGGCGTGGCAAGCGTTCAGCGCGAGGGCCGGCCTCCAGGCGGCCGGGCACCATGTCGTACCGGCGGTGCGATATCCCGCCGAAACCGATCGCCTCCTCCCGGCGGCCCGCTCGATCAAGGTCGATTTCAACCGTGATATTCGACCGAGCGATTGGAGCCCCCGTTTGACCGGGATTGACGCCGTCATCAACTGTGCCGGCATTCTTCAAGGGCGCCCGGGCCAATCCATCGAAGCGATCCATGCCACCGCGCCGAAGGCGCTGTTCACGGCCTGCCGGCAAGCCGGCGTGAAACGCGTCATCCAGATTTCCGCCATCAGCGCGGAGCATTCTGCCGGTACCGCCTATGCCTCGACCAAGCGTGAAGCCGACAACTTCCTGGCCGCAAGCGACTTGGACTGGGTTATCCTGCGGCCCTCGCTGGTGTACGCCGAAGGCGCATATGGCGGCACGGCGTTGTTTCGTGCCTTGGCGGCGCTGCCATTCCTGATCCCCGTCATTGGCCGCGGCGATCAGGCCTTCCAACCGATCCACATCGATGATCTCACCGCCACGATCCTTGCCATTCTCGAACGGTCCGCGATTCGGCAGACTATTGTCGATCCTGTCGGCCCCGAAACGCTGACTATGCGGCGAATGCTCCTCGATCTTCGGCGCTGGCTCGGATTTTCGCCCGTGCCCGTTGTCGAAGTTCCGCTGGCCTTGATTCGCGCCGCTGCACGGACGGGCGACATTCTTGGCGGAACGGTAAATACCACCGCGCTTCGCCAGCTCGAGTTTGGCAATGTGGGCAGCTTGGAGCGATTCGTCGACGCCACCGGCATCCAGCCGCGGCGGTGGCACGATGCGCTTCTCGCGCGCCCTTCTCAAAGCCAGGACCGCTGGCATGCGCGGATTTATTTTCTGCGTCCGTTGCTGCGCCTGGCCCTCGCCGGCTTGTGGATCGTCTCGGGCATTGTTGGGTTGCGGCAGCCGGCATCCGCTGTTTCTTCAACCCTGGCCAGCTTCGGCCTCGTCGGGGCCGTAGGTTCGGCAGTCCTCTGGGTGAGTTGCCTGCTCGACGTTTTCATCGGCACGGCCCTTGTTCTCCGCCTGAGGCCTGGCCTATTGGCGATCGTCCAGCTCGCCGTCATCCTCGGCTATACGATCGGCCTCACCTATGCCCGACCCGCGCTGTGGTTCGATCCTTTCGGACCCCTGCCCAAGAACCTGCCCGTCATGATCGCGATCCCGCTTTTGGCCGCGATGGAGCGCGAGCGGTGAGCGACCCCTATTCCTGGGCCAAGCTCCTGCACATCGTGAGCTCGACGGTACTTTTCGGCACAGGGCTTGGAACGGCGTTCCAAATGTGGATGGCCCATCTCTCGGGCGACCCGCGGTCGATCGCCATCGTGTCGCGGAATACCGTCATCGCCGATTTCCTTTTCACGACGCCCGCGATCGTCATCCAACCCGCGACCGGGATCGCTCTCGTTTGGCTGTCTGGGTTTGATCCGTTGGCTTCATGGCTGGTCGTTACCTACGCGCTATACGCTCTGGCTGGCGCATGCTGGCTACCGGTGGTGTGGCTTCAGATCCAGGTTCGAAATCTGGCCCTGGAGGCCGTCGCGGCCAATAGGCCGCTGCCGACAGAATATCGCCGCTACATGAGGCTCTGGTTTGCATTGGGCTGGCCGGCCTTCGTCGCCGTCGTGGCAACCTTCTGGTTAATGGTATCGAAACCGGCGCTTTGGCACGCCTGGGGTTGATTTCGAAGATTTGTCCCACGGGCGGCCGGCTTGTCCATGGACGAAGTCTCTGCCGGTATCGGTGCAAATCGCCTTCTGCTATAGAAGCGCCCCATGCCGCCCCGGATTCTTCTTGCTCTCGACACCCCCGATGTCGCAATCGCCACCGCCCAGACGCGCGCGGTGGGCGACGCCATCGACGGGATCAAGCTGGGGCTGGAGTTCTTCATCGCCAACGGACCGGCCGGCGTGGCAAGCGTTCAGCGCGAGGGCCGGCCTCTATTCCTCGATCTGAAGCTGCACGACATTCCCAATACGGTCGCCGGCGCCGTTCGTTCGGCCTTGAGCCTGAAGCCCCTGCTGCTGACCGTGCATGCGGGCGGCGGCCCCGAGATGCTGCGCGCCGCGGCCGATGCGGCGGCGGCCGGCGGCCCTGCGCGACCCCTGGTGATCGCCGTCAGCGTGATGACCAGCCTCGACGATGACGATCTGGTGGCCGTCGGCCAGCTGCCACCCACCACGGATCAAGTGCGTCGCCTGGCGGCCCTCGCCCAAGCCCAGGGTTGCGACGGCGCCGTCTGTTCGGCCCATGAGATTTCCATCCTGCGCCGCGATTGCGGGCCGGATTTCAAGCTGGTGGTGCCGGGCCTGCGGCCCGCATCGGGCGAGGTGGCCGACCAGAAACGAGTCATGACCCCGGGTGAGGCGGCGGGCCTGGGCGCCGATTTCCTGGTCATCGGCCGGCCCATTACGGGCGCCTCAGATCCCGCCGCAGCGGCGCGCCGGATTCGGCAAGAGGTCGCCGCGCCATGACTGATAAGCTCCCCATCGTAGCGACGCTGCGAGAGGCGGGCCAACTCGTCCTGCAGAACCGCGGCGATCTGCTTCGCGTCGGAATCGTCTTTATCATCGGCTTCTTCGCGGTCGGCGCTATCGTCTGGAGTTATCTGCTGCCTTTGCTCGCCGGCGCCGGCGTCGCGGCGACCGGCCGCATGAACATCGATCCGCGACTGCCGGCGGGATTGCTGCTGACCGGCGTCATCGAATTCCTTCTGTTCGCCGTCTTCGCCGTCGGCTGGCATCGGGTGATCCTGCTTGGCATCCATCGGGCGGGCAGAGGTCTGGGCGTGCAATTGGGCGGGCGTGAGCTGCGCTATTTCGGGCGTCTGTGGATCTGCTTCCTGGGCAGCATCGCCATTGCCACCGCGTTCACCGCCGTCGAGCAGTTGATCGGCGCGGCGGTGGCGGCCAGTCCGGAAAACTTCATCCTCGCCGCCGAAGTCAGCTATGTCTTGGCCTCGGCCTATGTCTTCTGCCGAATCGCTCCCGCCTTCGCTGCCTTGTCCGTCGACCTGCCCTTCGGTTTCCGCCAGGCCTGGCAAGCGACGAGAGGCAACGGGCTTCGCCTCATGGCAATCTACCTCCTGGCCGCCGCGGGCTGGCTGCTGGTGAGCCTGTTCTTCGGCCTCATCGCCGGCGCGCTCGGCCTCAGCACGGCCGCGCCCTATACGCTCATCCTCGTCAATGCCGTGGCCTTGGCCGGGATGTTCGCTTTGCTGGTCACCGTCAACGCCATCGTTTTCCGCCGGCTCTCGGGCTGGAAGGGGCCGGTGTGAGATGGCGCTGAAAGCCAAGATCTGCGGGCTGAACCATCCGGCGGCCGTAGCGGCGGCAATTGCCGGCGGGGCCAGCCATCTGGGCTTCGTGTTCTATCCGCCAAGTCCCCGCGCCATCGAGCCCGGCAAGGCGGCGGTGCTGGGGGCGAATGTTCCGCCGGGCATCGTCAAGGTCGGGCTCTTCGTCGATGCCTCCGACGAGGAGATTGCGCAGGCCTTGGCCGAGGCGCCGCTCGACATGCTGCAGCTTCATGGCGACGAGACGCCGCGCCGGGTGAAGGACATCCGCCGGCGCTTCGCCAAGCCGGTGATGAAGGCGCTGCGCATCGCGTCGGCGGCGGATATCGCCGCGGCGGACGAATATCTGCCGGCGGTCGATTGGCTGTTGTTCGATGCCAAGCCGCCGCCGGAAATGACAAGCGCCCTGCCTGGAGGCAATGCCATCAGCTTCGACTGGTCGCTGATCGCCGGGCGGAGCTGGTCCAGGCCCTGGATGCTCTCCGGCGGACTCGATGCCGGCAATCTCGCCGGCGCCGTCGCCACCACCGGCGCCAGGACGGTGGATGTCTCCTCCGGCGTCGAGGATTCTCCCGGCCGCAAGAGCCCGGAGAAAATCACCGCCTTCCTAAAACTGGTGGCGTCGCTTTAGACGTGGGTCATGCCGGCACCGGCGGGCCGCTCTAGAACCATCGTCCCGCCGGCGAATTGCCGCCTCGCATGTCAGGGGCTATAACCGGCAACCCTTCTGCGGATCATTCCGATGTCACGCCCTAACGGCCTCGTCGTCACCGCGCTCTTGACCGCGCTTGTCGCCTTGGGGCCGATGTCGACCGATCTCTATCTGCCCTCGCTCCCGGGCCTTCTGCGCCATTTCGATGCCGATATCGCCGAGGTCCAGCTGACCCTCAGCGTCTTTCTGGTGGGGCTGGCGGTCGGCCAATTGGTCTATGGCCCGCTCTCCGATCGCTTCGGCCGCCGGCCGGTGCTGCTGGCGGGATTGATATTGTACGTGGTGGCGAGCGCGATCTGCGCGCTGGCGCCCGGCGTGCCCACCCTGATCGCCGCCCGGCTGCTGCAGGCGACCGGCGCCTGCGCTGGCCCTGTCGTCTGCCGCGCGGTGGTGCGCGATGTGCATGGCCGCGAAGGGGCCGCGCGCATTCTGTCCTATATGGGCGCGGCCATGGCGCTGGCGCCCGCATTGGGGCCGATCCTGGGCGGTTTCGTCGAAGCCTGGCTGGGCTGGCGGGCGAATTTCGCCATCCTCTGTATCTATGGCGCCGTTGGATTGGCGCTGACCGCGGCGATCCTGCCGGAAACGGCACCCCATCGCGGCGAGAGCGGCGGCGGGCTGGATGCCGCCTTGCGCGGTTATCTCGGCCTGTTGGGCCAGCGCGTCTATATCGGATTCGTGCTCTGCTGCGCGCTGGCCTATGGCGGGATCTTCAGTTTCATCTCGGGTTCCTCCTTCGTCTTCGTCGACATCATCGGCCTGGCCCCGCAGCTTTACGGCGTCTGCTTCGGGGCCATCGTGCTGGGTTACATCCTGGGCACGCTGGTGGGCGGCCGGCTGACCCGGCGCATCGGCGTGGAACGGCTGGTAAGGACCGGCGGTTTGATTTCCGCCGTGGGTGGCCTGGCCCTTCTCCTCTCGGTCTGGACCACCGGCGCCAGCGTCCCCGGCATCCTTTTGCCTACCGTCATTTACATGGTCGGGACGGGGCTGGTACTGCCCAACGCCATGGCCGGCGCTATCGGTCCCTTCCCGCGCATGGCGGGCACGGCCGCAGCCTTGCTGGGATTCGTCCAGATGGGCTTGGCGGCGGCGGGCGGTGTTGCCATCGGTCATCTGGCCAACGGCACCGCGATCCCCATGGCGGCGGGCATCGCATTGGCCGGTCTGTTGCAGCCGCTGATCTATTGGCTGCTTATTTCCGCTGTTTCGCCAGGATCCGCAGTTTCTCGATGATGTTCTGAATCGCCGGCGAGGGCGTGTTGTTGCCAAGCGGGGTTTGGGGATCCGTGGGCTCAATGACGGTGGTGGGCGTTATCGGCGTCATCGGCCCCGCCGGCATCGGGCTGATCGGGGTCAGCGCGATCACCGGCAGTTCCCCCGCGGGCACGGGCAGCGGCTGCGGCGGCTTGCCGGCCAGTGCCAGCGCCATGAAATCATGCCAAATCCGGGTGGGTAGGGACCCGCCGGTCACCTTGTTCATCGGCGAGTTGTCGTCATTGCCGACCCATACGCCGGTGGTGAGTTCGGCGGTGAAACCGATGAACCAGGCATCGCGGTAATCCCCGCTGGTGCCCGTCTTGCCGGCAACGGGGCGGTCGAGGGCCGCCGCGCGGCCGGTGCCCGAGAGCACCACCGCCTGCATCATGTCGAGCATCTCGCTGGCCGCATGCGCCCCCACCACCTGGCCGGGACCGGAGCCGCCGCGCTTGTAGAGCACGTTGCCCTGGGAATCGAGAATCTGCGCGATGCCATAGGGCCAGACGCCATTGCCGCGATTGGCGAAGGCGGCATAGGCGCCGGTCATTTCCAACAGTGACACGCCGCTGGCGCCCAGCGCGATGCTGGGTCCATCGGTCAGATCGGATGTCACGCCCAGGCGGCGCGCCGCATCGATCACCTTGGCATGGCCGATCCTTTCGGATATCTGCACCGCGACGCTGTTGAGGGAGCGGGCGAAGGCATCGCGCAGGCTGACCGGGCCGTAGTAGCGATCGTCATAATTGTTGGGCCGCCAGTTGCCAACGGAGATCGGCCCGTCCACCAGCGTGTCTTCCGGCGTCATGCCGCCTTCCATGCCGGCCAGATAGACGAACAGCTTGAAGGAGGATCCCGGCGGGCGCAGCGCCTGGGTCGCGCGGTCGAACTGGCTCTCCCCGTAATCGCGCCCACCGACCAGCGCACGCACCGCGCCGTCCGGCGAAAGGGCAACGAGTGCCGCCTGGTTGGCGTTCTTCGCCACGTCGGCGTCGCTCAGCGTCTTGCTGACGACGGCCTCGGCCGCCTGCTGGGCCTGGGCATCAATGGTGGTGACGACCACCAGATCGCGATCGATATAGTTCACATAGCTCGAGACCTGATCCAGCACCCAGTCGGCGTAATATTGGCCGCTCGCTGCCGTGGGCGTCTTCAGATTGGCGACACCCTGGGAAATCGCCCGGCCGGCGTCGGCATCGGTCATGTAGCCGGCCGCCACCATACTGGCCAGAACCAGCTTGGCCCGATCGGTCGCACGCTTGGGATCGCTCAATGGGTTGTAACGCGAGGGCGCCTTCACCATGCCGGCCAGCATGGCCGCCTCGAAGGGCGTGGCCTTGGCCGCCGGCTTGCCGAAATACTTGCGCGCTGCGGCGTCGACACCATAGGTTCCGGCGCCGAAATAAACCCGGTTCAAATAGAGCGTCAGGATCTGCTGCTTGGTGAGGGTGTGTTCCAGCCAGAGCGCCAGCAGCAATTCCTGACCCTTGCGCCGAACGGTGCGGTCGGGCGTAAGGAAAACATTCTTGGCCAGTTGCTGGGTGATGGTGCTGCCGCCCTGAACCAGACGGCCAGCACGGATATTGGTGACGATGGCGCGCATCAGGCCTTGGGGATCGACGCCGAAATGGCTGTAGAAGCGGCGGTCTTCCGTCGCCAACAAGGCATCGGGGAGATAGGGGGGCAGTTCGTCGAGATTGACCTGCTTGCCGTAGAGGTCCCCATAGCTCGCCAGAATCTGCCCATCGGTCGTGACCAGGGTGATGCTGGGCCGCCGCGCGGCGTTGGTGAGGCGGCTCAGATCCGGCAGGTCATAGGCAAGCCAGGCGACGAAACAAAGGCCGATGAAGAACCCCCAGATCGCCAACACGGCGGTCCATTTGAGCAGGCTTGCGCCCAGCCTGCGGCCGCTGCCCTTGGCCCTGGCCTTGCGTTTCTTGCCCTTGTCCTTGGCTTTACCGGTCTTGCTCATGTTCGCCGCCTGTTTAGGCGATTCGCCCGTCTATTGCCATGTCCGCCTGAGGGTCGATCGGTGCCGCCGCTTGCGAGGCGATCCTGCCTCCGACATATTGCCGCGCCATGAAACGGCCTCTCATCCGCCCGGCGCGAATCGACGACGC
>WNFR01005115.1_pt1 | contig 13442 bp, 11 predicted proteins | sample 5400221 | NCBI WGS metagenome assembly WNFR01 (sample SAMN13153357, study PRJNA577476) | soil metagenome | isolation source: 40 cm soil under Madrone tree | place: USA:California | collected 2016-06-14
GACGCCGGAAGGCTATCTGAGCAACAATGCCGGCGGCATCCTTGGCGGCATCTCCAGCGGCCAGGACATCGTGGTCAATATTGCGGTAAAGCCGACCTCGAGCATCCGCCTGCCGCGGCGTTCGATCGACAAGCACGGCGAGCCGACCGTGGTCGAAACCACCGGGCGCCATGACCCTTGCGTGGGCATACGCGCCACGCCCATCGCCGAAGCGATGCTGGCGCTGGTGCTGATGGACCATGCGTTGCGCCATCGCGCGCAGAATGCCGACGTGCGCTGCCCTACACCCAGGATTGCCGCGCGTGCTCCGGCCGGGGCAGCGAGCGCGGGCAATGCCAGCCAGGCAACCGATCCCGACCCCGACGAAGCGTAAGGCCGATCACCCCAGTGAGCTGGCTGCAGCGCCTCGCCGAGGTCAATGAACAGGACTGGGTCCCGCTAGGGACCCCGGCGTTTGTTGCGGCCACCCTCGGCATCGCGCTTGTTGCTTTCCTCGCCAACACCGGCCAGCGTTGGGTTTTCCTGCTCGACAACGCCAATCTCGCCTTGCACGAAGCCGGTCACCCGATCTTCGGCCTGCTTCTGGGCGATCGCATCACCGTTTATGGCGGCACGCTCGCGCAGCTGCTGTTTCCGGTTGGCGCAGCCGCGACGTTCTGGCGGCGCCGCGAGGCGCTGTCGTTCGCGCTGTGCGCGGTGTGGCTGTTCGAGAATTTCTGGAACATCGCCCGCTACATGGCCGATGCGCGCGCGCAGGTGCTGCCGCTGGTCGGCAGCGGCGAGCACGACTGGACCGAGATCTTTTCCCGCTGGGGCGTACTGGGCCGTGATACCGGCATCGCCGGTTTCGTTACCCTCCTGGGCTGGCTCGGCGTGCTGATCGCCTGGGGCTGGCTGGCGCGGCGCTGGTGGCTCGAGCGCGAGCTCGGACAGCGCTGAGGGGGTCGGGTTAGTCCATGGCGCGCGGATCGTTTTACTTCCGGCTTTCCAATTTCTATTTCTGGTACTTCGCATTCATCGGCGCGTTCGCGCCGTATTTCGCGTTGTATCTGAAATCGCTGGGATTCTCCGCTTCCCAGATCGGCGTGCTGCTTGCCGTCAATCCGGTGGCGCGCGTCCTCGGACCGAATATCTGGGGGTGGCTGTCAGACCATTACGGTGCGCGCGGCCAGCTGATTCGTCTGACCGCGGTGGGAACGGCGGTCGCGTTCGTCGCGGTGTTCTTCAACCGCGGAATCGGCTGGATGTTCACCGCGTTGCTGGTGTTGAACATTTTCTGGTGCGCGGTGCTGCCGTTGGCGGAATCGGCCACGCTCAACCTGCTGGGCTCGAGGATCGGCACTTACGGGCGCATTCGGCTGTGGGGCTCGGTCGGGTTCGTGGCGGTGGTCGTCGCCGGCGGCTATTGTCTCGATTACTTCGGTATCAGCTCGCTTGCGCCGATGGTTCTGACGCTGCTGGTGCTGATGGCGGCGAGCACCTTTCCGCTGCCGCGCGACCGCGAACCTTCGCACCACGGCGAGCATGCGCCGATTCTGCGCATCGTGACGCAGCCGGCGGTCATTGCGCTGTTTGCCGGATTTTTTCTCATGCAGGTGGCGCACGGGCCGTACAACGGCTTTTACTCGATCCACCTGGTCGAGGCCGGCTACTCGAAAAAGGCGGTGGGCTGGTTGTGGGCGTCGGGTGTGATGGCCGAAATCGGATTGTTTGTGTGGCTCCCGCGCCTGATGCGGGCGTACAGCCTGAACCAGATTCTGCTGTTCAGTTTCGGCTGTGCATTCGCGCGTTTTCTGCTGATCGCCTGGGGGGTCGGTTCGATTCCGGTCATGGTGGTGGCGCAGCTCATGCACGCGATCACTTTCGGCGCTTATCACGCCGCCGGCGTGGCGGCAATGCACCAGATCTTTCGCGGCCGCAACCAGGCGCGCGGCCAGGCGCTGTACACCAGCCTCGGCTACGGCCTGGGCGGCAAGCTGGGCACGCTCGGCGCTGGCTATGCCTGGGACGGCTGGGGTCCGCAGTGGACTTTCACGTTTGCCGCAGTCGCCGCGTTGCTGGCGTTCCTGGTGGTGTCATGGAAGCCGATGTCCTTCGGCACAAAGCGGGAAATCTAGTCGCGCCAAACTGCCGTCCGACCAGCGGGATATGTCATAATTTCCGCTTGCTCTGAAGGCGCCATGAATCCGCAGACTCTTTACGACAAACTCTGGGCGAGCCACCTGGTCCGGCAGGAACCGGATGGCACCGCGCTGATCTACATCGACCGCCACCTGGTGCACGAAGTCACCAGCCCGCAGGCCTTCGAAGGGCTCAAGCTCGCCGGTCGCAAGCCCTGGCGCATCGACTCGGTGGTGGCCACCGCCGACCACGGACTGGGACAAGGGAATCAGGGATCCGATTTCCAGGTTGCAGGTCGAGACGCTGGACGCCAACATTCGCGAGTTCGGCGCCAAGGCATACTTCCCCTTTCTCGATCGCCGCCAGGGGATCGTGCATGTGATCGGCCCGGAGCAAGGGGCCACGCTGCCAGGGATGACCGTGGTGTGCGGCGATTCGCATACCAGCACCCATGGCGCGTTCGGTTGTCTTGCCCACGGCATCGGCACCTCGGAGGTGGAGCACGTGCTCGCCACCCAGTGCCTGATGCAGAAAAAGATGAAGAACATGCTGATCGAGGTGAACGGCGCGCTCGGCCGCGGCGTCACCGCCAAGGACGTGGCGCTGGCGGTGATCGGCAAAATCGGCACGGCGGGCGGCAGCGGCTATGCGGTCGAGTTCGGCGGCAGCGCGGTACGCGCGCTGTCGATGGAAGCACGCATGACCCTGTGCAACATGGCGATCGAAGCCGGCGCCCGCGCCGGGATGGTGGCGGTGGACGAGACCACCATCGAGTATCTGCGCGGCCGTGCGTTTGCGCCCATAGGCAAGATGTGGGACCGGGCGGTGACCCATTGGCGCACGTTGAAAAGCGACGACAGCGCCCGTTTCGATTTTGTGGTGCGGCTCGATGCCCGCGAGATCAAGCCTCAGGTGACCTGGGGCACCTCGCCGGAAATGGTGGTGCCGGTGGACGGCCGAGTGCCCGATCCGGACAAGGAAAAGGACGCGGTCAGACGCGAGGGCATGGAGCGGGCGCTGACTTACATGGGCCTCAAGCCCAATACCCAGATCACCGATATCCGCGTCGACAAGGTGTTCATCGGCTCATGTACCAACTCGCGCATCGAGGATCTGCGTGCCGCGGCGCAAATCGTGCGCGGCAGGCGCGTTGCCGCCAATGTACGCCTGGCGATGGTGGTGCCGGGCTCAGGCCTGGTCAAGGAACAGGCGGAGAAAGAAGGACTGGACCGGGTGTTTCGCGATGCCGGATTCGAGTGGCGCCAGCCGGGTTGCTCGATGTGCCTGGCGATGAACGACGACCGGCTCGAACCGGGCGAACGCTGCGCCTCGACCTCGAACCGCAACTTCGAGGGACGCCAGGGCGCGGGTGGCCGCACGCACCTGGTGAGTCCGGCGATGGCGGCGGGCGCGGCGATCGCCGGCCACTTTGTCGACGTGCGCTCGGGACTGTAGAGACCGCGATCCGGGAGCAATATGGAGAAGTTCACCCGACTGGAAGGCCTGGCTGCGCCGCTCGATCGCGCCAACGTCGACACCGACGCCATCATTCCGAAGCAGTTCCTGAAGTCGATCAGGCGTTCGGGGTTCGGCGTCAATCTGTTCGACGCGTGGCGTTATCTCGATCACGGCGAACCCGGGATGGATCCTGTGACGCGCAAGCCCAATCCCGATTTCGTCCTTAACCAGCCGCGCTACAGGGGCGCCAACATTCTTCTTGTGCGGAAGAATTTCGGCTGCGGCTCCTCGCGCGAGCACGCACCCTGGGCGTTGGGCGACTTTGGTTTCCGTGCGCTGATCGCGCCGAGTTACGCCGACATCTTTTACAACAATTGCTTCAAGAACGGCCTGCTGCCGGTCGTGCTGCCTGAATCCCAGGTTGATCGCCTGTTTCACGACATCGCCGCGTTCCCCGGATTCAGGCTGGTGATCGATCTCGGCGCGCAGACCGTCGCTTATCCGGACGGCAGCCAGGTGTTCACTTTCGAAATCGATTCCTTCCGCAGACATTGCCTGCTAAACGGGCTGGACGATATCGGGCTGACGCTGCGTCATGTCGACGAGATCAAGGCCTTCGAGGCCAAACGCCGCGTCGAGCAGCCCTGGCTATTCAGCTAGGGTTAAGGGTGAAGAGTGAAGGGTGAAGGGTAAAACCTTGCCCTGCTTGCCCCAAAGCATTCACTCCTTCACGCATTCACGGAATCAATCATGAAAATCGCAGTACTCCCCGGTGACGGCATCGGCCCCGAGATCGTGAAACAGGCGCTCAAGGTGCTCAGGGCGCTGTCGCGCGAAGGCCAGAAATTCGATCTGCAGGAAGCGCCGATCGGCGGCGCCGGTTACGATGCCGGCGGAGATCCCCTGCCGGAATCGACGCTGGCACTGGCCAAGTCCGCGGATGCGGTGCTGCTGGGTGCCGTGGGCGGTCCGAAGTACGACGCGTTGCCCCGGCCAATGCGCCCCGAGCAGGGCTTGTTGCGCATACGCAAGGAACTGGGCCTGTTCGCCAACCTGCGCCCGGCGCTGCTGTACGAGGAGCTTGCCAATGCCTCGACGCTCAAGTCCGAGGTGGTGGCGGGGCTCGACATCATGATCCTGAGGGAGCTGACCGGCGACATCTACTTCGGCCAGCCGCGCGGGCGGCGCGAGACCGGCGGCGGCGAACGCGAGGGTTTCGACACCATGAAATACAGCGAACCGGAGATCCGCCGCATCGCCCACGTCGGTTTCGGCATCGCACGCCAGCGGGCGAAGCGTTTGTGCTCGGTGGACAAGGCCAACGTGCTCGACACCAGCATCCTGTGGCGCGAGGTTGTAAATGAGGTGGCGAAGGAATATCAGGACGTCGAGCTGTCGCACATGTACGTGGACAACGCGGCCATGCAGCTGGTGCGCGCACCCAGGCAGTTCGACGTGATGCTTACCGGCAACATGTTCGGCGATATTCTCTCGGACGAAGCGTCGATGCTCACCGGCTCAATCGGCATGTTACCCTCGGCTTCTCTGGACGCGGGCAACAAGGGTTTGTACGAGCCGATCCACGGTTCCGCTCCGGACATCGCTGGCAGGAACGTGGCCAATCCGCTCGCGACGATTCTTTCGACCGCGATGATGATGCGCTACACCTTCAACCAGCAGGCGCTCGCGGCGCGCATCGAGGCCGCGGTCAGGCGCGTGCTCAAGCAGGGCTATAGGACCGCCGACATCCACGAAGCCGGGACCAGAAAGGTCGGGACCGAAGAAATGGGCGATGCCGTGGTGGCGGCGTTGCGGGCATGACAGGAGGGATGCGCCAATGAATACAAGGGAAGCAGCAGTGGTTTCCTCGCTCCGCACCGGAACGAATGCCGCGATCAGGCGAGTGGGACTGGTCGGCTGGCGCGGCATGGTTGGTTCGGTGCTGTTGCAGCGCATGCGCGAGGAGCGCGACTTCGATCACATCGATCCGGTTTTCTTCACCACCTCGCAAGCCGGAGCCAGGGGCCCGGATATCGGCAAGGACGTCCCGCCGCTCAGGAACGCCGCCGACCTGAAGGAACTCGAAGCAATGCAGGTGATCGTTTCCTGCCAGGGCGGCGACTATACCAACGACATCTACCCGCAGTTGCGCGCCGACGGCTGGAACGGTTACTGGATCGATGCTGCATCGGCGCTGCGCATGCGCGAGGACGCCGCGATCATCCTCGACCCGGTCAATCTCGACGTGATCAGAAAGGCGCTTGCGCGGGGTGTGCGCAATTTCATCGGCGGCAACTGCACCGTCAGCCTGATGTTGATGGGCATGCACGGGCTGCTCAAGGCCGGGGTGGTGGAATGGATGACGGCAATGACCTATCAGGCCGCCTCCGGCGCCGGCGCCCAGAACATGCGCGAGCTGGTGTCACAGATGGGCTACATCCATGGCGCCGCAAAATCGCTGCTCGAAGATCCGGCCTCCTCGATTCTGGAAATCGACCGCAAGGTGAGCGACGCGCTGCGCAGCCGCGCATTGCCGAGCGAGCACTTCGGGCTGCCGCTGGCAGGCAGCCTGATACCGTGGATCGACAAGGACCTTGGCAACGGTCAGAGCCGCGAGGAGTGGAAAGCGCAGGCGGAGGGCAACAAGATCCTGGGACGCGAAGCCAATCCGGTCCCGATCGACGGCGTGTGCGTGCGCATCGGCGCCATGCGCTGCCACAGCCAGGCGCTCACCATCAAGCTGACGAAGGAGCTGCCACTCGAAGAAATCGAAGGGCTGCTGGCATCAGCCAATCAGTGGGTGAAGGTGGTGCCCAATCAGCGTGAGGCTTCGATGCGGGAGTTGACGCCAGCGGCGGTGACCGGCACGCTCATGGTGCCGATCGGGCGATTGCGCAAACTGCCGATGGGCGGCGAGTACCTGGCTGCATTTACCGTGGGCGACCAGTTGCTGTGGGGAGCGGCGGAACCGCTGCGTCGCATGCTGCGAATCCTGCTCGAGCAGTAATGGTTCGCCTCGGTGGGTCCCCGGGGGATACCTCAAATTTGATCGAAAAAGTCTTGGGTTACCGGAGAATGTAAGAGGAAAGTTGAGCTTGCATCTCTAAATCCATGATGTTATTTTAATTACCCTTTATACAAAAACGATCAGGGTGGGCGCCTTGGGCATAACGTCTCTTCGCGCATGGATCCTCGCCGCGTCGTTGCTCGCTGTCTCTGCAGTAGCGCACGGAGCAGGTTTGGGCAAGCTCAACGTCACGTCGGCGCTCGGTGAACCGCTCGATGCGGAGATCGAGCTGTTCGTCGAGAAAAAAGAAATCAGTTCGCTCGCTGCGCGTCTCGCCACTCCGGAGGCGTTCGGTCGCGCCGGCCTGCTTTACTCGAACGCGCTCGACAAGGCCAAGGTCAGCATCGAAAAACGCGCGAACGGTGAGCCCTACCTGCGGCTGACGACCACTCAACCGGTCAACGAGCCCTTCGTCGATTTGCTGGTGGAATTGTCCTGGTCTTCCGGGAGGATCAGCCGCGAGTTCACTGCGCTGCTCGATCCCCCATCGTTGATCGCCGAACGTGCCCGGCAGAAGGCCGCCGAAGCCCAGGTACGCGCTTCCCCACCCAAGCCGGAGCCACAGCCCGAGCCGATTCCCGAACCGCCAGCACAAGCGCCCGCTGCTGCAGCGCCTGCTCCGGAAGCCGCACCTGCCGTGGAATCTCCTGCAGCGGCGCAGGCGCCGGCGAAGACCGAGGCGCCCGCAGTCACCGAGCCCGCCCCATCGGCACCGGTAGAAACCATCGGCGGGCCGATGGCGACCTTCCTCACCGCATCGAATATCAACAGCACCTCCCGCAGCAGCGCTGCAACAAGGGCTGCAACAAGGGCTACAACTGGCGACAGCTATGGCCCGGTGACGCGTGGCGATACGCTGGCCAAGATCGCGCTTGCCACCAAGCCTGCGGGCGTGAGCGTGGAACAAATGCTGGTGCTGCTGTTGCGGGGCAATCCGGATGCCTTCACCGGCAAGAACATGAACCGGCTGAAGACCGGAAAGATCATCAAGCTGCCGCCGCCGGATCAGTACGGCAGCGTCGCGCAGGCCGACGCGCGCAAGGAAGTACTGGTGCAGGCACGCGACTGGCATGCATACCGCGAGCAACTGGCGGCCAAGGCGGGCGAAGCGAAGCCGGCCGCAGAGCCACCCCAGCAGGCGGCCGCCGGGAAAATTACGGCGAAGGTTGAGGATCAGGCCGCCGCAGCGAACCAACAACCGAAGGAAGTGCTGAAGCTTTCGCAAGGCGAACCGGCGGCGGCGGCTCCCGCCGGAGACGCGAAGGCAGGCCAGGGTCAGGCCCGCGTGCGCGCGCTGGAAGAGGAACTGGTGGCACGCGACAAAGCAGTCAAGGATGCCAACGAACGCGTAAGCAAGCTCGAAAAGACCATCAAGGACCTGCAGGCCCTGCTGGAGATCAAGAACAAGGGCATGGCCGACCTGCAGAAGCCGGCTGCCCCGCCTCCGGCTGCGGCCACAACCCCGGCACAACCGGCGCCGGCTCAACCGGCGCCCAAGCCGGCCGCGAAGCCGGAAACGCATGCGACTGTGCCCGTTGCGCCCGCATCAGCACCCGAGGCCAAACCGGCTCCGGCCCAGGCGCCGGTGGCTCCGGCAACGCCGCAACCGAAAATCGAGACCGCGCCGCCGTCCCAACCCGCTCCGCCACCGAAGCCCGCGCCCAAATCCGCGCCGCCACCGGCACCCGAGCCCAGCCTGTTGGATCGGGTGTTGGAGCAACCCGCCTATCTCGGCGCCGGACTCGGTGTGCTGGTACTGATCGGTGCGCTCGCGGTGCGTGCCGTCAAACGTCGCCGGGAATCGAAGGCCGAAGCCGAAGAAGCTGGCCCTGCGCCGGTAGTCGGCGCTGCAGCCCCGTCGTCGCCCGCGTTCAACAGCACTGACACCGACCTGAGCGCGGCCAGCGCGCGCGCGGCAAGCGACATCGCCGAGGAAGTCGATCCGGTCGCGGAGGCGGAGATTTTCCTTGCCTACGGCCGTGATGCCCAGGCCGAAGATCTGCTGAAGGAAGCGCTCGCGGCATCTCCCACGCGCTACGAAATCCACCTCAAGCTGCTGCAGATTTATGCCAATCGCAAAGACACGAACGCGTTCGAACAGCTGGCGCGCGAATTGCAGAAAGGAACCGGCGGCAGCGGATATCTATGGGACCAGGCCGTCACGCTGGGATACCAGATCGATCCGGACAACCCGCGTTACGCAGCCGGCCGGCCCAGCGGCGGCGAAACCGCTGCGGTAGCGGCAGTTGCCGCAGCCGGAGCCGCCGATAATGTCGATTTCAACGTCGGCTTCGAAGACCCGAACGCGACCACCGCGACCGACATCGATCTCGGCGACGACGGCAGAAAGTTGGACAGGACCCAGGTCATCGACCCCTCGATGCTCGAGTCTCATAAGGACAGCACCATTCTGGAACCCGGTGCGGCACCGGTGATGAATTTCAGCGTCGAACTGCCGCCGGCAGGAACAACTGCTGAGGAAGCCGAGGCGTCGAAGAAGCAGGAAGGCAACACCATCGATTTCGATTTCGACCTCAACGCCCTTGCCGCGCCGTCTGCCTCGGTGCCCGCGGCCGAGGAACCCAAACCCGCTGGCGGCGGACTGGATTTCGACATGAGCGGGATCTCGCTCGACGCATCCGGCGCACCCAAGACGGATTCCGGCGCGGTGCAGGAAATCGATTTGTCCGGTATCAACCTCGATCTGGGCACCGGAAGCTCTCCCCAGGTTTCAGCCGCGGGCAAGGACGATCGTTGGTATGACGTGCAGACCAAGTTTGACCTCGCCAAGGCGTACCAGGAAATGGGCGACAAGGACGGCGCACGCGAGATACTCAAGGAAGTGCTTCAGGAAGGCGACGCCGAACAGAAAGCCGCCGCGCAGACGGTGCTCGCCAACCTCGATTCCTGACGTCCCTTCCGCTGCGGCCGTTTCCCGTGGCGGCGCCTTGCCGCACAAATCCACCGTCAATTGATTCGCAGCGCTCTTGCTGCGCACCGGCAACCGCTTCGGAACCCGCGCTTTGAGAATTGCTCTCGGACTCGAATACGACGGCGCTGCGTTCTGCGGCTGGCAGACCCAGCCGGACGGTTGCGCGGTGCAGGACGCGCTCGAACGCGCGCTGTCGGGGGTGGCGGGCAAGAACATCGAAACGACGTGCGCCGGACGCACCGATGCTGGTGTGCATGCGCTCGCGCAGGTGGTGCACCTCGACATTGATGTCGAGCGTTCGCCGAGCGCATGGATCAGGGGCGGCAACGCGCTGCTTCCCGATGCCATTGCTGTGAACTGGGCGCGCGCAGTGAGCCCGGATTTTCACGCGCGCTTTTCCGCCACCGGCAGGCGCTACGTCTATTGGCTGCTCAACCGTGCACAGCGCCCGGGGCTCCTGCGGGGGCGCGTAGGCTGGTTTTACCGGCATCTGGATGAACAGGCAATGCAGCAGGCCGCGCAACACCTGATCGGCAGCCATGATTTCAGCGCTTTCCGCGCCGCCGAATGCCAGGCGAAGACGCCGGTCAAGACCCTGCGCCAACTCGAGATCTGCCGCCGCAGCGACCTGATTCGCTTCGAGTTTGCCGCCGACGCTTTCCTGCAGCATATGGTGCGCAACATCGTCGGCGCGCTGGTCTATGTCGGCAGCGGCAGACAGCCCGCCGGCTGGATCGGCGAAGTGCTGGAAAGTCGCGATCGCAATCGTGCCGCACCCACATTTGCGGCCTCGGGACTCTACCTTGCAGCGGTAGAATACGATGCGTCCTGGGCGCTGCCATCGCGTCCGGACATTGCCAGTATCGAAGAATTACTGATCGCGGCAGAATAATTTTCAGGAGTCCTGAGTCGGGATGGCCACGGCGGTCAAGATCTGCGGCATTACCCGTATCGAAGACGCGCTTGCCGCCGCGCACGCCGGCGCGCATGCGATCGGCCTGATCTTCGCCGCCGAAAGTCCGCGGAGGGTGTCGACCGGGCTCGCGCGTAAGGTCGTCGAGGCGCTGCCAGCATTCGTTACGCCGGTGGCGTTGTTCGTTGATCCGCAGCCTGCGGAAGTCGAACGCGTGCTCGGCGAAGTCGGTCCGCAGCTGCTGCAGTTTCACGGCGACGAGACGCCGGATTTTTGCGTGCGATTCGGCGTGCCCTACATCAAGGCCGCGAGGGTCGGGCCGGGAGTGGATTTGCTACAATACGCCGGCCGTCATCGCGCCGCCAAAGGCCTTCTGCTCGATGCGTTCGTGGAAGGCAGCCGTGGCGGCACCGGATCCACATTCGACTGGTCGCTTATCCCGGCCGAGCTTCCCCTGCCGCTGATCCTTGCCGGCGGGCTCGATCCCGACAACGTGGGCGACGCCGTGCGCCGCGTGCGCCCGTGGGCGGTCGATGTGAGCAGCGGTGTCGAGGCCGCAACAGGAATAAAGGACGCGGCCAAGATCGCTGCCTTCATCCGAGGAGTGAGACATGCAGATGTATGAGGCCCTCAAGGCTTACAACCTTCCCGACGCCCAGGGCCACTTCGGACCGTACGGCGGCGTGTTCGTCGCCGAGACGCTGATGCACGCGCTCGACGAGTTGCGCACGCAGTATGAGCGCATGCGCAACGACGCCGGATTCGTCGCCGAATTCGAGTCCGAACTCAAGCACTACGTCGGCCGTCCCAGCCCGGTGTATCACGCCAGACGCCTGACAGAACAGGCCGGCGGCGCGCAGATCTGGCTCAAGCGCGAAGACCTGAATCATACCGGCGCGCACAAGATCAACAACACCATCGGCCAGGCGCTGCTCGCCAAGCACATGGGCAAGAAGCGGGTGATTGCCGAAACCGGCGCTGGTCAGCACGGCGTGGCCGCCGCTACCGTCGCGGCCCGCTACGGCATGGAGTGTGTGGTGTACATGGGGTCGGAAGACGTCAAGCGCCAGTCGATGAACGTGTTCCGGATGAAGCTGCTGGGTGCCACGGTGGTGCCGGTGGAAAGTGGCTCGAAAACGCTGAAGGACGCGCTCAACGAAGCGATGCGGGACTGGGTCACCAACGTCGAGAGCACTTTTTACATCATCGGCACGGTCGCCGGCCCGCATCCCTACCCGATGATGGTGCGCGACTTCAATGCAGTCGTCGGGCGCGAGCTGCGCACCCAGATGCCGGAAGCGATCGGCCGCCAGCCGGACGCGATCCTCGCCTGCGTCGGCGGCGGCTCGAACGCCATGGGCGCGTTCTATCCCTACATCGAGGACAAGTCGGTGCGGCTGATCGGCGTCGAAGCCGGCGGACTGGGCCTCGCATCCGGTAAGCATGCGGCAACGCTGTGCGCCGGCAAACCCGGAGTGCTGCACGGCAATCGCACCTATCTGATCCAGGACGAGAACGGGCAGATTATCGAAACCCATTCTATTTCCGCCGGTCTCGACTATCCGGGCGTGGGCCCGGAGCACGCGTGGCTCAAGGACAGCGGGCGCGCCGAGTACGTCTCGGTCACCGATGACGAGGCGCTCAACGCCTTTCACACGCTGACCCGGATGGAAGGCATCATGCCGGCGCTGGAGTCCGCGCACGCGGTTGCGTACGCACTGAAGCTGGCGCCCACGCTGCCCAAGGGGCAGGTGCTGTTGGTGAATCTTTCCGGCCGCGGCGACAAGGACATGAATACCGTCGCCGAGCGTTCCGGCCTCAAGCTGTAACAACCAAAGATGAAGCCGGAAGACGGAAAGACGAACGTAACCCAGGTTTTTCACTTCCGCCTTCATCCTTCATCCTTCCACCTTGCCTAAACATGTCCCGCATTCCGGATACGTTCAAGAAACTCCAGGCACAGGGGAAGAAGGCGCTGATTCCCTTCGTCACCGCCGGGGACCCCAATCCGGCCATGACCGTGCCGATCATGCACGCGCTGGTTGGCGCCGGCGCGGACATCATCGAACTGGGCGTGCCCTTTTCCGATCCGATGGCCGACGGGCCGATCATCCAGCGCTCCAGCGAGCGCGCGCTCAAGCACGGCGTGGGACTGAAACATGTGCTCGGCATGGTGCGCGAATTCCGCACCACCAATCGGATGACTCCGGTCGTGCTGATGGGCTATGCCAATCCGATCGAGGCGATGGGTTGTGCCGCGTTTGCAGAAACCGGACAGGCGGCGGGCGTGGACGGGGTGCTGGTGGTCGACTATCCACCCGAGGAAAGCAGGCAGCTGACCGATCTGCTCAAGGCGCGCGGGATCGATTCCATTTTCCTGCTGGCGCCGACATCGGAAGACAGCCGCATGGAGCAGGTGGGACGCATGGCGACGGGATACATCTACTACGTGTCGCTTAACGGCGTGACCGGCGCTGCCCACCTCGATCTGCAACAGGTCAAGGCCAAGCTCCCGCAGATCCGTTCGCACATCCGGCTTCCCGTCGGTGTGGGCTTCGGTATCCGCGACGCGCAGACCGCCAAGGCGATTGCCGTGATTTCCGACGCGGTGGTGATCGGCAGCCGCCTGGTGCAGGAGATGGAATCCTCCGGTCCCGACCAGGTGCTCGGCAATCTCTCGGCGCTGCTTGGCGGCATCCGTCGCGCCATGGACGGTGCGTGAGTCTGTTTTCGGAATGCGCAATTGAATCGCACCCGCACTTGCGGGTTCGTCAAGTCACGGGGGGACGTGGATGAGTTGGCTGCAGAAGCTGCTTCCGCCGAAGATCAAGCGCAGCGCCGGCGCCATCAAGAAGGCTGTTCCGGAAGGGTTGTGGAGCAAATGCGAGGTCTGCGAGACGGTGCTCTATCGCGCCGATCTGGACAAGAACCTCAATGTTTGTCCCAAGTGC
>WNFR01005117.1_pt1 | contig 13441 bp, 14 predicted proteins | sample 5400221 | NCBI WGS metagenome assembly WNFR01 (sample SAMN13153357, study PRJNA577476) | soil metagenome | isolation source: 40 cm soil under Madrone tree | place: USA:California | collected 2016-06-14
GAGAGGGCGACGGAGATCGCTAAGTGAGCAACGATATCGAGAGAGAGTTGGCCAAGATACTGGCCCGGGACAATGAGCTGCGAGACGCCGAGGCGAGCGAAAAAAGAAAGCAAGAGGCCGCGGTTGCGGCAGCTGTGATCGAATGGGGATCTCGCGTGGAGAAAGTGCTTCTCCCCGCAATCGAACCGTTGGCCGCGATGCTAAAGAGCGCTGGCTGGACTTGTGATATTGAACGGACGCCTCACGGATTCAAAGTAGCTGCTTTCCGCGGTGATATGGTGGTCTATGGGTCACGAGAGCGCCCTAGCCTCTCGTTCGATCTACAAAAAGGAAAAGACTTAGTGGCCCTACACGAAGCCACGCCGTCAGGCGTTCGCGTGGATTCGAAGATATTAGGGGTCAGCGTTGAACCCGATGTCGTCAAAAAACGCATCGTGGAGTTTGTCAGTAAGCTCGCGCTCAAATAGCGGGCGCAACAAAAAACCAAACCCGCCAGCGTGAACTGGCTGGCTTTGATTGCGTGGATAATCAAACATTGGGTTGGAGCGTTCGTCTGGATGCACCCAAGACGTGAGACTTAGAATCTTGGCAGCAATGCTGCGCAGTGATCGCAGGTGGTAGAAACCCCCGACAGGAAAAACCGCCACCACGAGCGAGTGGTGGCGGTTTTGTTGTCAGAGATCGACGCCGACCGCGATGCTGCGGCCCTTCAATTCGGCAAAGGTAAGTGTATTTGCATACAGCTTCGCAAAGGCTTCGTCCTTTGCCACCGCCTCCTGCACCTTGCCATACACTTCCCGCGGAGCAAATCGAGGCGCAGGTCTCGACCGTCGAGTTGAAAAAGGGGCCCTGATTTTCATGTTCTACTCGCCGGATGCGGCGCTTCATTGCAGAGCCTACCATAGTTCTGAAGGTCGGCACGAAACCGCGCGGCTTAGTTCAGATAATTCCTCGGGGGCCGACGTCCGGGATGGGTCAATCGCTACCGAAATAGGTCATCCGCGCGACGTCCGTTTTGTCCCTGATAGCGACCGCTAAGCGGACATGGCGAGATGTCTCAAACGTGCCGTGTTCGGACTCATGCCTCGCAACAGAGTGAGCGCTATTTGATAATCTCGTCGGCACAGGCGAGGAGCGTCCCGGGCAGTACAATCCCGAGCGCTTGGCAGCCTTAAGATTTACTAGCTTTGGCCTTGGGATCGAAAGAGGTAACGTTTGGTGCCCTCTCTGCCCCTTCCATTACATCGACGCCGAACAACGCGGCAACATGCTGCAGGCGGCTCGCAGGTTCACCCGTGACCTCGCCACTGGCAGACAGCACCTCGCGCATCGCTGCGAAGACCGCGCGGCGTTGATTGACGTCTTCCGGCAACAATTTCGGAATCGCGGCCAAGGCCCCTTCCCGATCGAGGAGCAGCATGAAGAACTGCTCGCGTACCAGCATCTTGAACTCGGGCAGCGTCAATCGCGTTCCGCTATAGTCGCGGCGAACCTTACGCAGTGCCTCTATGCTGCGCTCGTCGACCATTCCGCGCGCCGACCCAATGTAGAGCAGGCTGCGAATGGCCGCCTCGCGAAGGCCACCTTCGCCGATCCTGGATTTCAGTTCGGCGGTCCGCTTCTCGAGCATCGCACGGTGCTCGGCGGGCATCTCCCGCCGGCGCGACGGCTCAGACTTCGGATCGATTCCAACTGCCGCCTGCAGTGCCGGCGAGCCATAGACGTTGAGGAAGATCGCCTCGCTCAGCGCCTCCTGCGCATCACGCCAGCTATCCAGCGTATGAACGATCTGTTTTGAGATCTGTTCCTGGAACGCCACGAAGGGATTGTCCTTCGAAACCGGCTTGCGCTTTTTCTCGATCTCTTCGGCAGCCGACTTCACCGCGGTCATCCACGGATTTTGACTGCTCAAGGCCTCATATTGCGTCCGCAGCGGGTGCAGATTGCGCATCAACTCCGCCATCTGCGGCGCCACCATGCTCTTGATCCAGGGTTGGACGAACTTCTGGTAAGCGGCGAGATTGATCTCAGAGACGCGCTTGGCGGCGGCGAAGCGCCGCTCGTCCTCGGGCATATTGCCGCCCAGGGCGCGGATGTCGTCCAGCGTCCGCGCTTCGCAGCGCATCACCCACTGGCCGACAACGAGATCGGAACTCGTGGTCTCCTCACCCTTGGCCTCGAAGGTCGCTTCATAAAGCCCGGGCGGCAGCACATCGATGAGATCGATGTTGCTGGAGAATTCGGCATGCTCCTTTTTGGCGACGCCGCCCGACACGAAAATGCCGAGATGGCCGACGCTTTGGTGAACGGTATAGACGATGGTCTGCCCATAGGCCCTGATGTCATCGACATCGGCATAGAGATCGAGAATCCAGTCCAGCGCCTGTTGCGGCGGGGTGATGTTGTCGCCCTCGGAACAGAACACCACGATCGGCGATCTGATGTTGCGGAGATCGACCGTTTGGCCGTCGGACATCTTGATCTTGCCGGCGGCGAGATTGTTGCCTACGAAAAGTTCATCGACGATGAACTGAATCTCCTCGGCATTCAGAGTGACGTGTCCGCCCCACCAGCGTTCGAATTCGAGGTAGCGATCAGCCTCGGTATCGACCTTGGAATAGACGTTGTACTGCTTGGTCCAGAGCGTGTTCGAGGGATTCTGGTTCTCGAAGTTCTGCACCAGCCAGGCGCCGTCGAACTTGCCGGCACCAAGATCGCTGGTCAGCGCAGTGAGCCAGCTTCCGCCCAACAGGCCGCCCGAATATCGCATTGGGTATTTGCCGTGCACGCCCGCCCAATAGGCAAGCGGCGCGCCGGCGATGATGAGCGGTCCGAACAGCTCCGGCCGCAGCGACGCCAGGATCATGACGGCCCAGCCTGCCTGGCAGTTGCCAATGACGCAGGGCTTGCCGTCAGCTTCCGGATGCCGGCTGATGACCTTCTCGATGAACAGGGCCTCGGCGCGCGCGATGCGCTCGATGGTCTGTCCCGGCATCGGTTCAGGCAGGAAGCCTATGAAGTAGCAGGGGTGACCCGCCTTCATCGCAACGCCGATTTCGCTGTCCGCCTTGAACCCGCCGATGCCCGGACCGTGCCCGGCACGCGGATCGACCACAATGAACGGCCGGCCCTCGAGATCGATTTCGACGCCCTTGGGCGGAATGATGCGCACCAGCACGTAGTTGACGGGTTCGTCCAGCTTGCGGCCGTCGATAATCAATTCGGCGGCATATTGCAGGACATGCGGCGCCGTTTGTGCAACGTGTTCCCGATACTGGTCGCCGCGTTGGCGCATGATGTCCAGGAACAGCACGCTCCGCTGTCCCGCATCGACCATGTATTCGACCGCCGAGGCGACAAGTCCGGACATGGGACCACCCGGCAGCGTTGGCATTTCCATCGACATGTTCCGACCTCGTTGTTCGCGCGATTTGATAGAAGGCCGCTCGCGACCGGGGGCGTTGATTTAGGTCAATGTTCGCAATCATCGCTGCGCCGGTCGGTTCGGTCGTTGCGAATCGATCAGTGCACGGCAATGCGCTAATTTTGTTGCACGATGTGGTTCTGTGCGCCGAGCCGCAGACTTGTCCCTTTTCACTTCGCCGGCTAAATGGCCCATCAACGAACGAGACCTCCCTTTTGCGCCTTGCTCATCCCGCTTCTGGGCGCTGCGATCCCAGCGATGGCGCAGCAGCAGAAGCAGCCGCAAGGACAGGCCGCGCCTAAAGATAGCGCTGACAACGCAAAACGTGCTAAGTGTTTTGAAGACGCCCAAGCAGCGGCAGCCACAGGGCGAGATATCAGCGAAAAGAATGCACGAGCTTCAAGTGCTTACCACGATTGTGCGAAGAACGCTGGTATTCGGCCATAAGGTAGCGTCGGCTAAAAAGATTTTATTGGCATGGAGAGGCGGCATAATTGCCGCTTGTCAAGCCCACTTGCCTTGACCGCTTCGGGTCAAACTCGGATTTCGATCCGAACAAATGATGGAATGCCAGATGCTCACAGCGGACCAATCTGGGAAGCAGCATTGCCGCGCGCGCGTTGAGTTGTTCGGGCAGGCAAGCGTCGCTAGCGAGCCGCGCAATGCACGGTCGTCAAATTTGAGATTTTCCCGGTCCTTGGATGCCGCGATCCTCGGCGTCTTCGCCATTGTGGTTGTCCGAGCCTAGGCGAGAGGCGGCGCATATCGAAGTTTTTCCGGTCCCCCGCGGTCCGCGCGGGAATAGTCTAAGCCTTTATCGTTGCCGATGTGGTTTGTGTTTCGGAGGGTCTGTTCCGGTAATTGCCCGATACCACGCGGCGTCTGCTTGCGCGCGCGCTCTGGCAGCGGCAAGATCCGATTGTCCACGATAGAACTGACTTAGGCCGATGTAGCAGTCGGTGCGTGCCGGTCCGGCGGGTACCGCTTGGCAATTCTCTTGCGCCCTGGCGGCGTCCGGAAAACTCGCCAGCAATGCTGCAATAACGATCGCGCCGATCGCAATCCAATGCGTCATGGGCGTACCCAAAACCGGCCAATTATCGCCGATCGGCCCTTTGCAGGGAGTTTCCTTCGGGCCAAGACCGGCGATGTTGTACCTCGCACGCGAAGACAGCCAACGACGGCTACGAGTCCTGAAGGCGTGAGAACGGCTATCGCTCTCCGCGTTGCACCCGGAAGAGCGACTTTAGCCTTCAGTAGCAGGGTCGATAGGGATAGTAACCGCACCTCGGACGCGCAACGACGGCCCCGCCAACAACCGCCCCGCCTACGACAGCTCGCCGCGTGGTTCGTCTCGCTACACCGGCTACACTGACAGGGGTCAGGGGACGACCTACCCTCGCCTGTGCGTCGTTGACACCGATTGACAAGCTGCCGTCAGCCGATGGCCCGATCGAGAGCGTGGCCGCGCTCACGAATGCGGTACACGCGAATGCAGCAACAGCAAGGCTTGAAGCTTTCATTGTCTTTCTCCTCTGGGTTAGAGCCGCAACGATCAATGACAGCCCGGTCCACCCGATTGATCTTGATCAAGCTCTGGAAGCAAAATGCCCGCGAGGGATATCCGGCGGGGATCGTCTCGCTCGCCACTATCCTTAAGACCATAGTCCCTTGTCGGGTTAACGCGGGACCTGCCGCTGATCGACCCCAAGCGGCGGCTCGCCAGACTGCTCGGCAGGGCCAAGCGGCGCTCCATCCAGTTCACTGAGCATCTGACGGGTGACGGGCCAACCGTGTTCGAGCATGTCTGCCGCATGGGGCTGGAGGGCACCGCGTGTCGAAGCGGACGGATGCGACGGCTCTAGCCCCTGCACCGGAACGTCGATAATCTGCGCGCGGAAGATGTGGACAAGCTGATGGAGGGCAAAACTAGCTAAATGGCTAAGGCTGCAGCAGATATTCGATCTTTGGCGCGGGCGCAGACCGAACTGGCCGTCCGCACGCTGACTGGCGTCTGCGGCTCCAAGGCCGCCCCAGCGGCGGCCCGCGTGTCGGCGGCCAGCGCCCTGCTCGACCGGGGCTGGGGCAAGGCCGCGCAGCCGCACACAGGCGAGGACGACAAGGACATCCGAGTAACAATCAGGAACATCACCGAGAGCAGGTCATGATCGACACCGTCCTGCCGCACAACGTCTCGACCGCCATACCGCAATCTGTCCCGACCGGCGAATGCCTCGCGCTGCGTCACTTTTTGTCCCTTACTTCGGTCGCCGCAGTTGTCGGGTCAGCATTTCAGTTGGCGATGTCCGTTTAACCGAGGCAACGGATGCCCGCCCGGCACCGCGCGGAGGTGTCATCGATCAATCCTCCAGCCCAAGACGGACGCGAGCGCGCATGACAGTCCTGTATGACAGCTTGCCAAGGCCACGGCGCTCGAACTCTGCAGCAACCTTCTGCGCCGACAGGTGCGACAGCTCCTGCAGGATGGGCTCCAGAGCTGCGTCACGCGCCGCTGCAGCGAGGCGATTGGCGTCCGCTGTCTCCTGCCTGCCAAGCTTGACGCCGCGCGCCTTGGCCGCCTGCAACGCTTCCTTGGTACGACGGCTGATCATCTCGCGTTCCTGCTGCGCCAGCGCGGCGTAAATGTGCAACACGAACGAATCGACGTTCCTGCCCAGCGCGGCAACGATGAACGGCACCTTCTGCGCCATCAAGCCGGAGATGAATGCGACATCCCTCGACAGCCGGTCGAGCTTGGCCACAGCGACGGAAGCCTTGGCCTTCTTCGCCGCCTTCAGTGCCGCCTTGAGTTCGGGCCTGCGGTCGAGCGCATCAGCACCTTTGCCGGTTTCGATCTCGGTGTGTTCGGCGATGATCTCGAAGCCTTCAGCCGAGGCGAACGCGGCGACAGCCTTGCGCTGCGCCTCCAAGCCAAGGCCGGAGCGACCCTGCTTCTGGCTGCTGACGCGATAGTAGGCGACGAGGGGCGACATATCGGGCTTCAAATTGACATACCGATGGACGTCTATATGTCAATTCTGGAACCGAATGCAAGAGGTGCGAGCGAATTTGGCAGGCGAGCCGATTCGTTCAGTACCGCTTCGGCCCTATTTGTTGCGGGCACGGCGCTGCGGAAGCACTACAGGCGGCCGATGAAGTTCAGTTTTGCGAAACGGATCAGCCCTCGATGGCGATGGTAGTACGTCGCAGCTCCTTGAGCCGCAGCAGCATTGTGAGCATTCGCTCGAGCTTGCGGTCGAGATGGACCTCGTAGCGTCCAAGCCGCTCCAGCTTGTCAGGATCGAGCGCCTCGCCGAATGCCTGCTCGCGATCGGTCAGACATTTCTTGGCAGCATCTTCGTCAGCCTCGATGCCGGTGGCACGTCCGCCTTCGGGCTAGATGGTCTAAACGTCTTGCCCATAAGAGTGCAGCCCCTGGACGTCAAACGACCCATGGCATAGTCTTCGATTGGCAACAGTGGCCGCATCCGCTGCGACCCTTCAGGGGGAGGACTGATGTATGGGCCAAGCATCATCTACAATCGATTTCGCAACTGCTCTTCGCGATCCCACAGCAATTTTTTCGGAACCTAATGATATTGTCGCACATCCCCAGCTGTCGCGGGAGATGAAGCTTGCACTGCTGCGGCAGTGGGAACAGACTGCACGCAGCCTATCGGTTGCCGAGTCTGAAGGGATGGGTGGCGGTGAGGAGAACAAGCTCGGACGCGTAGAACTGGCGATCGCCCTGGTTGAAAAGCAGCCCTGAGCAGGCGGACGCGGCATCAACTCATTTTCGCCATCGCGTTCCTCTTCGCTATGTCGTACCCGCGACGCAACTGGCCTGCCTCCAGAACGATAAGGTGATCGCCGAATCCTCGGACCGATTCGCACAGCGCGAGCCCCAATCTGAACGTCGCTAGGACGTGGACTCATTAGCACGCAGCCAAATTCGGATTGATGCGAGCTTGACGAACGCCAGATAGTTGGCTGCGAGTTTGTCATATCGGGTTGCGACACGCCGACATTGCTTGATTTTGTTGAAGAACCGTTCGATCAAGTTCCGCGCGCGATACAGATACGAATGCCGGCAATTTCCGGTTGGCAGACCCATGGCAGGGCGTGATCTTCATCAGCGGACTCCGAGAGACCCGCAGAGTCCGGCCACGGGAGCCAAATGAAATTCGTCGCGCCACGCCCCTTCGCCGATCCCGAGGTCGCAGCGCGCAAGCTTGTGGAACTCGCCAACGCGTTCGAGCCTGAAAGCTGTCGATTTGACTGTCGCGATCGTCTGCCCGGTCTGCGCCTCCGAGATCGTCCGCTCGATCAAGGCGAGAGCACCCTTGTCGGCGCCTTTGTCGACGATTGCTGCAACGCGCGTGCGGCCGATAAGCTCACCTTCGGCTGGTATGGGCGTAGAGATTTCAAAGGCCTCTTCGCCATGTAAAATCTTGTGCCAGTCGAGGCCGAACTCCGGGACCTTCATCCAGAAAGCAGGCGATGCCAGGACCGTCGCGATGGTCGGAAGGGCAAGGAGGTCCTTCTCGTAGACGAAGCGCAATTGTCGTTCGTCCATTGGATCGGCGCCCAGGCCAAGCCCGAGCGCATAGAGGATCGTGTCTTTCCGCGTAAGCTTTTGCCGAACTTCGGGTGGCCTCCAGTTCAAGAGCTTATCGTAGTCGAGCGGCATGGCGCTGATCGCGATAGCGTTCTTTGTCGGTGCTCGCCTTCGAAGAGACGAAAGGTCGTTTGACCTCAGCGCTTCGCTTTCTTTGCCTTCTTTTTCTTGGCTTTCGCCTTCTTGGGCGCTTTCTTTGGGGATTTCTTGGCTGACTTTTTGGCTTTCTTACCGACCTTGTTCTTCGGCCCGACCTTCCTGGCGACCTTCTTTGCGGCCCGCCGGACTTTCTTCATCTCAGGCTTCGGCGCTTCCGCTGGTGCTTCTGGCGGGGTGCCTATCCCATCGATCGCTTGTTGGATGACAGCTTTCACGTCGTCCATATCGAACCCCCAAGTGTTGAACAATGCGTGGACGATAGAGTGATTCGCGAAGCCGTCAAAGAGCAGCGCTTAGTTAGGTGCGCCCGCGCCCCATGTCGTCTGCGCCGAGTGCGGGCGCCGCAGCGCCGACGTTCGGCCGGACTGGAACTCCTACACGGCGCTGCTCGCTCAACGGAAGGCGCCCGCCACCGCAGATACTGCAACCGCGAACGCTATCTGAGAGCTGACGCCTAACCTCCAAGCCAACTTACGCTTGAGCGCGGGTTTGCCTTTCGACCTCGGAAAGCAGAGGCTGGAGCCGATGCCGCCGGAGCTCGGAGCGCGCACATTCGACGTTCGCGCGAAGGGTCCGATAGGGGATAACGCTGGCATAGAAAGACAACGCTCACCCCGCCCGCAGATTAGCGGCCTGCGCTACTTACGACGCCGGCGGTAATAGACCCGACCCCGCTTTTCATCGATCTCTTTCGAGGTACAGTTCTTGTTAGCCTGAATAAGAACGGTCTTGCGCATCCCGTCCGCTTCGCGACCCGGAAACGCATTGAGCTGGCACTAGCTCCGCCATCTCGGGAAAAGGTTAGCCTTGACGAGCAAGGGAGATGATCATTTCCTCTATGCATCGGACGGCGTTGCGGCACCGAGGGAAGTACTGGAGCGAAGCAAACCATCAAGGGTGACGCTGCGGCCGATCGGTCCGACGGCGGCGTCGAGACCTTCGGCCCGCAATAGATCGCGTACGGTCCCATGTGCGCCGGTGATGCGCAGGTTGATGGCGCGGCCTTTCAGCTCGGCGTACAGATCATGCAGCATGCGCGAGCCGGCAAGATCCAGGAAGGGGGAAGCGGAAAGATCGCAGACGACGAGCCGGGTCGAGGTTGGGCCGGCTTTTTCGAGGCAGCTAAGGACCGCCTCCTTTACGGCGTCGGTATTCACATAAATTAAGGACGCCTCGGGGCGAAACGCGATGATGCCTTGCAGTGGCTCGTTCTCGGGGTGACGAGCGAGGTCGGAATACGTGTTGGTGCCGGGTATGCGACCGAGAAATGCGACGTTAGGCTGCGACGCGCGGGCGAGCAGCAACATCACGGAAGCCAAGGCCGCAAGCAGGATGCCGTGAAGGATCCCGAGAAGTAGAACGGCCCCAAGAGCGATCACCGCGGCATAGAAATCCAGCCGGCTCACGCGCGACATGCGAAGCAGCGCTGGAAAATCCAGCAAGCCATAAACCGCGGTCAAGACGACGGCGGCCAGAACCGCCTTTGGCAGATTCTCCAACAGGCCTGTCAGAAAGAGGAGACAAAGCGCAAGCGTCGCCGAAGCGAATACGAGCGCCAGCGGCGTACGGGCACCAGCCTTGTCATTCACGGCCGATTGCGAAAGGCCGCCGGCTACCGGATAGCCGTGTCCAATCGCTGCAGCGAGATTGGCGCTACCTATGCCAAGAAGCTCTTGTCGAGGGTCGAGCGCATAGGCGTGTTTGGCGGCGAAAGTCCGCGCGGCGGACACGCCCTCGATATAGGCTAGCAGCAAGCAACCCGCCGCCAGGGGAAAGATTCCCTCGACATCGCGCAGCCTGAGCGCGGGCCCCGCCAAGGTGGGCAAGCCAGCCGGAATCTTGCCTGTCGTGGGAACGCCGAGAGCCGACAACCCCAATACGGTGGCTGCAACGATCGCCAGTATGACAACTCCCAGCGCAACCGGCTTTCCTGGAAGTAGGCGGTCTCCAAGAACAATCAAGCCGATCGCAACGATCCCGACCAGAAGGATGACGTAGTTCACTTGTCCAAGCTGGCCGAGCAACAGCCAGGTTCGATCGAAGAAATTATGCCCGCCACCGGCAACGCCAAAAAGGCTTGGCAACTGCGTCATCGCAATGGTCAAACCGGCGCCAGCCTTGAAGCCCACAAGGATGCTGTCGCTGATCAACTTCACGAGCGCGCTCAGGCGAAACAGCCAGGCAATCAGACAAAGTCCTGCGACGGTGAAGGCGACAAGGCTTGCGATCTGCGCGTAACGTTGCGCATCGCCTTCGGCCATTGCTCCCACCGTTCCGGCAATCATGAGTGAGATCGCGGAGGTCGGACCAATGGCAAGCTGACGCGAGGAGCCGAGCAGCGCATAGCCGAGGCCGCCAAGCAAATAGCCGTAGATGCCAACTTGCGGAGGCAGGCCTGCAAGTCCCGCATAGGCGAGGGAGACCGGAATCGCGTATGCCGCCAAGGTTATCCCAGCAACCATATCGCCAAACAACCAGGAAGACTGATACTCAGCCAGCCAGCGGACAGGGGGAAACCATCCGAACGACACTTCCGTTTGACGCTTCGCCAGATCCGCCATGCAGCACCAAGGTCGTCGCTAGTCGTTGGTTGAACTATGGGCGCCCCCAGGGCCATTTCATCTTTTGATTTAGATCAATCGACGTCGTTACTCCCGCCGGTTGGATTCCGGTCCTAGCCTTGCTACCGGAGCATGAGCCAGCTCAAGCTTGCCCCTGCGCTTACTCTAGGCCGCTTTGATTTGAATCAATCGGGGGGAATTGGCCTGCCTGTTCTGATGGTCGGGAATCGGAAACCCCAGGGGGAAAAGGTGATGGCAGAGGACGCGCCGGCTTCAAAAAGGATGAAACGCAAGCTGTATGAAAAGGAACTGCGTAAGCTCCAAGTCGAGCTCTGCCATCTTCAGCAATGGGTAAAAGCCAAAAATCTTCGAGCGATTATCCTTTTTGAGGGACGCGACACCGCGGGCAAGGGGGGCACAATTAAAGCGATCACCGAGAGGGTATCTCCACGAACCTTTCGAGTGGTAGCTCTGCCCGCTCCTTCGGACCGAGAAAAGGCCCAGATGTTTTTCCAGCGCTACATGCGGTTTTTCCCCGCCGCCGGAGAAATCGTGATCTTCGACCGCAGCTGGTACAACCGCGCCGGGGTCGAATATGTGATGGGGTTCTGCAGCCCTAAAGAACACAAGCGCTTTCTTATTAATTGCCCGAGAATCGAGCAGTACATTGTTGATGCCGGCATCATCCTGATCAAAGTCTGGCTCGAAGTCGGCAAGGACGAACAGGAGAAACGTTTTGCCGCCCGGATCAACGATCCGCTCCGGCAGTGGAAGCTGAGCCCGATGGACGTTCAATCGTACAACCGCTGGTACGACTACTCCAGAGCGCGCGACATGATGTTCAAAGCCACGGATTCAAAACATGCGCCGTGGTACGTCATCCGTTCGGACGACAAGCGCCGCGCGCGCCTCAACTGCATTTCGCACGTGCTGAAGGCGATACCCTACAAACGCCTATCGCCGGAGAAGGTCATTCTGCCAAAGCGGTCGATGAAGGGCCACTACAATGACGCCGCCTCCCTACGCCGGGTGAGGTTTGCCCAAGAGCGATACTAAATATCGCGTCACCAACAGCGGCCGGAACGCCGGAGTATGGCGTGCTTTCGGGCGGCAGCTCGTCCCCGGATAAGGAGGCCGCGCCTACTGCCAACCGCCAATCTTACGCATTGATATGGTTCCTTTGATAGGGCGCTCCGCGCGGGCTAACTAGCCCGGCGAGCGAGGCGGTGCGCCGGGAGCGAGAGGAGGAATGGCGCCAGACCCGCCCACGGTCATCAGAAGCATGAACTCGGCAGCATCGACGTGATGCGCCTCGACCAAACGCTCGGCCAGTCGCGTCACGTTGCCTGCGCATCAAGCTGTATGTCGATGAGAACTTGCCCTGAAGAAGGGATCAAGTTTCACAGGTTCGCCGGTATCTTTCCAGAACAGTTCTTTACCGAGGCTGGCCGCCACCGCGAGGCGGTGGTGGCCGCCGACCAGCGTATGGTCATCCGTTGCTTTGGCGATGATCTCGTCGGCTTCGTCCACTGCCGGGCTTATACAGGCGAGGCGGTGCGCTCTCTTGCCGCCATCATGCGTCAGGCCGATGCGCCGCCCAGAGCACGCATACAGGCCATCGCCATGCTGCGGATGAAATGGGCATAGGTCATGCCCACCAGCTTGATGTCGTCGACGTAGCGGCACTTTTGGTCTCGGTGTAGTACCGATCCTGCCATTCGTCGGGAGGACGATGTTCCCGCGTAACCGGCTTGTCACCGATGTCGGTAGCGTCTGTTGCGGTCTCGACTGGCTGCAACGCGGCGGGCCCTTGGAGATCCGGTGGTTTATCCGCGCGGCAAGGTGGTGGGCGGGCCGGATCTTCACCCTTCAAAACAGAGGCGAGCGATAGGGACACGCCGGGTGACAACTGGGACTACACGTCGACACATTTGATGCGCAGACTTTAACGTTTCATATCGGACTTGTGCAAAACATGCACCACCCTTGGCAAAGCCCGCGACCACGCCACGATCCATACCAGGGAGAGCAGCTTTCGAAAAGCTTAATCCTGCTTGACACGTCGATCGTCAATCTTGCGCACCATGAACGGCCGGGCCTAGCTCTGGTCCGCCGCGATGCGCTTGCGCGAGGGGCTCGCGTTGGCTGCGTTCACTCGGCCGGGGCAATGGAGGTCTTGCTGGCGGTCATCGTCTGAAGTTTGGCGAAAGGGCGCGCCTCAAGGCAGGCGCGGGCGCTGTCGGCCATGATCAGCAGGCCGCCGGCCAGCAGCATGACATCCTTCAGCACGAGCCGGCCGCCGCCTGACAGATAAGGGAAGCCGTGCTGCGCATCGCCAAGCGCAGAGACCCACGCGTCCGGCGTCGTGATCAGGAAAGACAACGTCACGAACGGCGTCAGGAACGAGAGCGTAGCGCCCACGATGCCCCATCGGCGCGAGAACACGCCCAGCAAAGTCAGCAGGCCGATCGTTATCTCCATGGTTCCGAGGCCGTCGGAAAAGCCATAGGTATTATTCGCGGTCTGCCAGGCCCGCTCGGCCGGCTTCAACTCACCCTCGTGCGTGAGGTGCGCCTTGTACTCGGCCGGATGCTCGTAGAAGAACGACATGAACGGGCTGTTGGCGACGAAGGGCGTGATGCTGTCGGCTTCATAGGGCGCGAATTTAAGCGCGCCGAT
>WNFR01005119.1_pt1 | contig 13438 bp, 17 predicted proteins | sample 5400221 | NCBI WGS metagenome assembly WNFR01 (sample SAMN13153357, study PRJNA577476) | soil metagenome | isolation source: 40 cm soil under Madrone tree | place: USA:California | collected 2016-06-14
GATAGATCGTTGCAAGGAACTGAAGTTAAGAGTGGCTACTCCGGCGCGAGAGGCGCGTCGCCGTGTAATGATTGTGCTAACAGTGCAAGTGATGAATGTGTTGCACTCAGGATATCATCGTATCGCCGTATGACTCGTCGTCTGAAATTTGAGCCACGTAAGAAGCTACGGATCATTGTCCTGGTCCACGAGGACCTGGTGCCTCCAGACTCGTTGGATGGGCTGAGCGACAAAGAAAAGTTGGAAATCAAAACCGAATTTGACGTGATTTCAACCTTGAAGAATATGGGCCACGAAGTCTATCCGATCGGTCTTTATAACCAGCTGAACGTAATAGGTAACGCGCTGCTCGAACACAAGCCCCACATCGCTTTCAATCTGCTCGAGGAGTTTCACGGCTACCCGCTCTACGACCAGCACGTCGTTAGCTATCTCGAATTAATGAAGCAGCCTTATACGGGATGCAACCCTCGAGGTATGACGTTGGCCCATGACAAAGCACTGACGAAAATGATTCTGTCGTATCACCGTCTTCAGGTCCCAAATTTTGCGGTGTTTCCCATGAACCGGAAAGTACGCCGACCGAAACGTCTGAAGTTTCCCCTACTGGTAAAATCAATTAGCGAAGAGGGCTCGGTAGGAATAGCTCAAGCCTCGTTGGTACACGATGACGAAAAGCTCACGCAGCGCGTTGAGTTCATTCACCGGCAAAACAAAACTGCGGCGATAGCCGAGCAGTTCATAAAAGGTCGCGAGATATACGTGAGTGTGATTGGGAATCAAAACATCCAGACCTATACTCCCTGGGAACTGGTCATGGAGAAACTGCCGGAAGGCGCGGAAAACATTGCCACTCTAAAGGTAAAATGGGACCCCGCTTACCAGGAGAAGGTCGGCGTAGCCACGAGAGCGGCCGAGTTATCAGCCGAGCAACATAAGCTCTTAGAGCGGCTTTCGAAGCGCATCTATCGCTATTTGTTTCTCAGTGGTTATGCTCGACTTGATTATCGGATGACAGAAGAGGGACAGTTTTACCTGCTCGAGGCGAACCCGAATCCTCAGATTGCTCTTAACGAAGACTTCGCTGATTCGGCTGCTCACAATGGCATCCCTTACGACCAGTTGTTGCAGAAAATCATAACGGTTGGGATGAACTACGCTGGGCGGGGGACTTGAATGTTGTTTTTTCGTTGCACACGTCGGAAGGTCGAGGCAATTGAAACTGTATCCAAGCATATAGCTGTTAAGATTTCAGGAGTTTGGCCCCATGACATTAGCTCTCACTCTGCTTTTTACGGTCAATCTGTATAGAAAACTGCAGCGCGAACACGCGGCCTGGAAGTCCTGACGAACTTTGATTTGTCGGCCCTGCTGCCGATCACGGCGGAAGGAGAAATCGAAGTGGGAACTTCCTCGACATTTGTTTCACGGCCTTCATCTTGACCGTACGTTATTTTGGATCGCGCACTTTACACCGCGATTCAGCGTTTCAGTACTCTTGCAAGAACATTTTCGTGACCTCTTTTAGGTCGGACTCATTAAGTGGGTTGTGATTCGTCACGAAACAGTCACATTGCCTCTTGAAGGCCCACGACCCTAGTCGCTAAGATGCGTTTGCCTCTCAGCGGTGCTCTCCTCACGAAGAAAAGAAATAGAAAGACAAGTAAGAGATTTCTAGGAGAAGGTCGTTCCCCGTCTATGTTTCTACGAAAACCGTTCCCCCAAGTGCTGGCAATGTGTTTCGCCCTTGGCATCTGGTCGCTCTCAGCCTTCGCGCAAACCGGCGAAACTCGCGTTCGAGTGGTAGAGCAAAGCGCAGATGTAAACGAAGACTCCTGCTCACCAGATGATCCCGTAATAGTATCCACCGCACCAGTGGAAGAATTGAAGCCAACAAAAGCTTTGGCTTTGACGGGGGGCATCAGTTCCACAACTCCTGGTCCCATTAAGTTTCAGCCCTTGATCCTGGCGGCGATCGATCAACGACTTGGAGCTCCGTATTCGTGGGGCGCAACCGGACCGTCGGCTTTCGATTGCTCTGGTTTTGTATGGAGTATATTTCAGTCGGCAGGTATCCCTTTTGAAAGAGGAAGCGCACGTTCGCTTTGGGCGCGTTTCGCTCCTGCCGCGCCAGACGAGCAATTTAAATTCGGCACGCTAGTTTTCTTCAGCGGCCTTGCTCACGTGGGAGTAGTGGCAGACGAGCATGGCTTTTATCACGCCTCGCGCCATCATGGCGTCGTCTACTCACCATTTAATGATTACTGGCTCTCTCGCATCGACGGATTTCGGCGCGTACCGGTTCCCTCAACTCAGATCACGGATTAGCTTCTCTGTCTATGCGAAAATCACAACGCCGGCGCTTACCTAAGCGACCGGCGTTTTTGCGTGGAACGGACAGTTCCGGTGTCCGAAATGCTTTAGCTTGTCGTGTCGTGCGACAAAGACTTCTGCGAGAGTCAACGACAACCTAATAAAGCATATCGGACACCCTATTCCTTGTTCGATGGCACAGGGAGAAATCCTGCGCGGTGCTCGTCATCTCGCGCATCCCACACGACGACTATTTTGTCGATAGCGACGTAACAAGTCTTGCCTTCGGCATCCCTCAAGTGGAGAATGCCGCCTTCAACACGCAATACTTCTCCCCGCAAGCTCGAAGCGCCGCCGCAATAGACGTCGATCCTTTTACCAATGAATTTCGAAAGAAGACCTTCCATGTTTTTGATTTCCGATTTGCGATTGCCGATCTGCTGCCTGGCGCGATTGTAGTAAGCCTCAGAAGCCAGGGTTCACAATCAAAAATCAAAAATCGGCAATCAAAAATCTCCTACTTCTTTCCGTTTCTAAACGTAATCTTGACCAGCGGCAACGCATCAGGATCTCCCTGTTGTTGGCGCTCAAACTTTAAGAGGTCGTAGTAAGCGCACCGAACGGTGTCAGGATACTCGCGACAAACAGCGGGTCGAGCGTTGTAGATGGTGCACTTCCTCGTCTCGGGGTTAAGAAACCGGCAAGCCTGGCCAAATATCGGATCGGCCTTCCGACGAAGTACACGTTCCTTTTCAAAAAACTTCGTGTATCGCAGGGTTGCGGCCTCTTCAGTTACCCCAAAGTGTTTGGCCAGTCTTCTAATATCACGCGGGGTCACTTGAACACGCTCGTAGATTGAACAACAGTAAGCCGGACATTCATTGCAGTCGTAATAAGTCCGAGGCTTTGTGTTTACTATTTGGTCCATGATCGCTCACTAACAACCAAGATTCAATTTGAAACAACCAAACCAAAACTACCGCCGTTTTGATTTCTTGTATTCCCGCAACAACAACTCCATAGACTCTTGCCTGCGTTCATATAGTCGCTTTGGCTGACGAGGTTCGTGACGTGCTAGAGCATAAGCTGTAATGAGCGGGAGCGCTACTGTAGAATCGACATAGCAAACCACCGCGTCAGGTAAACGATCAGGATCCACTTTGCCCCAAGAGACAGCTTCGCCCGGCGTCGCACCCGAAAGCCCGCCCGTGTCGGGACGTGCGTCGGTTATCTGCAGGAAATAATCGTGGCCTCGTTCATCTATGCCGAGCACTTCCTGTATCTGCGGCTCAGTTTGCAGCAGGAAGTTTTTAGGAGACCCGCCACCGAGAATGAAAACGGCCGAACGGCCTTTCTGTTTCTTATGAGCACGACCTTTTGTGCTCACCGGCCGGCGCTTCGCAGCCAATACAATTGAAGCCGTTTCATTTACATCGAGCGAAGGGTCAAAGGCCAGCAGATTACCCTGCAGCGCCTTCGCCGCGATATTCATACCAATGGAGGAATCTCCGGGGGAGGAAGTGTAAATCGGCACGGCATATTCATAGGCAACAGCAAGCAGCGATTTGTCTTTGATGCCCAACTTTAGCTCGCGCTCGTATACATAGCGTCCGCACAGGTAATGAAACTCGGCAGTAGACATGGCGCGCTGAAACTCTTGTCCTTCGATTATCTTGCGAAAGAATGCGTCGGTATCAAGCAGCACTGAGTAGTCAAAAAAGATGTCGTATATACGTACCACTTCTTCCTCACGCAGCACGATGTCGGATGTCTGGGCGTTACCGAGATGCATCGCCAGCCCGATACCAAAATGCGTGTCGTGATACAGATTTGCTCCGGTTGAGATAATCCAGTCGATGAAGCCGGCTTTGATCAGTGGAATGAGGGCGGAAATCCCAAGCCCGGCGGGTGTCAGAGCTCCGGTCAGGGAAAGACCAATCGTGACTTCCGGCTCGAGCATTTTTTTCGTGAACAACTGGCAAGCTTCGCGCAGACGCGCGGCGTTATAGGCAAGAAAAGATTCGTCAATTAGATCTGCGACGCTGATCTTTTTGGTTATCGGGCCCGGATCGATTCTCCGGCCCTGTAGAAACTTGCTCTTCTTGCCTGCCATTAGGTCTGCGCTTGTTCCAGGCACTCAACCCGCCTGACTCATCTCGGTAGCGTTTTGCTCTTCTGCGCGCTTCACTCGCAAACGCCCGATCCGGCGCTCGTCAGCTTCCAGCACTTCAACCTCGAGCCCGCGAAAACAGAGGTGTTCACCGGTTGCCGGAACTTTGCCCGACTCATTGATGACCAGCCCGGCAATGGTAGTAAAATCGTCCGCCTCGATCTCCATGTTGAAGAGCCGCTCGATCTTACCGATCTCGGTCGAACCCATCACTTCGTAGACGCCTTCTCCTTCTTCGATGATCTCGTGCAACTCTTCACCGGCTATGTCTTCATCTTCGATTTCACCCACGATCTCTTCCAGGATGTCTTCGACGGTAACCAGACCGCAGACGCCACCGTATTCATCGATGACCATCGATAATTGCACGTGGGCTTTCTGCATTTCTTCCAGCAGCTTAGCCACCGGTTTGGTTTCCGGGACGAAATAGACGGAGCGAATTAGTGGACCGATCTTTTCGTCCTCTTTTCCATCCGCCCAACGCTGCAGCAGATCGCGGACGTAGATGATGCCTTCCACGTTATCGATCTGATCCCGGTAAACAGGCAAGCGCGAGTATTTTGATTCGATGATCACATCTCGTGCTTCGCGCACAGTAGCGGTTTCGGGCACAGCAACAATATCGGGCCGCGGTGTCATCACTTCGCTCACGCGCGTGTCGCCAAATTCAATAATCGAATGTATCAGCTCTCCTTCTTCTTCTTCCAGAATCCCTTCGGCTTCGCCCACGTCAATCAGCGCCTGCAAATCGCCACTATCGTCGTCCCCCGGTTCTTCAGCGCCGTTTTCTGTTTCCTGATCTTTGCGTCGCGAACGATCGAAAAGTTTTTGAAAGGGATCGGCGATCATAGCCATCAGCGGAAAGAACGGCCGCACGACTGGTAGCAGAAAAAGCAGCGTCGCTTCCGGGTTGCGCGTGGAGATGAGAAGTGGGATCAACTGGCGAAAGATTCCCGCAAGAAATAGTCCGGCGCCAAGACCAACCAAAACAAATCGAGGATCGGAAAAGAGACTCAGAGAGATCGACGTAATCAAAACAGCGACGACCACTAGTAGCATCTGGATCACTGCCGAAAGCGCGAAGCTAAATCTCGGGCGGTTTTCCAGCACTTGTTGTAGAAAGACTGTGGAGCGCGCTTCGGGTTCCTCTTCGCTCTCTCCGCTTAGTCGATGCAGGCCGACATCGCTTAACTGTCCAAGCGCCATGTCGACCGTGGCGAGCAAAGAGAGAAAGATGAGCAGCACGAACGTGAGTCCTATTTCAACGTTCATATTCCCAGCTTCTTTCTCAGCCGCAGCTCCAATCGATTCATCTCACCATTGTCTGTTTCGTGGTCGTAGCCACAGAGATGCAGCAGCCCGTGAAGGATCAGTTGCGAGATCTCCTCCTGAAACCGAAGTCCATTTTCCTTTGCTTGACGCTCAGCTTGTTCTACCGATACAGCAATGTCACCGAGGTTTTGCCCTTGTCTTTGCCTTGTAGTGGCGGCATCCGGAAAGGAAAGTACGTCGGTTGCGCTATCGATCCCACGAAATTTGCGATTCAGCTCGCGAATTTTAGTATCAGAAACAAAGGCAACCGTGGCCGAGCTCTGCGATTTGCCGATCGCTTTGAGCATTTCTGACGCGATAGTGGTCCATGCCTCAGGTTCGATCTTCTTCTTTCGTTGCCGGTTTACAACCTCGATCATTACTCTTCACTCATCACGATTTCTTAGATGTGACTCTTCTTACCGTGCTCTTCATAGGCCTTGATGATCATCTGCACGAGTTTGTGACGCACGACATCTTTGTCAGTGAAATAGACAAACTCAATCCCCTGGATGTTTGCGAGTATTCGTTCAGCCTCAATCAGACCACTGCGTTTGCCCGTCGGCAAGTCAACCTGGGTAACGTCTCCGGTTATAACTGCCTTAGAACCGAAACCGATCCGGGTGAGAAACATCTTCATCTGTTCGCTAGTCGTGTTTTGGGCTTCATCAAGAATGATGAATGCGTCCGACAATGTGCGGCCTCGCATAAAGGCCAGGGGCGCAACTTCAATGACGCGTTTTTCCAGAAGGCGTGTCACGCGTTCGTAGTCGATGAGGTCAAACAGTGCGTCGTAGAGTGGACGCAGATATGGGTCGACCTTGTCTTGTAGATCGCCTGGCAGAAAGCCGAGCTTCTCACCCGCTTCAACGGCAGGACGGGCAAGCACGATGCGGTTCACTTGTTTCTGCATCAACGCTTGCACTGCCATGGCCACAGCCAGGTACGTCTTGCCGGTGCCGGCAACGCCGATGCCGAACACGACGTCTTCGTCCTGAATAGCCTGGATATATTTGCGCTGGTTCGCGGATTTCGGCGCAACCTGCTTCTTGCCGGCCGGATTAAAACGCGCCTTGGTGAAATAGTCACGCAGGCTGAAAGCCCGATCTTCGGCGATCTGCGCAAAGGCCTCACGGAGTTCCTTATCGGTAAAATGTTTGCCTTCTTTAAAGAGATCGGAAAAATCTTCGAGAATCCTTTGGGCGGTTTCGACGTCTTTGGGATCTCCATCGATCGAAACATCCTGACCGCGAGCATCGATACGGACGTCAAGCAAAGACTCAAGATACTTGATGTTCTGATCGTGAACACCAAACAGTGTTTCCAATCCCTTGGGCGGAAGCTCGATCTTCTTCAACTGCTGGAACCTTCTCCTTCACAGGGCTGGACAGATTGGGGTTGATAGCGCGTGGGTTGGGTGGGCCGCAGAGTGGTTAGCATATAGCAACTTTGACGCTACTACAGCGCTCACGCGGGTGTCAATACAACCACGACCGCCCCCCGAAAGTGGGAAAACCTTTACGCGATGCTGAGTCTGTATTTTGCTTACTATAACTTTTGCAGGATTCACAGTTCCATCCGCTGTACTCCGGCAATGGAGAGTGGAATTACTAGACACGTTTGGGAGTTGCGCGATCTAGTCTGCAACTCTTATTAAGACATGGGTGCCCGCACCGCACCCATGGAGCCTCTCCAAGAATCTGCCCGGCCTACAGAGTGAGAACCGGCGTTCGTCACTGCTCTCCTTGCATTGGGCGGTAGCTCAGAGTACGATTTCGCCACCAAATTCCTGAAGGGAGATTTCAGATGAACAAGTTTAGAAGAACTTGGATAAGCTTAGCTATGGCTACGGGTCTGGTTTTGCTTTTTGCTGGATCACAATTAGCCGATAACCAAAGCAAGGAAAGAACCTTCCACGCCAAACTCGACGGGGGTCACGAGACTCCGGCAATCTCTACAGTTGCGACCGGAGAATTTCGAGCCAAGCTGAACTCTGCCGGAGACGAGCTATCCTATGAGCTGACGTACTCCGGACTAGAGGGCGGCAACACGCTTTTCGCACACGTGCATTTTGCGCAAACCGGGGTCGCGGGAGGTGTTATGTTCTTCCTGTGCGGAGGAGGCGGTAAGCCAGCCTGCCCCAACGTTGAAGCAACCGTTACTGGCACCGTGAACGCGAGCAATGTGATCGGTCCTGCGGGTCAGGGCATTTCCGCCGGTCAGTTTGACGAAGTGATTCGGGCTATGCGTGACGGCCTCTCCTACGCGAACGTCCACACCGTTACCTTTCAGGCGGGGGAAATTCGCGGACAAATTAACGACAACAGCGCAGAGCAGTGAAGGCTAGGGCACCGACACCAGCAAGATTTTGGCAGCTAATCGAAATAGGAGCGGAAAGAATAAGGGCGCGCTTGATGTCCCCGCGCATAGTGAGGGTTTCTAGCCGACGATAAGTTGTTTGAATGTGGTGGCCAGGGGCGGGAACTTATACCATAAGACATCAGCAACTCCTATTAGCCCACTACCTGCAATCGCGCAACCTTGGAAGGTTTAGTCTAATGCCTCGCTTTACGAATCAATGAGTCCTCGAACTGCCGGACAAACGCCGCGAGGTTGATTCCAACCGCAACACATCCCTGACGAAGCTCTAACAAATCCAACCTTCGCTCACCAGATTCATACTTGCTCACAAAGGACTGCGGTCGTTTCAAACGATTGGCGAGGTCTACTTGTCTAAGGCCAGCATCAAGCCTGATTCGGCGAAGAAGCGCGATTAATTTCTTTTGTTCCGACGTGCCGATGCTCTTGCCCATGCAGGCAAGTTAATTTGGGCTTGAGCCGTATCCCAAAATCGGATATGGTTTCCTGGGAACGGAACGCATGACTTGAAACATGAGACCACCCCTATCGAGAGCGGCAATCGCGGTTCTGAGCCTGTGTCTTGTTGCAACACAAACGCGGGCTCAGAGGGCCGACGAAGTCTACGCGGCTTATAAGAACATAACCGTTGAGCAAGCCAACGAGAATCCGTTAATTGGTATCTGGTCCGGCAGTCTCTGTACAAAGCGGATACTGTTAGCGATTGTTCTCAATGATGAGCAAAATGGCTTTGAGCTCAAAGCAGTATTGCTGAACGGTAATGAGGTTGGCTACGGCTTTAAGAATGCTGACACATGGTTCTATGTATCTCCAATGGCCGTTGCAGGTGTCTACGAGGGAAAAACTGTCTATAGGAACCGGCTCTTCAAGAACTGGTATCCGAACCGCGTCGTGATGACGAGTGAGAACGTATTTAGTGCGACCGACGACGCAAGGAACTCATGCGGACCTCCAACCAATGTCTACGTAAGAAAGGAGCCAAGGCCGAATTCTGCGACCGCCGCGCTTGCCAAGTCTGGCTCTGGTTTTCTCTTGAGCGAGACATCCTTTGTCATGACCGCCTATCACGTCGTAGAAGGCGCCTCGCAAATTGATGTCCGCTTTCCCTCTGGCGCTAAGTACACGGCTCAAGTCGCAGCCCGTGACATCGACAATGACTTAGCAATTCTGAAGCTCGTGGAGTTTAAGGCGACTGAGAGCGGGTTTAGGATGAGCGTGAATTCTTCGTTGAGTGCCGGAGATTCTGTTCATGCGCTTGGCTTCCCGCTGACAAGTATGCTCGGCGAGCAGCCAAGCATCGTTTCTGGAGAGATCAGTGCGACTACCGGGTTTGATGATTCGCCAACGCAGTTCCGAATGACCGCACCCGTTAATCTCGGGAACAGCGGCGGGCCAATCCTCAATCAAAACGGCGAGGTAGTGGGAATTGTTGTGGGCACTCTGACGAAAAGATCAGTCGAGGGCGTTAAGTTCGGCATAAAGGCATCGACGGCACTTCCACTTCTTCAGCAGGTTGGCCTCACCAATCTCAATAGTAAGCGAGAAAACAAGCCGATGACCGACGGTCAGCTCTTCGCGGCATTCTCAAAGTACGTAGTATTGATCAACGCCGGCGGAAAGTAGGCGCGCCGCTGCCTTAACAGGATTCGAGCACCACTTTGAATCTTCAGGTACTTGCCGAATGAAAGATTCCGAAGAATCAAACCTAAATGAATCGAGTGCGAACCCTTCTCCTGTCGTGACTGAAGATGTGTTACGAGCACTCGGGTTTAAGGTCGATCAAGACGTCCTGTCTGATGGAGCGCTTGGGTTAAGCTTCGATTTTGGTAACTTCAAACTCGAAGCTAGTCAAGACGTTAATCGGTGGCTCCGACCCGTGATCACGCTGGGCGGTGTCATGGCCACGGATCGGACAGTCGCTGTAGTGCATTTCGAAATGCCTCTCGAGGTGGAATCATTTGAACAGGGTGTGGCATTAGTTACTCACTGTCTGGATAGTCACGCGGGCGGCGTCTTTGAGGCTGCTTCACCCGTCCCCTGGCTGATCGAAGGGCGCCAATATCGTAATCTCCTGCCTTGGAACAAGAGATGATCTAACGACCCTACTGGCTGAGCCTTGAGCCACTCATGGCTGCCTCTTTCGAACTCACAGCATCCGCTAACACGCGAGTTTCACTAGTGGTACAAATACGGGAGTAAACCTTCATAATGGCAGTTATCGGACACCGAATTGGATTTTGTGCCATATGTGAAATTATACTTGAAGGCTGGTGTTCGCCATCGCAGCCGCATGGACCGTTCGCAGGGTGCCGCCAGACGCGTCACGTATGGCCACAATTTGCCCTTCCCATTCTTCCGCCGTCACCCTATCACCCGCCTTGAGCCGCCTGTAAAGGCTCTGATCCTTTTTCCACCAAACAGGTATGTTCCCGTCAAGGTTAGAGTTTGGCATCGACACAGACACATAATGGATTGTTTTGTAGCGGCCGGAAGTAGAATGAGTGTCTTTGACCACTGACTCGATCTCACGGCGGCATCCGCTCTGCACGGGACCGGCGCACAGAGCGGCGGTCTCATATAGCGCTTCACTTCTCAGACTATCGCGCCAGCGATGGACTAACATCACACACAAGACCAGACCGGCAAGAATCATGATACCGAAAATTACCACGTAGACCTTCGGGTTAGCTTTGATTAGATACTTGCGCATTGGAATTCTTTCTGATTGCAACACAAGTTCCATCGTGATTCAGTTGCGACGGGCACGCGGCGGCGCGAAATCAATCAAGCATCGTCCGCCGGAAACAAGTTAGTTACGAAACACGCTCCCGCCGCTCGCGTCCAACGAGTTGTCAGCGCCGCAAAGGAACGCGATTACCGTTCGAGAATATACCTCTCGCTGAGGTCCTCCAACTCGAAATATCCGAGCTTGCCGGGCACGCAAGAAATAAATGTTCCGGCACCCATACCCACAGTTTCCAAGAGCGCGTCTGACAGAGACATTTCGCGTCCATCGATATCGCGATTGTCAGACATGACATAGCAGGTGTCGGGAGCGCCCTTTCGTCGTAATAGGGATTCAATTGACGCGTCAGATTGTTGGTTCGATGGAATGAACGTCGCGTAACGCGGATCTAAGTCAGGGCAGTGATTGAAACCATTGAGCAGTTTGGCGCGACCACGTTTGGATTCGAGCAGCGTCAGATATCGGTCGCACTTTTTGGGGACGATGAACGATTTGTTATGTTGCGTCTCGACTTATCGAGCTTTCAGAATCGCGAGTATTGAAATTCAAATCCTTGATATTGAGAAACGGCTCGATTGTCTTTCAGCGCCGGCGTAAACTTCATCTTCCCTACTTTCCTGATAGCATCCTCATCGTAGCTCTTACAGCCCGATGCGTCGACTAACTCAACTTGTCTAACGTCGCCGGATTTATGCAGCACCGCTCTGACGACAACCAAGAGCCTCATCCTGCTACGGCAGTCGGTGCCCGGCTCAGGCGTATTATCCAAAGGGCGTATGACTTTCGCTTTAACATCGACTTCTTTGGCAGAGTAGACTCTGTCCTCAGTCGGTTCTATCTTTTCACGCCTTTCAGGAGTAGGGCTTGGACTAGGACCGGGATTCTTTGTCTGCGCGAGAATAGTGAGGTGTCCGACGAAAAGAACTGCCGATACCAGAACGAGTCGGCAAAGAATTCTTCTTGTGATAATTCGAAGCAACATAACGGTTGAGTTGACGAGACGGCGCGATTCAAAGCACCCTTCGCCGCACCAAGTCAGTTACGAGAGGCGCTCCCGCCGCTCGCGTCCAACGATTTGTTCGGCGGCGCATTACTAGACTGCTCGCGTGGGACAAAGAAATCTCTTTTTTCAAAATGCCATTTCTCATTTAAAGGGACGATCGTTTTTAAGACGGTAGTTTCAGACGGCTGACCTTTATTGGGAACAGGCTTAATGCTCACGAAAATTGCGTTTGTATTTTCGTCACACTCGATGATCTTATCGAAGTCTAATAAATAGCCCAGCCGAGGGACGGTTGTGTCCTGACCCGAACCCCATTCATTGGATTTGCCGGTCTTATCCATTTCTTTATCGACATCAAAGAACTGTAGGGCGTTTACTGGTTGAAGTATGAAATAGTAATTGGGAGTACGTCCCACCATGGCCAGCAGAATGTGAATGTGCGTCTTGTCAGTTCTCTTTAATGCGATTGCTACCTGGAAGGTATAAAGATGGTTATAGTCCTGAAGCGTGGTGGATACTTGCTTCTTCCAGTTGAGGTATTCGGTGTTGCCACTTTCCGGCGTTTGAGCGCTGACGCCTGCAAATGACAGCACCAAAAGGCAAAGAAGTTTGGTTATCCACATCATAATTTGATCGCTAATCCCGTTTTAGCCGCCCAATGGTTGACTTGACGCGGCGGCGCGAATCCAAATCAAGCATCGCCGGACGAATCAAGTTACGAAACACGCTCCCGCCGCTCGCGTCCAACGATTTGTTCGCTGGCGTTGTTACCAAGGAACGGGCGCAGGGCCAGGAAGTTCTTCGCACGTTGCAAAACACGATTCATGCGCCCAAGCAGCGCGACCATACGAAAAGCCTTTTGAGAAGTACGGATAAATTGTCACAGCGATTCGAGAGCTATCATCTGTGGTAGCGCGACCGCACATTGGGCAAATATCGTTCTGACGCCAACCGCGTTCTGCGTATTGCGGCGGATCAGAAACGATTTCGACATGCGTAACGTCGCCCCAATCGCCATTCGGTGTCGGCGTGACGTCGATTTGAATCGGGTTCACGAGTCGGCGGAGCGGCCGATTACGCCACGCGCTGTCCCATTCGGTTCGATCATCATCAATGGGGACTTCAGTTGTCATGGAATGACAAGCCAGCGAACGGCGGAGTTGACGCGGCGGCGCGAATCAAAGCACCCTCCGCCGCGCCAAATTAGTTGCGAGAGGCGCTTCCGCCGCTCGCGTCCAAATTGTTAGACGCAGCGCCGGTAGAATGTGTTTTTCAACCGAGTCAGCTAAAATACAAAGTTATTAGCGAAATGCTATCAATGAGACCATGGCATATTATATTTACCCAAAGGTTCCTTTTGGTGACCAGATAGAGCGCTCCAAGTAAAAGTCCAATCGTCGCGGTATTAATGATACCAGCCGCTCCTTGATAGCCGTGCCCAAGTCCAAAGATCAGGCTGCTCCCGAATAAAGATATAACCCATCCTGTCCGCGTCCTCCCGACAAGATCCGCAAGT
>WNFR01016833.1_pt1 | contig 13438 bp, 12 predicted proteins | sample 5400221 | NCBI WGS metagenome assembly WNFR01 (sample SAMN13153357, study PRJNA577476) | soil metagenome | isolation source: 40 cm soil under Madrone tree | place: USA:California | collected 2016-06-14
GACGACTTTGTTGTTGATCGCGCACTCAACCTTTTCACCTCTTACTGAAATCGCAATCTCCTGCTTTACCGGCTCGCCCACGCCAGCCGCCTTGTTCACAGCCGGGTCCGCACTGCCACGCGGTCCATTCATCTGAAATGGAGCTGGTCCGAAACCGCGAACGATGAAGTTGCCGTTACCATAAGCCGCGCAGTACAAGTAACTCTGCTGGTCCGTTCCCAGATCATTACCCGCAATTACCAGCCCGTAAGGGTGTGGGTGGCTATTCAGGTTCATGTACTTCGGTTCCCTGAACGTCGCTCTTATTGTGTAGTCTCCCGTTGCTTTATTGGCCGGATTCCAGTACGTCACTGCCGGACCGGTGATAACGTGCAAAGCATCGCCGTCTTTAGTCAGCTTCGCGCTGTTGAGGGTCATTCCGGCTGCTTCCTCTTTGGCGTCGATCTTTCCGGTCCAGCCGGGAACCGACACTCCGCCACCGGCAACTCCGCGGGAAGTCTCCATCTGACCACCCTGAGAGAAGTTTGCGGTTGGCATTAGAATGACCGCCATAAGCGCAATCGCGAAAAAAGTGCGTCGCATGTTTTACGGATCCTCCTGATTGAATTACCGGGTGGTTTCCTAATTTCACGTCCCACTGGGTTCTCAGTGTTCTCAGTGTTCTCCGTGGTTAAATGCTTTTCGGCACTTTTACCACCACGGAGGCACGGAGAACAACGGAAATGCACTAAGACAATCTCAAATTAGGGCACTACCAATTCCCGACTATTGTTGACGATACGGGATAATAACTCTCGTAGTCCACATTGCGCCATCAAACTCTACTCAGTCTCCGCGCAATCCCTGCGTTGTCTGCGTCTCCGTGATCCCACGGCCTTGCGCCGTGGTACTTGACGCTCGCAGCTACAAGAAGCTCGCTAACATCTATAAGATGCATCCAAGAGACACTCAATGAATGCCCCGACAGAAACCCGGATTGAGGAATGGCGTACAGACGCTTCTCGAGCTGCCTTCGTCGCTGCCGAAATAGACATGCTGGCCGAGGTCTTGCACGCCGTCGTCCATGGGGGCGCGGGAGTAAGCTTCTTCACACCCTTCTCAATCGATGAGGCTCGCGCGTTCTGGGTCGACAAAGTTTTGGCCCAGGTGCATGGCGGTACACGTCGAGTCGTCCTGGCACGTCTTGACGAGCGCATTGTGGGCACAGTACAACTCGATCTGGAGATGCCGCCCAATCAGCAACACCGCGCGGCAGTCGCAAAACTATTGGTCCATCCGGCCGCCCGGCGCCGCGGAATTGCAAGAGCACTGATGATCACATTAGAAGAGATTGCGCTGTCAGAAGGTAGGACGTTGCTGACCCTCGACACAGTGTCTGGCAGCAACGCCGAATTGTTGTACAGATCGCTCGATTTCATCGCGGCAGGCGTCATTCCACGATATGCACGCAGTGCCCTGACACCCGAGCTCGAGGGTTCGACCATCATGTATAAGGAACTCGCGCCAACCCCGAGCCAACCGAGAAATAGACAAAGAGAGGAGTAGCGTCGGCTCATCCGACAACAACAATCATGAACGCAAATACAAAGGCCCAAATTGATGCAAACAAGCTATCCGGGAAGAAAGTCCTGGTCACAGGCGGAACAAAAGGTATGGGCGAAGCCATTGTCAAACGGTTAAGGCAAGCCGGTGCAACGGTGATCACCACCGCTCGTTCAATTCCTGAAAACCTTCAATCGCCGGAGCTGTTTATCCAGTCTGACATCAGCACACCCGACGGAGTGGCGAAAGTTGTGGAGGAAATATTCAGCCGTTTCGACGGTGTGGACATCCTGATTAACAACGTCGGCGGTTCTTCTGCGCCAAGCGGAGGAGCACTTGTTCTGACTGATGACGACTGGCAACAGGCATTCAATGACAATTTATTTGCCGCCGTCCGATTGGACCGGGCGTTTCTTCCCAAGATGCTCGAACAGAAATCAGGTGTCATCATCCATATTTCGTCTATCCAGCGAACGCTCCCGCTTCACGAGGCTACCTTAGCGTACGCAGCGGCAAAAGCGGCGTTGACTAACTACAGCAAAGGACTGTCAAACGAAGTTGCGCCCCACGGAGTGCGTGTTAACACCGTTGCGCCGGGCTTTATCGAAACGAAGGCGGCTGAAAGACTCATCGAGAGATTGGCTAAGACCGCCGGCACTGACATCGAAACGGCGCGCCAGGGACTGATGGACTCATTGGGAGGAATTCCGATGGGAAGACCAGGTCGTCCCGAAGAAGTCGCGGAGCTTGTTGCTTTTCTGGTGTCCGACCGGGCCAGCTACATAACGGGTGCGGAACATGTCGTTGACGGGGGAACGATTCCAACCGTCTGAGGCCCAGGCAGCTACACAAAACTTTAGCGGAGACATATTGTCTAGACCACTACAACTACCGGCGCCAATTATTGCTGGAGCACTTTAATACGTCAGTTCGTTTGCGTTCAGGTATAGGCGCAGTCGTTCCTTGGGGTTCATTTCATTCATCGCAGAAGATCAAATCGCAGCAGGATGACTGCCGTCATGTACAAACCAACTTCAGTGACTTGGTTGGTCGCGCCCAAGCAATCGCCCGTGATGCCTTGCAGACGCGCTCGAAAATATAACCCGCTGAGTAAAGTCACGAGATTTGTGACGAGCAAAGCCGCAAGTGCTGCCCGCCAGGGAAGTAACTGGAAAGCCATAAGCAGCGCGGCCGTTGCGGTCAAAATTTCAAGAGCGCCCACTTGCTTCGCCACGAGCTTGCCTTGGCCTGCGGCTCGCGCGTAGGGCAGCCATGCGCACAGCGGCAGGATCGTCCAACGGGCGGCCGTGTGCGCGATGATCAGCCAGCGCCAAATCTGCCCTCGCGGCAGTGACGAAAGGAAGTTGAGCTTTCCGAGGACAAGAAAGATCAGCGCCAAGGCGCCATAGGTTCCTATGCGGCTGTCGCGCATGATTTCCAATACGCGATCCTTCGTCCATCCTCCACCAAATCCGTCAAACGTATCGGCCAGTCCGTCCTCATGAAAACCGTTAGTTAGGGATGCCGCGAAGGCAAGCGCACATAACACTGACGCTGGCACTGGGAGCACGCGTAGCAGTAGCACAAAAACCAGTGCTGCTCCGCCACCCACGAGCACGCCGACCAGCGGAAAGAACGCCGCCGCTTTGCCAAGTTCTGATTCAGAGCTATCGAGCACCCTGGGAACAGGTAGCCGAGTTAGGAACTGAACGGCGATGAAGAAGCGTCGAATCATGAAGAGGATTCACTAGTCACTCTTTGTTGGTCACACCGGCATCCGCGAAAGTTGCCATCTCACAAAGCAGCTTCGTCGCGGCTTCAACGACGTGCATCGCTAAAGCGGCGCCAGTGCCCTCGCCAAGCCGCATAGAGAGATCGAGCAGTGGTTGCTCGCCAATGAAGTTGATTAGAGCCACATGCCCACTCTCCGCCGATTTATGTCCAATGAATAAAAAGTCGCGCGCATTTGGTTGTAACGTGAGAGCCAGAGCCGCCGCCGTCGTACTGATGAAACCATCGGCGACAACGGGCAAATGACTCGCCGCCGCACCGAGCACGATTCCAGCCATCACGCCTATTTCCGCACCACCGACTTTGGCAAGTATTTCCATGGCATCCGTTGCAGCGGGCTTGTTGACTTCGACAGCTCGATGGATCACGGCGATTTTGTGAGCTAGACCCTCATCATCTATTCCGGTTCCCCTCCCCGTTACTATTTCCGGATCACATTTGAGCAGAACGGCGGTGATCGCGCTCGCCGCCGTGGTATTTCCGATTCCCATTTCGCCAACACCAAGCAGTTGAATTCCATCGCTGGCAGCGACGCGCGCTAGTTCGATGCCCGCAGCAACGCACGCTTCGGCTTCTGCGTGAGTCATTGCTGGACCTACTGCGAAGTTAGCCGTACCACAGATCACCTTTGCATGAATTAACCCATCGCGATCCGTGAGGTCAGCATTGACGCCGGCATCTACGACCCTTACTTCGATTCCGCCCGCGCGCGCCAGTACGTTGATTGCCGCGGCACCGCGCAGGAAGTTGTCCACCATCTGCGCCGTGACTTCGGGCGGGTAGGCACTGACGCCTTCGCTCGTGACACCATGATCTCCGGCCACGACATAGATGCGTTTGCCTGTGATGCGTGGGGTGACGTCGCGCTGAATCGCGGCCACGCGGTTAGCGATCTCTTCAAGACGGCCCAGGCTGCCCGGTGGTTTGGTCAGTGTCAGTTGCCGCTCGCGGGCTGCACTCAGCCACGATTGATCCACTGGTTCAATCTGATCGCAGGCTTGTTTGATGAGTGAAGATGGGTTGTCCATGGGAAACATTGTAGGGGTGTCACTCCGTGGGCACCCCTGGCTTTTCCGTTAGGTTGAGGTGGGGGTGCCCACGGAGTGACACCCCTACAATGTTTTCTTTGGCCGCTTTAACTGCAAAGGTAATCCAGCGATGAGCAGATAAACTTCAGCGGCCGCAGCGGCAAAGTCCTGATTCACCCGGCCCAGCACGTCTCGGAAGACTCGTCCGAGTCGCGTTTCCGGGACGATACCCAGTCCTACTTCATTGGACACGCAAATGATCGTTTGTCGTCGTGACTGCGCTAGTTCTAGAAACTCGCGTGTAATTCGGCGTACTGACTGCTCGCATTCGTGTTCGTCCGTGTATCGCAGAAGCCAGTTGGAAACGAACAGCGTCAGGCAATCGACGATAACGACTCGGGCCTCACCTCCTTGACGGAGCGCTTCAGCAATCTGGTAAGGCTCTTCAATCGTCTGCCAATCGGAAGGCCTCTGCTCGCGATGGCGCGCGATTCGGGCCGTCATGTCTTCATCTAAGGCCTGAGCAGTGGCGATAAAGCAAACCTTCTCTCGAGCGTCACCGCGATGCTGCGCTGCTAGTCGCAACGCTTGGTCGCTCTTGCCGGCCCGCGCGCCGCCGAGAAGCAGAATCAGTCGCCCGGTAACTTCCAGCCTTGGGGACATCGATCTCTCAGTCACTATAAAACAATGGCCTGACCCATTCCTTTATCTGGCGCTGCCAGGCGAACGGCCGGATCCGTTCTTTCTTTCGGCCGCAGCAGTTGATCAACATGTTGATTCATTGCGTGCGCAAGTATCGCGTGCAATTGTCGCAGCCCCTCCGTCAACGCAGCCGGACCCGGTTGCAGGATAAACGCCGACTTCACTTCGTAGATGTGATTGTTATGGACGGCGCTGATGTGGTCCCAACCTTCGCGCGTCCGAATCCATTCTTTCTTCACAGCGCGACCACACCAGGAACCGATGATGACTTCGGGATCGCGGCTTATCACGTCGGCAGGATTGATGATTCTGTCCTTGGCAGCCTGGTGTTGGCGCAACTCGGGGAAAATGCACTCGCCACCCGCAGCTTCAATCAATTCCTCAACCCAGCGAATACCGGAAATCAGTGGGTCGTACCACTCTTCGAAAAGAACTCGCGGACGATGAGCAAAGCGCGCGGCAGACTCGCGAATAGCGATCAGGTCATCCTGCAAGCTCGAGACCAGGTTCCGGGCTTTCTCTTCACAACCAACGATGCGCCCGACGGTCAAAATCATTTCGAGGATTTCCATAACGCTGCGCTGATTGAAGGTCATCACGGTTACGCCGCGCCGAATCAGTTCGGCCGCGATATCGGCTTGCAGATCCGAGAACGCGAAGACAAGGTCAGGCTCCAGCGCGAGAATCTTGTCGAACTTTGCGTTGATGAATGCGGAGACTTTCGGTTTTTGCCTGGCCTCAGGGGGACGCACAGTGTAGCCCGAGATGCCGACAATACGTTCCTGCTCGCCGAGCAGGTAAAGCGTTTCGGTCGTCTCTTCGGTGAGACAAATAATTCGGCGGGGGTACGAAAGTAAACGGTCAATCATGCCTGTCTGCTTTGGCCTCCAATGTCGAGTTTGTGGCTGCTGCCTTCTCCAGACATGGCCGGCACAAGCAGTTTCTGTACCTGGCTTGCAACTCCTGCCGAGTCTCATCGCTCAGTTTCAGCTCGCCGCACCAGCAACCCTTGCCGAGTGAGATTTCGCAAGCGAACGACGCGCCGCACGCTTCGCATGTCTGGGTCCTCCGCAACACCGGCAACATAAGACTGAATTGCTTCATGAGTTTCATTCTTTTAGCTCCTGGCCCACTCATTTCCCTTTGAGCCACTTTTCAACCAGAAAAACCCGCTAATCAACCAATCCAACGTGTAAGCCAGCACGAACGATGCGGTAGAGATCATCTTTGCCCATCGAGCGCACCGTAAATAAGATCCATCTCCAGATTGCGCCGGTAGTGACCCGCCAGGGCGTCGTAGCGTCTCTCGCGTTCGGTCGTAGGATCAATAATGCCCGGGACCGATCCTTGTTTTCCGCAAATCTTCCGCCAGTGGCTTAGTAGGAATGCCAGCCCATCTCGCGAATCGAAGAGTCCGTGCAAGTACGTGCCAAGCACACGACCGTCAGCGCTGATGGCACCATCGTGATGGCTTTCTTCATCACCCAAGCGCTGCAATTGAAAGAGAGGTTGCGTTCTATCTCCCAAAGTCGTTTCGCCCAAGTGGATCTCGTAAGATAATCAACACCTGATGCGAAAAGGCCTATGTCACCGCGAAACTTGTTGATGAGAAAGCCGCAGAAGCGGGCGCGCTCTTGCGGCTCAAGCAGGGCGTAAGTGCCGACGAGCGATGCAAACACGCCGCCGCGGTCGATGTCGGTCACCAACAAGCATGTAGCGTCGGCGATCTCTGCCATCTTCAAATTCACCACAACACTGTCTTTGAGGTTCATCTCTACGGGCGAACCCGCGCCTTCAAGAACGACAATCTCGTGCCTTGCGGCCAGACGTTGATATGCCTCGGTGACAGCACGGAGCAGTTGCCGTTTGCGGCGATAGTAATCGACGCCACAATAGTTGCCCAACACCTTGCCGTTGATGATGACCTGAGAGCCGACATCAGAAGTTGGCTTCAGCAAGATTGGATTCATGTCAACGTGCGGCTCGACTCCGGCCGCTTGCGCTTGCATCGCCTGTGCGCATCCAATCTCATGACCCTCACGTGTGGCAAACGAGTTGAGCGCCATGTTTTGGGCCTTAAACGGAGCAACATCGAATCCATCCTGCCGCAGGATGCGACACAGCGCCGCTACGGTGAGCGACTTGCCCGCGTCGGAAGCCGTGCCTAATACCATCAATGCTTTTGCCATTTTGTCCTTTGTTCTCAGCAATAAGAGAAATACTGGGCCACCCAGCAACGCTGTGATCGCTCCGACTGGCAGCTCGCCCGGTGAGATAGCCACTCGCGCCAACGTGTCAGCGAGTATCAAAAAAGCCGCGCCTAAAAGAAACGAAGCCGGCAGCAACACCCGCACGTCCTGACCGAAAAGAAGTCGCGCCGCATGCGGAACTATCAGACCAACAAAACCGATCGCGCCGCCAACCGAGACAGTCACGCCAACGATCAGGGAACTGGCTAGGAAGACCATTCGCTCCGTGCGTCGCACATTAACGCCAAGGCTCGCTGCCGACTCTTCGCCTGTTGCCAGCAGATGCAGTTCACGCGCACAGGCGATCAGCACTACCCAGCCCGGTATTTGGAAGATGAGCATCTTCCAGATCAGGTCAAAGCCGACCACGTCGAGACTGCCGATCAACCACCTGAGAATCTGCAAAGCGCGCCAGTACGAAGCGAGGTACTGAATTACGAGCACTCCCGCGGACGCCCAGAGGTTCAAAACGATACCGGCCAGAAGCAATGCGCCCGGTAACATTGCGCTGCCTCCCGAATGAGCCAGGCGATAGACCAACAACACCGACATAGCGGCGCCGACAAAAGCCGCAATAAAGATCAGCGGCACGCCTACTAAGTTCAATCCGAGTCCGAAGGCGATCGCCACGCTCGCCCCCAAAGATGCCCCGCCCGATACGCCAAGCGTGAAGGGATCGGCAAGGGGATTGCGAAAAAGCGCTTGCAGCGCGGCTCCAACCAACGCCAGCGATGAGCCGACAAGGCCTGCCATCACGACACGCGGCAAGCGCAGGCGAAAAAAGACGGCGCGCGCGATCGGATCACTTTTGAGTGCCGCCAGATCAAGAGGCTGGTAACCGACATAAAGCCCGATCAAGAGCGAGACGATAAGACCGACAATCAAAAGAGGCAGTGCAACCCGCAACCGAACTGCTATGCGCGTTCGGTTGATTGGGCGCCGGTTGTCGACTGTAGCGGGTGGCACTGCCAAGTTGGCTCCGTTCAACTCCAGCGTATCGGTTTCCCTTTGAGCTTTGCTTGGGATTGAATGCATCACAATTCCGACCACACAAAAGTGCGTCCGTCTCTACGCATCGTCCGCACGGGTGTGTCATAAATGTCGCCAAGCAGACCTTCGTTGAGCACTACTTCAGGCGCACCACTCGCGACGACACGCCCGCATTTCATGGCGAAGATCAAATCAACAGCGGAATCAAGCAGCATCAAGTCATGTGTGATCAAAAGTACGGCAATGCCTCGCTCATCTCGCAATCGCCGCAGGGCCTTTGTCAGTTGGGTTCGATGCTTGAGATCAAGCGCGCTCGCCGGCTCATCGAGCAACATCACTTCCGGCTCCTGTGCCAGAGCCCGAGCGACTGTGACCAGCTGGCGCTCGCCGCCCGACAACTCCGTAATGTGACGCGCAGCAAGGTGTGCGACGTCAAGCGCATCCAGTGCCCCCAGCGCGATCTGTTCATCGCGCGCGCTCTCAAAACGAAACCGGCCGCTGTACGGGCTGCGACCCGTTAAAACCACCTCGAGCGCAGTAAAAGGGAAAACGGTGGAAGTCGATTGCGGGACATACGCAATTCGCTTGGCCCGCTCCCGCGCTTGCAAATCTTCAAGCGCAGCATCATTGAAGATCACTTCTCCGCTATCGGGTTTAATTAGTCCGGCAAGCAGGCGAATCAACGTTGATTTGCCAGACCCATTCGCACCGATAAGCGCTCCCATCGCACCTCGCGGAAGCGCTAGAGAAACATCAACTACAGCAGGCAAGGATGAGTACGCGAAACTCACGCGTTTAGCTTCGATAAGCGGACTATCAGCATTGACCAGCCTACTCGGGCCGCCAATCTGACTTATCGTCGTTGTAAGAGGCTCAGTTTTCATCAGTGAAAGCTCTCCGGATGGAGAGCTCGCGCAAACACTTGCGCGGTGTGTCCGACGAACTGGCTGGGATGAATCACCGATGGATCAGTCAGCGAGTAGATACGCTTATCGCGCACGGCGCGTATCTCCCCAAGCTCATTCCACACGGCTATCGCATCCTCACCAAACTTTCCCTTCGAGCCTTGGACCATGTCAATGACTATTTCTGGGTTTAGTGTAAGCACTGCCTCCTTGTTGATCTTGCCGTAGCCATGTTCAGCTAGCGGTGCGATCGACTCGCCTCCCGCTATGCCGATGAGTTCATCGAGGTAGCTTCCGCGCGTCGCTGTGTAAAGGTCGCGGATCGTACCCGGAACCCGGTCGACTACGCACAGCACGCGAGGATGCGGGAGATCAGCGACAGCCTTTCGCACTGCATCGATCTCGCCTCGGGTTTTGGCAGATAGATTTGTTGCCTCTTGCTCGTGGCCGGTAGCGCGACCAATTTCCTCGATTGACGCTAAAATGTCAGCCAGAGTTTGGCTCTTCACAAACAGACAGCCCATTCCAAGGCCGTTCAGCTTATCTCGGAGAAATGGCTCTTGCGCATCGACTCCGATTACGAAGTCCGGTTTAAGGGCCATCACTTGTTCAAGATTGGTTTTATCCCAGCCGTTAACACGAGGCTTGTTCTTCACATCGTCTGGGTACGTGCAATACTGTGAGACGGCGATGACTTGTGGCCAGGCGCCGATGCCATAGAGAATCTCGGTCACGCTTGGGCTGAGTGAAACAATGCGCTGCGGAAGTGGTTCGACACTTCGCTTTGCTTGCGTCTTTCGTCCGCCACAAGCTACAAACAGCAGATTCACTGCGATCAGCAGTGCGACTAAGACCGCGGGTTTACTTGACCTTTTCATCAACATCGAATTCCGTTTGAGTGTTTTCCCCTGGTACCTCGGTGTAGGGGCAGTGGCGGCAGCCCTGGTCGCAACAATAGCCCCGCCGCAGATGATACCGGGCCGTTAGGACCATCAGGCCCTGATCCAGATAGTAGTCCTCGTTTTCGACGAGTTGGACCACTTCGTCTGTCTTGTCTTCCACCATCGCCAAATCTTCTTGTCTGTCCTGCTCCGAATATGATTTTCGATTTTAGAGTTTTGATTTTCCGATCCTCTGGGAAGGGTTGGGCAATGCGTCAGAAGACGACCAAATCGAAAATCAAAACTCTAAAATCAAAAATTCAAAAGGCGAACGTTGCGCCGGCGCGAGCCGTTCGTCCCGGAGTGCGAAAGCCGCTCTCGAAATACTCGCGATCGAAAAGATTGTCCACATAACCGAAGAAGCGTAGCGAGCGCGATTCGCTATGCAACGGCAGTGTATAGCTTGCCCCCAAATCGGCCTTGGCTAATCCACGGAACCGATAAGCACGGCTCGCAAACGTCACCGGGTCGAAGATCGCGCCAAGGTAATCGCTCGATGCGGAGAGATCAAAATTGATCAGGAAGCGATGACCAATGCGCTGCGTTGCAACCAACGAAAATTGATGATCGGGGATCACGAGAGAACGAAGAGTGCCAGGTATCTGGGGGGTACGCTGAAGCGTTTTCGTATAAGTATAAGCGGCTGCAAGATTCAACGTGCGCGTCGGCGTTGCGGTCATGCTCAACTCCAGACCGCGAGCAATCCCTCCATTCGTATTGCGGTACCCGCCGAAGCGACCGAAAGGATCCGTTGCCGGATTGATGACGCCCGAAAAGTCGAAGATGATCACCTTCTGAAGCTCTGTGTAGAAGTAAGTCGCCGAGCCTCGCAAGCGGTTCTTGTAGAGCGTCTGATCAATCCCAGCGTCAAAGGCAAGCGAACGATCCGGTTTCAGGCGCGGATCGCCAAAGACGGAGTAACCAAAAAAACTGTCGAAGGATGTGCCAAAGCGTTCAAAAAGCGACGGCGCTCGATAGCCATTACCGACGTGGGCACGCAACTTGGTTCCGGTCGAGCGAAAGATGTAGGCGACAGACCCATCGCCGGTGTAGGCAGTTGGCGGTGACAAAAAGGTAAGGCCCTGGTATGGGGAAGAAGCTGCGGGGATGAAGACCGGTTGCTGGAGTCGGAAGAACTGTGTGCGAAAGGCTCCAGAGATTTGCAGCCGGTCATCCATGAACCGCAATTGATCCTGAACAAAGAATGCGTGGCTCTTCTGCGTCACATCAACATTGGAGTTGTTCGCCGGATCGACCTGGAATGACGGATTCTTGAAGTTCTCGGTTTCAAACTCATAACCACCGGTGATGAAGTTGGCTCGTCCGGCTCGCACATCGAAACGCGCGTTGAGCGTATGAACGCGGCCGTCAAAATCCGATCGCTCGTTGCCCCCGAACGGTTGAAAGCCGACGCCCAGTGGTCCATTAATGCTGCTGCGGTTTGTGGCCAGACCCTGATAGCTAATGGTGTAGCCAAAAGTCTCGGTCGGCCGTTGCGTAAAGATGTTGGCTTCGATAATTCCCGTCGCCGGTAAGGCGCCGATCCCTTGCGGACTGTTATTCAGTTGTAACTGCGAGTTGGCGGCGTAGATGCGCCCTGAGAGCGTGGTCGTGGGTGACAGCCTAAAAAGAACACGGCCTTGTCCACTCGTGTTGCGCGCTTCATCCTGACCATCAACACCGCGCGTGACATTCAGGTGTGAAAAGCCGGCGCTGTAAGCAATGGTGTTGTTATGAGAGCCCCCAGCGACCTGACCTCGACCACGAAACATTCCCAGTCCGCCACCTTCCGCGAGCACATTACCGTGGAGTGGTCCGCCGCCCTCGTCAGTAACAAGATTGATGACGCCGCCGATGGCATTGGAGCCGTAGAGCGATGAGCCCGAACCGCGCAACACTTCAACCCGGCTTACATCCGTGACGATCAGATCTTCCAGGAAGCCCGACGCGTCACCTTGTGTGGAGGCGGCGTCGCGAAAGCGGAGACCGTCTATCAACACTGCTGTGTCTTCGTTGCGCAGCCCGCGTGTTTTGATAGAAGTGAAAGAGCCCGGGCCGCCAAGCTGTTGCACGCGCAAGCCAGGAACTGTCCTTAAGGATTCTGCAATCGCCGACTCGTCGCGTTCGTCTATCTCTTGCCGCTCCACTACCGTGATGGCTTTGGAGACTTCGTCGACTGATTGCGGAGTGTCAGACGCAGTAACTACGACCGTGGTGCGCACACCTGACAGTTCCAGGGGAATATCGAACGTCGCGGCTTGCCCCCGCTCTACCACAACTCGCTGTGCACTTGTTAACGCAAATCCTTCCGCCTCGGCTTCTACCAGGTACTCTCCGGGTGCGAGCCTCTCGAAGCGATAGATGCCAGTTGAATCAGTGGTCGTGCTAAGAGTGAAAGCGTGCTCACCAGCATATATCCTTACGGTTGCGCCCGGCAGGCTTGCCCCTTGCGGATCTTTTACATGACCGGTGATGATTGCATTGCTACTGCCCGTCGCCTGGGCCAACGCCAATACGGACTGCGCCAGCACGAATGCGAGCACAATCAACATTCTTTTGTTAAAGCTCTTCATGCAAGTGTCTCCTTCTCCTCCCCTTCGGTGGTGTCCTAATTTCAACTCTCTGCGCCTCCTCTGCGTGCTCGGCGACGCTGCGGAGAACTCTTTTACGTGCAGGTCCACCGCAAAGACGCAGAGAACGCTGAGGAGGCGCAGAGTTAGATTTCAAACCAGGGCACTACTTCCCCTTGGAGAAGAGTGACAAAGACGCGCCTTTCGAGGACGGTCTCAGGTTGAATAGATTTACGATTCGGGAGTTGAAGGAATGGGTAGGCGCTGAACCGGCTCAGCAAAAATACAAACGCCCTCGATCTCCTATGCAGAAGATCGAGGGCGTCTTAAAGTTCACTGTTTGCCTAATCAGGTAATTGCTTCACGTCTTGAATTCGACGAAGCCCTTTACACTGACATCAGAGCTCGACGCCACTCGCCCTTTCCCGGAGCGTAAGTGGTCGCTTCCATCTAACAGCAGGCAAGGTTTCCTGACTTCCGGCTCGAACGCGTCGCTTCGCGGCCTTCCCGATCCCCGAATGGGATCAGTGACCATCATGATGGAAGCTAAGCAATTGCCGGTACACAGTGGCGGGAACCGTGCGGGCTTCACACCCGCTTCCCTTGTCACCCTCTATGGGCACCTGTGACGGTCAACCAGGATCCTCTCGGATACCAGGTTGAAATAGCGATCTAACTATTAAAGTTCCAAAGAACAAGCCGCGCCAAGTTACTTTGTGC
>WNFR01005818.1_pt1 | contig 13435 bp, 9 predicted proteins | sample 5400221 | NCBI WGS metagenome assembly WNFR01 (sample SAMN13153357, study PRJNA577476) | soil metagenome | isolation source: 40 cm soil under Madrone tree | place: USA:California | collected 2016-06-14
GCGCTGATCGGAGCGCTGAACGCGCAAATCGCCAAGGCGATGCATGCGCCCGACGTGTACGAGCGCATTGCGGTGCAGGGCGGGAACGACATCGTCACCGGGACGCCCGAGGAGTTCGCGGCGCTGATGCGCGCGGATCTCGAGCGCTACGCGCGGCTGATCCGGGAGGCGAAGATCAGCGCGCAATGACCGACAGCGCGCGCGCCGCGGCGTCCTCCAGCAGCGCGCGCATCTGCTCGGCGGGGAGCGGCTTGCTGAAGAAGTAGCCCTGGTATTCGTCGCAGCGCTGCGCCAGCAGGAACTGGTACTGCGCCTCGGTCTCGACGCCCTCGGCGATCACCTTGAGCTCGAGGCTGTGCGCCATCGCGATGATCGCCTGCGTGATGGCGGCGGCGCCGCGGTCGGCGGGGGTGTCGGCGATGAACGAGCGGTCGATCTTCAGGTTGTCCACCGGAAAGCGCTTGAGATACGCGAGCGACGAGTGGCCGGTGCCGAAGTCGTCGATCGCGATGTGCACGCCGATGTTGCGCATCTCGCGCAGTACGGTCACGGCGCGCTCGGGGTCCTGCATCACCATGCCTTCGGTGATCTCGAGCTCGAGGCGTGCGGCGTCCGCAGCCGAGGCGCGCACGATCATTTCGATGTCGCGCGTGAGGCCGTCGTGCAGGAACTGGCGCGGCGACAGGTTGATCGCCATGCGCAGCGGTGCGAGCCCCGCCTCGCGCCAGGTGCGCTGGGTGGCGCAGGCCGCGTGCAGCACCCACTGGCCGATCGGCACGATGAGACCGGTCTCCTCGGCGATGGCGATGAAGCTCGCCGGCGGCAGCAATCCGAGCTCCGGATGCTGCCAGCGCACGAGCGCCTCGACGCCGGTGACGCGGCCCGTCGCGGTCTCGACCTGCGGCTGGTAGTACAGCACGAGCTGGCCGCGCTCGAGCGCGCGGCGCAGGCCCGACTCGAGCGTCAGGCGCTCCACCGTGTGGACGTTCTGCTCGGCGGCGTAGAACTGGAACGTATTGCGGCCCTGCTCCTTCGCCCGGTACATCGCGATGTCGGCGTTCTTGACCGAATTCGTGCCCCAGGGTGTCGTTGATCACCTTGAAGCGGTCGAGATCGATGAACAACACCGCGAGCTGACGGCGATGGCGCCTCGCCTGCATGATCGCGTGCTCGAGCCGCTGGTTGAACATGACGCGGTTCGGCAGGCCGGTGAGCGCATCGTGCGTGGCGACGAAGCGCAGCGCATCTTCCGCCTGCGTACGCTGCAGGTACTGGGCGACGTGGCTGCCGATCGCTTGCAGCATGGCCGTGAGCTCGCGGTCAGGCGCGCGCGGCACCCCGGCAAAGACCATGGCGCCGAGCGTATCGCTGCCAAGGAGGAGCGGCAGGCTGATGCTGCCGCCGTTGTCCGCCTGCCAGCGTACCGTGGACCCGGGACTGTCGATGCGCGCCGGAGCCGATCCCCACGAGGCGACGAAAGCGGGGTCGCGGCGCTGCGCTTCCCGGCGCCAGAGCGCGCCGCCCTTCCAGCCGAGCGCCTCGCAAAGGATGCGGATCACCTGAGGGATGGTGCTCGCGGCGTCGGCGGTCGCGGCGAGCATCCGCGTGATCGCATGCTCCATCGCCTGGCGCTTCTCGCTCTGCTTGCGCTCGGTGATGTCGATGATGGTGCCGATCAGCCCGGCGACCTCGCCGTCGGGCCCGGTGAAGGTGGCCTTGCAGTAGAGCGTCTCGCGCTGCGTGCCATCGGGCAGCGTGATGGTCGTTTCGTACGTCTGCGTACCCGGGTCGGCCCATAGACGCTGGTCGGCCGCATGCATGCTCACCGCGATTTCCGGGGCGTGCGGATAGAGCTCGTGCACCGGGCGGCCGATGATCGATGCGCGCGAGCGCTGGAAAAACGCCTCCCACGCCTTGTTGACGCCGAGGTACTTGCCGTCGCGGCCCTTGAAGAACACCGGGTTGGGCAGCGTCTCGAGCAGGTGCTCGGTCTTGCGCTGCGCTTCGCGCAATTCCGCCTGGCTGCGTCGCAGGTCCTCGGTGATCTCGCGCGCGATGCGGTGAGCGCGCTGGCTCGAGGTGGAAAGCGAGCCGACCAGGCCGGCGAGCAGCACGCTGATCGCAAGGCCGCCGCCCAGCACGAGCCACGGCACGACCGCGTCGCTCGCCGTGCGAAATGCCTGCAGCGGCGCGCTGAACTGCAGGTCCCATCTGCGCCCGCCGATCTCGAGCGCGGTGTGCGTGCTGAGCGCATCGGCTTCGATCGGGCCGCTTGCGCTGTCGTAGAAGCCTTCGCCCGAGTCCGCGACGCGCAGCCGCAGCTTCTCCAGCGCGTGGCGCGCCACGATGTCGCCAATCGCGTCGCGCGCGCCGAACGTGACGCTGACGATGCCGTCGAAGCGCTCGCGGCGCGCCTCCGCACTCTCGAGAGCCCGGGTGCTCCGGTAGACCGCGAGGCGCAGGCTGATGCCACGCTCATCGGTCAGCGCGAGCGTGACCGGGCCGCTCGCCACGATGGTGCCGGTATCGCGCGTGCGCTCAACCGAGAGGCGCCGCACCGGGTCGGCGACGATATCGAGGCCGAGCGCGCGCTCGTTGGTCGCAAAAGGAGCGACGTAGGTGATGACAACGTACTCGGTGCGCTCGCCTGCCGGGCGGATAGCGAATCGCGGATAGCCGCCGCGATGCAGGCTGCGGTCGCTCCGTACTGCGCTGATGAAGCGCTCCTTCTCCGCCTGCGCGATGCGCTTCGCATAGCTGAAGCCGCGAGCCTGGCTCGCATTCTTCTCCGGCGCGAGCTCGGCGACGTAGCGCTCGAAGCTGGCGCGATCGAGATCCGGCTTCGCCTGAAACAGGCCCTGCATCCCGAGCAGCAAGAGCTGGTAGCCGCGCAGCCGTGTCTCGAGCGCATGCCGTGAATCGGCCACCACGGCGCTGAAACTGGCGCGCGCTCCCTGCTCCACCTCCACGGTGAGGGAGCGCCAGGCGAAGAGCGACACCAGGGCGCCGACGCCCAGAATGGCCCACGCGGCCGGCTGGCGCAGCCAGCGCCGCAGATCGCTTGCCCCGAGCTGCAGGCGAATACCCTCCGTTCCCCCGGGGGCATTGTATTCCCGGGAGGCGCCGCGTGCTTTAGCCGCGACCGACGAACGGCATCTTGGTCGCCATGATGGTCATGAACTGCACGTTCACCTCGAGCGGCAGGTTCGCCATGTGCCGCACCGCCTCGCCGACGTGCTTCACGTCCATCAGCGGCTCGGGCTTGATCGAGCCGTCCGCCTGCGGCACGCCTTTCGCCATGCGCGCGGCGAGCTCGGTGAGGGCGTTGCCGATGTCGATCTGGCTGCCGACGATGTCGTTCCTGCGCCCGTCGAGCGAGATGCACTTGGTGAGGCCGGTCACGGCGTGCTTGGTCGAGGTGTAGGCCACCGACATCGGGCGCGGCGCGTGCGCCGAGATCGAGCCGTTGTTGATGATGCGCCCGCCCTTCGGCTCCTGCGCCTTCATGATGCGAATCGCTTCCTGCGTGCAGTAGAACATCGCGTTCAGGTTGATGTCGACCACCGCCTTCCAGGTCTCGATCGGCAGCTCCTCCATCGGCACCGCCGGCGCGCCCATGCCGGCGTTGTTGAACAGCACGTCGAGCCGACCCCAGCTGTCTTTCACTCTGGCGAACGCGGCGTGCACGTTTTCGGGCTGGGTGATGTCGGCGGCAAGCACCATGGCGCGCTCCTTCGCGCCTGATTCCGCGGCCGTCTTCTCCAGCATCTCCTTGCGCCGGCCGACGAGCGCGACGTGGTAGCCGTCCGCGAGCAGCGCGAGCGCCGCCGCTTTGCCGATGCCGGTGCCCGCGCCCGTGACGAGCGCGACTCTCTTCTGTGCCATGGGGGTTTCTCCTCTGTGTGTCTGCTATGTTAGCGGCCATGCAGCACAACATGAAGCTTCGCGCGCAGCACCGGCTCAACGGCTACGGCGGCATGGGCGAGGGCATGTCGATGCAGCTCGCGCGCGGTGGCCGCCGCGTGCTGTGGCTTGCGCACGAAAGCGCGCCGAAGAATTTCAGCGCCGTGGAGGTCACGGACCCGCGCAAGCCGCGCGTCATCGTGCAGACCGACCTGCCGCACCGGGCGATGCGCTCCAACTCGCTCGAGGTCTCCGGCGACCTCATGGCGGTCGCCTACCAGGTGGCGCAGCCGGGCCTCCAGCCGGCGGGCTTCGAGCTTTTCGATGTGTCCGATCCCGAGCGGCCGCGCTCGATCGCCCTGTTCGACGCTTCAGCGCCGCATTCGCGCGGCTGCCACGCGCTGTGGTTCGTGGACGGCAAGACGGTGCACATGGCGTGCTCGGATCCGGAATTGAAACCGCGCGATCCGAAGGACGACCAGATCTACCGCATCGTCGATGTGAGCGATCCGGGGCGGCCCCAGGCCGTGGGGCGCTGGCATCTGCCGGGCACGATGCACGGCGACGACGCGCCGCCGCCCAGGCGCCTCGCGCCGAAGTACGACGCCGGGTTTCGCGCCCACAACACGAACGTCTATCCCGAGCGTCCGGACCGCTGCTATCTCGGCTATCTCGACGGCGGCATGATGGTGCTCGACATCGCCGATCGCAGCCGGCCGCAGCTCGTCGCGCGCTGGAGCAATTCGCCGCCCTATAACGGCTTCACGCACACGGTGCTGCCGCTCTTCGGCCGCGGGCTGCTCGTGGTCACCGATGAATCGATCCAGGACGATGGCGCCGACTGGCCGAAGCTGGTGTGGCTGCTCGACGCGCGCGATGAAAGAAACCTCGTGAGCATCGGCACGCTGCCCGTGACAGGCGTGAAGCCGCTCCTGCATCAGGGCGGTCGCTGCGGCGCGCACAACGTGCACGAAAATCCGCCGGCGCCGGGAGCGTGGCGCTCCGAGGACGTGGTGCTCGGGACGTTTTTCAATGCCGGCGTGCGCGCGTACGACGTGCGCGATCCGTATGCGCCCCGTGAGATCGCCCATTTCATCCCGCCCGCGCCGGAAGGCTCGCCGGTAAGCACTGCGCAGATCAACGACGTGTTCGTCGACGATCGCGGTATCGTCTTCGCCGTCGATCGACACGCGGGCGGGCTCTACATCCTGGAGATGGCGCTCTGAAGCCGCTCCTGCCACAGCACGGCCGCTACGACTTCGTACCGCTGCCCGAGCGGCGCGACTACAGCTGGCCCGGCGGCAAGCGCCTCGCGTTCGTCATCACCACCAACGTCGAATGGTTCGCCTTCGGCGCGGGGCTGGGCCACGATCCGGCCAAGACCGGCGAGCCGCAGACGCATCGCAACTACTCCTGGCGCGACTACGGCAATCGCATCGGCATATGGCGGCTGCTCGAGCTCTTCGATGAGCTCGAGCTGCCAGTCGCGCACAACACCAACAGCCTCGTGTACGACTATGCCCCGCAGGTCATGGCCGCAATCCGCAGGCGTGGCGACGAGGTGGTGGCGCACGGGCGCAGCAACGCCGAGAACCTGCGCGGGCTGTGGCAGCCCGACGAGGAGCGCGTGCTGCGCGAGGTGACCGAGGCGATCACGCGGCACGAGGGCGTGGCGCCCGCGGGGTGGATGGGCTCGGGAGCATACGAAACGGCGCATACGCCGGATCTGCTGAAGGAGCTCGGCTACAAATACCTGATGGACTGGCCGATGGATGACCAGCCGATCTGGCTGCGGACCCGCGCCGGACCGCTGCTCTCGATGCCGTACCCGATCGAGCTCAACGATTCGCAGGCGATCGTGCACCGCAAGCAGGGCGCTGCCGAATTCCGCGGCATGATCGTCGACCAGTTCGAGGAAATGATCGAGCAGTGCGAGCGCCACCCGCTCGTCATGAACGTCTCGGTGCACACATACATCTTCGGCCAGCCGTTCCGCCTGCGCCTGCTGCGCGGGGCGCTCAGGCACTGCGTGCAGCATCCGAAGGCGTCGCGCGTATGGTGGTGCCGGCCGCGCGATATCGCCGAGTACTGCTACCGCCTCGAACCGGGCATCATTCCGGGCAGCTAAGCCTCTCTGTCAGCATCTGCAAGAACCGGCAAGCCCTTGTCTGGGTTTGGGCGCCGGCCCGCGCGGCTGTTTATGCTCGGCGCCCATGGGGAGGCCCAAGCAGGTCGCGCGCATATTGCTCGTCGAGGACGACGAGAGCTTCAGCATGCTGGTGCGCGCCTACCTGCGCGCAATGGAGGTCGACGACAAGCCGCCATTCGCCACGCTGCATCACTCCGGGGTACCCGAGCTCGATTGGGTCGATACGGCGGCCGCGGCCCGCGAGCGCCTCGCCGCGCGGCACTATGACCTGGTCCTGCTGGACCTGCATCTGCCGGATTCGAACGGTCTCGACACGCTGCGCGCCATCCGCGCGCAGGGCGAACGCATCATCATCGTCATGACGGCCGACGATGATCCGGAGCTGCCGAAGAAAGCGCTCGAGCACGGCGCATACGACTTCGTGGCGAAGGCGAGCATGTACCAGGGTGAGCTGCGGCGCGTGGTGCGCCTCGCGATCCTGCAGGCCGGCGTCATGAGCTCGCTCGCCGAGAGCGAGGCGCGCTTTCGCGGCCTGACGGAACTTTCGGCCGACTGGTACTGGGAGCAGGACGAGGAGTTTCGTCTCACCTTCATGTCGCGGCCGCTGGGCGAGAAGACCGGCCTCGACCCCTCCGCCTACCTCGGGCTGCGGCGTTGGGAGCAGCCGGCGCTGAACCTGAGCGCGGCCGACTGGGACCGCCACCGCGCCCAGCTAGAGCGCAACGAGCCGTTTCGCGATTTCGAGATGCAGCGCCCGGCGCCCGACGGCGGCACGCGGTGGCTCTCGATCAGCGGCGAGCCCGTCTTCGACACCGACGGCCGCTTCAAGGGCTACCGCGGCGTTGGGCGCGACATCACCGAGCGCAAGCGCGCCGAGGAGAGCCGCGCCGCGCAGGCGCGCTACCAGACCAAGATTGCCCAGTTCGGCGAAGTCGCGCTCGCCAGTCGCGGCGCTGAAGAGCTGATCGAGCAAGCCGTGCGCTCGGTGCTCGAGGGCCTGGGCGGCGGCGTCGTCACCTACCTCGAGCGCGCCGGCACCGAGCGTCAGGTGGTGATGCGCTGGGTCGATGGATTGGCGGGCGCTGCGCCCTCCAGCGTGTTCGGCTACGAGCCCGGGGAAGCGCTCGGCCAGGTGCTCGATGGCGGCAGCGCGCGCATCGCCGAGCTGCCCTACGCCTGGGCCGGCAGGCGGGAGGCGGTGCTGGCGCCGGTCGCCCAGGAGCAGGCCGCGCGCGGTGTGCTGTGCGCGCTGCCCGAAGCTCACCTGTCGCTCGGGGCCGAAGAGACCCGCTTCCTCGCCGCCGCCGCGAGCGTGCTTTCGGCGGGGCTGAAGCGCATCGAAAGCGAGAGGCGCCTTGCGTTCCTCGCGCAGTTCGACGCGCTCACCGGGCTGCCCAACCGCGCGCTGCTGGCCGACCGGTTTTCCCAGATGCTGGTGCAGGCACGCCGGCGCGGCGCGCAGCTCGGCGCGCTGTTCGTCGACCTGGACGAGTTCAAGCTCGTCAATGACTCGCTCGGCCATGGCGCGGGGGACGAGCTGCTGAAGGAGATCGCGCGCCGCCTGCAAGCCACGGTGCGCTCCGGGGACACGGTGGCGCGCATCGTGGGCGACGAGTTCGCGATCGTGCTGGCCGACCTCGCGCGGCCGGAGGACGCGGCGGTCGTCGCGCAGAAGCTGATCGAGGCCCTGGTGGCCCCGGTCGACGTGCGCGGCCACGAGGTATTCGTTACCGCGAGCATCGGCATCGCGCTCTTCCCGACTGACGGCAACGACGCGGAGGCTTTGCTCGCCGCGGCGGACGCGGCGATGTACCGCGCCAAGCAGGCCGGGCGCAACAGCTTTCAGTTCTACACGCCCGAGATCAACCGGCGCACCAAGGCGCGCGCCGTGCTCGGCCGCGAATTGCGCCGCGCGCTCGAGCGCGATGAGTTCAGGCTCGTCTACCAGCCGAAGTTCGATCTGAAGAGCGAGCGTCCGAGCGGCGCCGAGGCGCTGCTGCGCTGGCAGCATCCGTCTCGCGGCGTGGTCCTGCCTGCCGAGTTCATCGCGATCCTGGAAGAAAGCGGCCTCATCGCTCAGGTCGGCGAATGGGTGCTGCGCCAGGCCTGCGCCGATATCCGGGCGTGGCAGGCGCGCGGCGTGCGCGCGCTGCCGATCGCCGTGAACCTTTCCGCGCGCCAGTTCCGCCAGCTCGATCTCGCCGCGCGCATCCGCTCGATCGTCGACGAGGCGGGCGTCGGCCCGGAGCTGATCGAGCTCGAGATCACCGAGAGCCAGTTGATGCAGGATCCGGATCACGCGATCCGCGCCATGCGCTCGCTCGCGGCAGCCGGCATGCGCATCGCGATCGATGACTTCGGCACCGGCTACTCGAGCCTCGCCTACCTCACGCGCTTTCCCGTCTCCGCGCTGAAGATCGACCGCTCCTTCGTCGCCGGCATCCTGCAGCAGGGCGGCGACGCGACCATCGTGCGCACCATCATCGAGATGGCGCATACGCTCGGCCTCGCGGTGATCGCGGAAGGCGTCGAGAGCGAAGGCCAGAAGCACTTCCTGCGCGGCCTGGGCTGCGAGCAGGCGCAGGGCTATCTCTTCGGTCGGCCGGTGGACGCCGACGGCATGGCACAGCTTGCCGGCGCAAAGGAAGCGTCTGTGCGGAAAGTCCGTGTGTAGCCTTTACCGGCCCGCGCCGGCGGCCGTCCGCCGCTAGAAAGCCGGGTATGCTGCGCGGCATGGGAGGAGAAAGCGCGGCGCTCGGGGGGGTGCGCGTCCTGCTGGTCGAGGACGACAACGCCTCCGCCATCGTCGTGCAGGCCCATCTCGCCGCGATCGCATCGGTGAAATGCGAAGTCGAGGTGGTGCGCACGCTTCGCGATGCGCTCGCGCGGCTCGCGCGGCAGCACTTCGATCTGGTCATCGCCGACCTGCATCTGCCCGATTCGAAGGCCGAAGACACGGTAGCGACGCTCGTCGGCTCCTGCCATCAACCGGTCATTGCGCTCACCGTTGATGCGAGCCCCGAGCTTCGCGCGCAGGTGGTGACGAGCGGCGCGTACGACTTTCTGCTCAAGGGTCACCTTGCGGGCGGCTCGCTCGAACGGCCGGTGCGGCTCGCGGCGCTGCACGCGCGCACGCTCGAGTCGCTGCGGCGCAGCGAGGAGCGCTTCCGCAGCCTGACGGCGCTCTCTTCGGACTGGTACTGGGAGCAGGACGCGGAATTCCGGCTCACGTTCATGTCGACGCTGCTCGGCGAGAAGACCGGCCTCGACGTCGCCGCGTATCTCGGCCGCCGGCGCTGGGACCATCCGGCGCTCAACCTCACCGAAGCGGACTGGGCGCGCCACCGCGCGCAACTCGGGCGCCACGAGCCGTTTCGCGATTTCGAGATGCAGCGGCTCGCGCCGGGCGGCGCCACGCGCTGGCTCGCGATCAGCGGCGAGCCGGTGTTCGACGCCGAAGGGCGGTTTCGCGGCTACCGCGGCATCGGGCGCGACATCACGGAGCAAAAGCGCGCCGAGCAGCGCCTGCGCCTGGAGCACGCCGTCACGCGTGTGCTCGCCGAGTCCGATAGCGTGTCGACGGCGCTGCAGGGCGTGCTGCGCGCGATCTGCGAAACCGAAGGCTGGGACTGCGGGCGCTATTTACAGGTCGACGAGGCCCGCGGCCTGATGCGCATGCAGGAAGCCTGGTCGACCGGCACGCCGGAGGCTGAGCGCTTCATCGCGCTCTCGTGCGAGCTCTTGCTCAAGCCCGGCATGGGCCTCGTCGGCACGGTGTGGGCGAGCGGCGAGCCGCTCTGGGTCGCCGATGCACAGAACGACCCGCGCTCGCTGATCTCGGGCATGGCGTGGTCGCGCGGCTCCTTCGTCTGTCCGGTGATCGCCGAGGGCGTCACGATCGGCGTCATTGCGCTCACTTCGGCCGGCGCGCGCGAGCCGGATGCGCGGCTGGTGCAGGCGCTGGGCGTGATCGGCCGCCAGCTCGGCCAGTTCCTGCGCCGCAAGCAGGCCGAAGGCGTGACGCGCGAAAGCGAGGCGCGCTTTCGCAGCCTCACCGAGCTGTCGGCGGACTTCTATTGGGAGACCGACGCCGAGCACCTGATCAGGCGCACCACGCACGCCGAGAAGCACCGCCCGGCGAGCGAGCCGGTGCTCGGCAAGACGCGCTGGGACGTCCCCTCGATCCACCCCGATGCGGCGGGCTGGGCCGCGCATCGCGCGGCGCTCGACGCGAGGAAGCCGTTCCGCGATTTCGAGCTCGGCCGCATCGATCCGGAGGGCGAGCAGCGCTTCCTCTCGCTCAGCGGCGAGCCGGTATTCGGCGCGACGGGCGAGTTCCTCGGCTACCGCGGCGTCGGGCGCGACATCACGGAGCAGCGGCGCGAAGCGCGGCTCGTGACGCTCGAGCACGCGGTAGCGCGTCATCTTGCGGAACAGCCGGACGCCGGCGCCGCGTTGTGCGCGGTGATGCGCGACATCTGCCTGACCGAAAGCTGGGACTGCGGGCGCTACTTCCGCGTCGACGCAACGGCAAGCGGCATCCGTTGCGAAGAGATCTGGAGCACCGGCGTCGGCCCGCTCGCGGTGTTCGCCGAGCAGTCTCGCGGCATCACGCTCGCGCCGGGCCAGGGGCTCGTCGGGCACGTGTGGCAGAGCGGCGAGCCGCTCTGGTGCTCGGATGTGAGCCAGGATGCGCGCACCGCGCCCCAGGCGCGCGTGCGCGAAGCGGGCGTGCACGGCGCGCTCATCTTCCCCGTGACTTTCGACGGCCGCGTGGTCGGCGTGCTGTCGATCTCGAGCGCCCGCGTGCGCCGTCCCGACGAGCGGCTGCTCTCCACCATGCGGGTCGTGGGCGCGCAGATCGGCCAGTTCCTTTTCCGCAAGCATGCCGAAGCGGCGCTGGAGGAAAGCGAGGCGCGCTTCCGGCAGACCTTCGAGCTCGCCGCCTCGGGCATCGCGCAGGTCGACATGAGCGGCCGTTTCATCGACGTCAACCGCCAGTTCTGCGAGATGCTCGGCTACAGCGAGGCCGAGCTCATCGGCCGCTCCGTGAAGGACATCTCGCACCTGGAGGACCGCGATCTCACCGACGAGCGGCGCGCGCTGATGCGCGACGGCAAGCTCGGCTCGGTGCACTTCGAGAAGCGCTACCTGCGCAAGGATGGGCGGGTCGTCTGGGTGAACCTGACGGTGGCGCTCGTCCCCAATGCCAAGGGCGAGCCGCAGCACGAGATCGCAGTGATGGAGGACATCACCGAGCGCAAGGAACGCGAGGGAGCGCTGCAGCGCTTTCGCACGGCGCTCGATGCTTCCGCCGACATGGTGTTCCTCTTCGACCTCGCCGACGGCCGTCTGCTCGACTTCAACCAGACCGCCTGCACGCTGCTCGGCTACTCGCGCGACGAGCTCCTCGCGCTGCGCGCGTGGCACATCCGTGCCAGTGTGAGCCCGGACGAGTTGCGGGCCGAGACGGCGACGCTGGTTCGCACCGGCTCGGGCACCGCGACCATCCGCACGGAGTACCGGCGCAAGGACGGCAGCACCATCCCGGTCGAGAGCCACCGCAGCATCCTCGACACGCCGCAGGGCCGTGTGCTGGTGGTCAACTCGCGCGACCTCTCGGAGCGCATGAGCGCCGAGCGGCGCCGCGCGGCGCAGGCGCGCTACCAGAAGAAAGTCGCGCGCCTTGGCCAGGCGGCGCTCTCCAAGCGCAACCCCGCGGAGCTCATCGCGAAGGCCGTGCAGAGCGTGCTGGAAGGGCTCGCCCTTGGCCCCGTTGCCTATCTCGAGCGCTCCGGCACCGAAGGCGGGGTGGTGCTGCGCCGCGTGGCGGGGCTCGGCTCGACGCCCGAGGAGTCCGCCGGCGCGCGCATCGCGCCCGCGAGCCCGCTCGCCACGCTCTTGCAGGGGTCCGATCCCGTGGTGCTGAACGGCCCGTGGAGCGGCGCACTGCCGCTGCCCTTCGAGTGGCTGCGGCGCTACGGCTCGCTCGCCGCAGTACCGGTGCCGGGCGATGGCGGACCGCGCGGCTTCCTGTGCGCGTTCGCCGAGGCGAGCGGCGCCTTCGGCCCCGAGGAGACACGCTTCCTCGCTGCGGGCGCGAGCATGGTCTCGGCGGCGCTGCATCGCCTGGACAGCGAGGCCCGGCTTGCCTACCTCGCGCAGTTCGATCCGCTCACGGGGCTGCCGAACCGCACGCTCCTTTCCGACCGCTTCTCGCTCATGATCGTGCAGGCGCGCCGCCGCGGGGCGGCGCTCGGCGTGCTGTTCATCGATCTCGACGACTTCAAGCTGGTGAACGACACGCAGGGCCACGCGGCGGGCGACGAGCTCCTCAGGGAGACGGCGAAGCGGCTGCAGTCCGCGGTGCGCGACGGCGACACGGTGGCGCGCATCAGCGGCGACGAGTTCACCGTGATCCTCTCCGATCTCGCGCGGCCCGATGACGCGGCGCTCGTCGCGCAGAAGATCATCGATCGGCTCGCCTCGCCCGTGGAGATCAACAGCCAGGAGGTGGTCGTGACGGCGAGCATCGGCATCGCCACCTACCCGGCGGACGGCGACGACGTCGAGACGCTCCTCGGTGCGGCGGACGCCGCCATGTACCGCGCCAAGCAGGCGGGCCGCAACGCGTTCCAGTTCTTCACCGCCGACATCAACCAGCGCACGCGCGCCCGGGCGCAACTGGGCCGCGAGCTGCGCCGCGCGCTCGAGCGCAAGGAATTCACGCTCGCCTACCAGCCCAAGATCGACCTCACGAGCGGGCAGCCCTGCGGCGCCGAGGCGCTGCTGCGCTGGGACCACCCGGAACGCGGCCGTGTCGAGCCGGTGGAGTTCATCCCGGTGCTCGAGGAAACCGGCCTCATCGTGCCGGTGGGCGAATGGGTCCTCCGGCGCGCCTGCGAGGACCTGAAGCACTGGCAGCGCCTCGGCGCGCCGGCGATGCCGGTCGCCGTCAACCTCTCTGCGCGGCAGTTCCACCAGCACGACCTCGAGGAGCGCATCCGCGCCATCGTCTCCGCGGCGGGCGTCAAGCCCTCCCTGATCGAGCTCGAGATCACCGAGAGCCAGCTGATGCACGACCCGGACCACGCCATCCGCGTGCTGCGCGCCCTCGGGCGGGCGGGCGTGCGCGTCGCGATCGACGACTTCGGCACCGGCTACTCGAGCCTTGCCTACCTCACGCGCTTTCCGCTCGCCTCGCTCAAGATCGACCGGTCGTTCGTCGCCGACGTGCTCGACGACGAGGCGGACGCCACCATCGTGCGCACCATCGTCGAGATGGCGCACACGCTCGGCTTCACCGTCATCGCGGAGGGCGTCGAGCGCGACTCGCAGGCGGCTTTCCTGCGCGCGCTCGGCTGCGAGCAGGCGCAGGGCTTC
>WNFR01018614.1_pt1 | contig 13434 bp, 18 predicted proteins | sample 5400221 | NCBI WGS metagenome assembly WNFR01 (sample SAMN13153357, study PRJNA577476) | soil metagenome | isolation source: 40 cm soil under Madrone tree | place: USA:California | collected 2016-06-14
AAATGATCGTCGTGTACTTCGACTTTTGAGATCGGCGGCGTGAAGAATGCCGGCCATTTTGTGGCGGCCAAGCTGCCGATCGAGAAAGAAAATTAATTCTTCAGGCGGCTTCCGCGAGGCTAAGTTCGCAGCGGATCGCTTCTTCAATCTTCTCGCGTGCGCAGCCGTAGTCGTTCGCCAGTTCGTCGGCCGATTCACCAGCTTTGAAGCGCTCGGCGACGATATCAGTGCTCACGCCAGTACCGGTAATGACGGCTTTGCCGAACGAAATAAAAGGATCAATGACGATATTCTTTGGCTGCTCGGTTTCATCCACTCGGGTGAACGGATACAAACGCAGCGGGAATCCTTTGTCATCGCGATCGATTCTACGCAGGTGCGCTTCTAGCAATTGTCTGATAGCTAGCTGTCCACCTTGCGAAACAGAGATAAGGTCGCCCAAATGCTCGACAAATAAATCGACACCGTTGGTCTCGAATTTGTAATCGGCGAGAGGATGTGGCGAGCCGAATTCCTTTTTCAGAAAGTCGATTGTTCGCCGAACGGCTGGCATATCGACGCGGTGCTTGCGACGGATCGCTGCGAGCACGTGAGCTTCGATCAAATTAATGAATGAAAGTGCGACCGGGGATGTCGCTGCGGGTTGAATGACCGGTCTAAAGCGTCTTCTGTCGGATCCTTTGCCGTACGACATTCCGGCAAGCCAGGAACGCAAAGTTGCCCGCGGCACGAGGAGGTAATGCGCCGCTTCTGCGACTCCGTAGGCTGGCAATTCTCTGACGTCTTGGTCGTTCACTGCGATAACTGCTTCTATGTCCTTTCTTATAGAAAATCTACATCTTTCTGTAGAAACTGCTCTTAAGAGCAAGTCTTTGTCGTGACGACAAGCATTTGCGGCTGACACAGCCACCACTACAAGCAGATTGCAGGCGACACGCCCGCCACTACCCGCCTTCGTCACAGAGTTGGGACTACGGCGTGGCAAGCAGCAACCACTCATGCATCGTAACCGGCTTATGATAGACTTAAGGTAATCAAATAGCCGTCTTTGCTTGAGCATGTCCTGATTCAGCGGCACGATGGCACGCAACGATGGCGCTCACATTTGAATGGGACACGAACAAGGCAATACGGAATCTGGCGAAACACGGCATCAGTTTCGAAGAGTCCTCCACTGTTTTCGGGGATCCACGTTCGTTAACTATTCCCGATCCGGTTCACTCGAAGCTGGAAGAGCGCTTCGTTACCATTGGCGCTTCGCACCGGGGAAAGTTGCTGGTTGTCGTGCATACTGAAAGAAGCGATAATATCCGGATCATTAGCGCGCGTGTGGCGGGCAGACGAGAACGACGGAGTTATGAAAAAGATACGTGAAAAAAACAATGAGATGCTAGGAGAGTACGATTTTTCGCAAGGCCTCCGCGGCAAATACGCGCGCCGTTATGCAGAAGGGACTAACGTCGTTGTATTGGAGCCAGACGTTGCGAAAGCGTTTCCGAATGCTGAGGCGGTAAACAGTTCGCTGCGGAGCCTGGCGGAGATCATCCGTCGCCGGAAAGCGGCAGCGACAAGATAGAAGATCCGACGCCGTCTCCGATAGCTAAGAGCTGAGGGGCCGCAGTCGACGCCAACTCCGAAAGCGTTCGCGAGCAGGCAGGCTACAGGATGATCGGCAGTCGTAGACCGCTGCTACAGCAAGAGCCGTTTAACTGGTTGGCCCTTAACGAGTCCATCCACGATCTCCGGGACGTTGGCGACCGTGACGTGTCCGTAAAAAAAGTGATCGGGTTCGACTAAAACCGTCACACCGGTCTCGCATTGATCGAGACAGCTCGATGTACACACGCGCGCCTCGAGCTTGGCGAGTCCGCGCGCGGCAACCTCCGCTTTCAACGCTCGATACACTTCTTCCGAGTCCTTCAGCGCGCAGCATCCTTTCGGGTTGTCATCGGCCCGACGATTGATACAGACAAAGAGATAGCGCTTCCGTTGCAGAGAGGTGAGAGTCGAATACATCGAGTCGAACGTCAAAGCCCAACTCCGAAAGTCTTGACTCATTCGCTCCCGTTCATTTGAAACTCGCTCGTTTCCCAGCTCGCTCGCCGCTACCATCGCGGTCCCGCGGTTACGGGATCGCTCATCCCATTCGCTCCATTGATCAGTCGCATACAGGAGATCGTTGACGGTTGAGGGAGCTGTAGAGGATCGACGGTCGTAGATCGCCGCTACAGTTTTTGCCATTGACCTATTCGACAAGCTCCTGCCTCGGCGGGCGGGCGAAGGCAGGCTCCGGCGCGCCGCTCGCAGGGTTTGATTATGTCTTGACGGTTCGGCGCCTGGGCCCCACGCTTCCGGCATCGACCTGCGCGTCAGAGCGCGCTGACACCGCTGCAGCTCGGCCTGAAAGGGTTCTCGGTTCGAGACGAGCTGCCCAAATTCAACTTGAAAAAATTATTATGAAATTATTAACGCCACTTCTGGCAATCACACTTCTCGGCCTAGCGGCCATGCCCTGCGTGCACGCTCAGGAAAACGCTGCTGACTCCAGCGCAGTCCAGGCTAATCTCAGGCAAATGGAAGACGCCTGGGTCAAGGCGCTGCTAAACAAGGATTCGGCCGCTGTCGGAAACATGATAGCGGACGACTTTGCCGGGTTTAATCCTGACGGCAAACATGTTACCAAGTCGCAGCTGCTTGACGAGATGAAGAAGGACCCCAACACCTTGAGCTCGGCAACGAACGATAACATGGATGTTCATGTCTACGGGCCAAACCTGGCCACCGTCTCCGGCACCACGACGGAGAAGGGCAAGGACAAGGCTGGCAAACAGGTTACCCGCACCTACGTTTGGGTGGATACCTGGATGGAGCGCAATGGCAAATGGGAATGTATCGCTGAAGGGGTCATGGAGTCGCGGAAAAAGAAGTAAAACGGGAGTGGAATTCGGGTCAGTTTTCTCTCAGCGCCTTTCCGTTAGCGAAAGAAGATCAAGTAAACGAGAACACTTAACGCCACCACGACTGGCACAATGATTTGCTGCAGGTGTTTCGCATCAAGGGTCCGCGACGGAGTTGCCCGCGATGCGGTAGTACAATGACGGCAATGATGATCGACGATGGAAAGCGCGTAGCCGCAGATGGGGCAAGGCTCAAGTGGCATACGATACCAATCGCAGACATTGACTTAATAGCGAGCAATACCCGAGGGGAAGAAAATGGGGTTGCGTCTAAACTCCGAAATTCTTCGCACGGCAATTAACATTTCGTTCTCGTTAGGCGGTTTCGCGAAAATGGTTTGAAACTCGTTCGCTGCCCACGCTCACTCGCTCCTACCCTCGTCGCTTTACCTTCTATGTCGCTGATCCCCTCAGCTCCATTGAAACTCGCTCCTTGCCTCGTCGACTCGGTCGCCGCGGCGACCTCGTGCCAGGTCGAGCCGACTTGCATTCCCTAGCTGCGTTGCCGTCTACCCGCGCGATGCCCGATCGCGACGTGTTCTATGCCTGCCACGACATAGCCTTGGCGAAGGCGGGTCGCTCATCCCATTCGTTTCATTTGCAGCCGACACGGCTGCCACTACAGCAGGCTGAGCTCATGCATCCTAAAACTCAGAATGCGTTGACCTGCAGGGTTACAAGCTGAGTCACTGTCTCTCTTCGAGTTTTGCAGCGTACCGTCGAAATCATATCCGATTTGAACAAGTATTGCTCGCTAGAATTGCGCAGATGTAGTTGATTCGTATCCACGATGCGAAAGAAAGATTCAGATACTCATGCTCGTTCCCGGGTGCTGGTGCTGGTGGATGAATCAAACGTCAGCAGCTCTGTGAGGACTGCGGGACGCGGGCTCGATTGGTTGAAGCTCCGCGATTTTCTAGTCGGGCCAAACACCGGACGCGATCTGATCGAGATGGTGGTCTATGCGGGATTGCCGCCTGCCATCCTGACGTGGCAGGACGAACGGGACAGGAAAAACAAGTTCGTCCACTGGTTGCGCTCCAATGGATTCATGGTTGTGACCAAGGATGGTGCGTCTGCCGAAGAAGGTCATTACAAGGCGAACGTGGACGTGATGATGGCGATCGACGCGCTGGAGCTTTCCATCGAGATGCGGCCCGATGTCGTGATCCTCGTGACCGGCGACGCCGATTTTGCTTATCTCGCTACCAAACTGCGCAGGCACGGGATCCGCGTGGAGGTCGCGTCAGTCGCGGCAAATCTCGGACACATATTGAGATCAGCCGCTAACGAAGTGATCGATCTGTCCGGTCTGTTTCGGACATTTGAGATAATCAACGCGCGTGAACCGGGACGCGCGCCAGCAAGCGACCATGCAGCCAGGGCGCCTGCACGAGCCGGGGCTGCGCGAGTGACCAGTGTTCAGGATGCGCCGGTGCAGATATCGCCTCATCGAACGCTTCAACCACGCAGACGCCTGCCTCGGTTTCGTCCGAAACAAAGTGCGAGTGGTGATTAGATTCCGGACTCCAGTGAGTGTTGAAGTCAATTTGGAGGCTCACTTTGCAACTCCCTAAGGTTACCAGGCCCCGCTGCCTTGTTCTACCAGCCGTTCGGTTTGGTGACTGCCTCTCCAGAGCCGGAAAAAACGCCTCCTGCGTTTCTGTCGGGCGATTGCTGTCCTGGGGATCCAAAGGTGAAATGGTTTGCGTTGGAACGCTCTCCTAATGTCTCTCATCCAATACTATCACATGGTTTACTCCAATCCCGGCAGGATATCTCCCGTAAGCACTGTCGTGGCCCGAGCGCAGACGAGTGCTAAGATTCTTGACCCAAAATGATTAGCACGGTAGCTGGGACAACTTGGCGCTAGCAAAGAATCCGCCGAGTTTTGCTGGCTTATGACGGTGGACCCTTGCCTTTCGCGGTTTGACGGGTCATGTCGGCTGATCTCAGTTGGTTGCTTTGCTCTCGCTCAAGAACCGGGCGAAGATTGCGTTTATGGGACATAACAAAGGCAGAGATAACGCCAAGAAACGTGCCAAACGCCGGAAGAAACATGAGCGCCTCGCGAGCGCGAAGCAGCCTTCGGGGGATGCTACGGCTCGCCCGCGAAAGAAGGCGGGCAAGTAACGCGATTGCAACCCGAGCTTCTTATTGCGGATGGCATTTTGCTGGCGTTGCTAAAACCGTCGGCCTACCGGTTATTCCAAAAACGTATCTGCGTGCGAATAAGGCGGAGCGCAGCAACAGAGAAAGCGTAGCGGATCTGTAGCCATGATCGTGTGCCACGCGCCCGAAGGAATGAGGATCGCATCGCCCGGGCCGACCATTGTATCTCGCTCGCTCCCGCTCGGCTCGACCGCTACCCTTGCGGCTCTACCGGCCATGTCGCTGATCCCGTCAGCTCCATTCGACGTTCGCCGTCGAGTTCTACCTCGCCCACGCCTTCGAGGATGAAATAAAGCTCCTCTGCGACCTTATGATAGTGCCGCTCTGTCCTGCCTCCTGCGGGGACGCGCGCTTCCGCGAGGCTTTGATTTTGGACGGGCGCATTCGTGCGATCGAGAATCGAACGGATAGTCGAGCCGTCTTTCGTGATAAAAGGGGGCTGGGCCGAGAGATTCTGGACAGTCATAGTTTTTAAAGATGCCGCGACCCGGGGTGCGACGGAAGTCTAAGTTTCCTTGGTCGCACCAGATTTGGCGATGATGTTGAAGACAGCGCAAATCTTCCTGGTTTCGACATCGTCGCGCAGGAGATGGTCAGATTTCCCTCAGTTTGGATTGACGTTTATCGGGGAGAGCGCTCAAATCGCGCAGTGAGAACGAATCGTACTGCTACGCTGGTTGCACTGGCGGTGTCGTTAACAGCCACCGCAATAACTTTTGCTGCCAATCCTCTTATGGGCACTTGGAAGCTCAACGAAGGGAGATCGAAGTTCGCGCCGGGCGCCACCAAAAATACCATGGTCACCTACAGTCCAGCCAAAGGTGACATGGTGAAGTGCACCGTGGATGGCGTGGATAAAGATGGCAAGCCCATCCACTGGGTTTGGGTGGGGAAATTCGATGGCAAGCCATACCCAATGAACGGGGACCCATCCTTCGACACGCTGACCTATAAGCCAGTGAATGACCGCACGAATAATACAGTAGCCACGAAGGCCGGCAAGGTAGTGATGACGGGCGTGCTCACTGTGGCGAAAGACGGGAAGTCGCGCATGGTGAGACTCACGGGGACGAATGCAAACGGACACAAGTTCACTGACATAACGTACTACGACAAGGAACAGTAGGGCGGGAGTGTTGCGGATCTTGTCGTGTCCAATCTCCCAAAGTTTATCTGATCTCGAAATCCGGACTCGGAAAAATGCAATCAGGCTGCAACGGATGCGAAGCAACGTCCAGGCTTTCAAAGCAGGAACCCAGACAGTTGATGTTTGAGAGTTGAGAGCTGATAGACTGCAATGACGGCGGCGCACAGCGCCGTGGCTACAGTAAAACGCAACACGCGAGACGCCTGTGCAGCGACGGGCAAGCTGCGTGCAACCCTAAGGCTTCGGTGGTGCGGCGGGTTTTGCGGCTTCGCCGGGCTTCGGCGGCGCGCCACCGGCGGCGGGTGCGCCGCCGGGAATATCTTCATCTGGCGCTGCGAGAATATCGGGTGCAGCGAATGATTCGGGGTGATTGGCCAATTCTTTGCGCATCGCCGCAATTTGTTCCGGTGTAACCGGACTGGCGCTGTTTCCCCATTCGCTTCGCTCGTATGTCATCACATCGGCGATCTGTTTATCGGTCAAAGTTTTGTCCCACGGTTGCATGACCGCAGTGCCGTATTGTTGGCCTTTAACCTCGACCGGTCCTTGCAAACCTTTGAGCACGATCATGGCCATTCGCCGCGAACCGCCGGATGTAAACTCGGATCTCGCCGCGAACCGCCGGATGTAAACTCGGATCCGGCTAGCGGCGGATATTGGCCAGGCACGCCGAGCCCGTTGGCTTGATGGCAGGTTTGACAATTTGCACTAAAAACTTTTTTGCCGCGATCGCGCGGCGAAAGTTCAACTTGCTCGCCGCCGCCGGGCCCGCCTGCCACTGCCTTTTTCGGCGCGGGCGGCGCGCCCATTGGATCGAGTCCGCCGGTTATAAAATTTCCCGAGTAACGGCCGAGGTACGCGCCGCCGAAGAAGATTGCCAGACCGTAAATTGCGATGAGCCATATCGAGAGCGGCTCGGCGCCGACGCGTGGTTCGCGTTTCTCACGCTGCACAGCTGCGTGCACCTGTTGCACGTCGGCTTGTTCGCCATAATCCATTCCCTGCCCTGTGCGCAGCGGCATTTTCGGTTCGTCGTTCATTGAATTCTCATTTTTTCGCAGGGGCAGGCGATCCCGCCGGTGCCGGACTGAGTGACGCACTTTGAGCCGCTGCGGCAGATGATGCACCAGCCACCGGTGCGCCACTGACTGACCTCACGTCTTTCAATGGGTGCGATTGATTGAGCCCCATCAAATAGGCCACCAGACATTTTGCATCGTAACTCGGAACAACCTCCCAACCTTCCGGCGGCGCATCCGCTCCGGAAAGTTGCAAGGCATCAGCGGAACGCTCTCCTGCAATGCGTCGTTTTTCGTAAAGGAAACGATACGACGGCATGTTTGAATCGAGGTTGATGCTGCGCGGCGAATAAAGATGCACATGGTGCCACGCTGCAGAATACATCGGCGGCAAGCCGGCTGTCTGGATCGGCCACGGCGCACCCGGAGTTTGCGCGCTCGGCGCTGCAGGGCTGCTTCCTCCAGGAGTCGTATTCGCCATTTGTCCGGGTGATGGCGATGCAACGCCGGTGCGCTGGCCCGGGGGCGGTGACGCGTCCGGCGGAGGCGAACCGCCGGGCGAACTCGCAGCAGCTGCGGTCGCTGCCGATGGGCTCGTTGCTTTCACGGGCGAAGTCGCAGGTGACGCAGCAACTGCTTGCGCAGGCGGCGGACTCGACGCTGTCGCCCCTTGCGGCGCAGGACTGGCGCCAGTCGGCGGCGCTGGAGATCCCTCCTCCGGTGCAGGTGCGCGCGCGCCGATGTTCGCGAGGTCCTGTCCCATTCGCATTTTTCCAAGGAATACCGGGCGTTCGAAAATGTAATCGCGCGGTGCGCTGCGTCGGTTACCCCACTTCCGCTCAATGTCGTTCGCTACGTAATCCGGGCGAACCTGTTGACTGTGGCAGTAAACGCACCCGTTCGCCGCGTACACGCGTTCACCGTGCTGGAACATCCCCGATTGAGGTTGCGGATAGATGTCTGTTCCTTCCTCGTCAGCCTCCGGATTGAGATGTCCGATTTGCCAGTTTGGGATCACGGTCAGCCCCACCCACGAAAACGCGAACGTGCCGAAGATTCCAAGAAAAAGAGGAGCCAGTCCTTTCATCAGTGGCCTCCGGAGATCTCCGCTTCAACCGGATTAAGGAACGTCGGCACCGTCGATGTGCGGCCCAATCCCAACAGCATCAGACCGAAGTGATAGGCGAAAATAAAATGCGCGACGGTGAGCAAAATCCCGGAAAGACTGCGCCCGCGAAGATATGGCAACACTGTTTCGATGCTCTCGCTGAACGGGAGCGCAGGGTTTTGCATGTCCGCGCCTTGCAGAAAACCGCCGGCTAGCAGCATCAGTATCATCAACCCGATGCCGTAAGCCGACGCCCAGAAATGCAGCTTGATCAGCGAAGCGTAACGCCATTCACGGCCAACCAGTCGCGGTACGATGTAGTACATCGAACCGAAAATGACCATGGTGAAAAACGCGTAAAGGCCGAGATGCGAATAGGCGATGCTGGCGTCGGTGAATTGGACGTAGCTGGCGACGGAGCGCAGCGAGATCAACAGGCCAACCACACTAAAGAGCGTGTAGGACATCGCGCCGAACACAGTGAACCGAAGCGTGGGGCTGTAACGCATAAGCGGGAAATAACCCTGCATGGTCATGTGATGATTGAGCCCCACAGTAGCGACTGGGATCATCGCCAGGATTGTCGCAGCGATGCTGGCGGTAATCATCCACGCTGGAAACGGGCCGTCCACGAGTCGCGTCATTCCCGTCCAGCTTGAGAAAAGCGCATAGGTCCAAAAACCAATCGTCGCCAAATGATAGCTATACACCGGACGTCCGATGACCTTCGGAATCATGTAATACGCCGTGCCGAGGGCGATCGCACCGAACCAAAGAAAAAGTAGATTGTTTGAATACCACCATCCGATTGCCGATTGCAAAACGCCCTGCACTGGCACGACAAAGAGCATCAATTGTCCGGCCGCATATAACCACGGGAACCAGAGGAAGGCGCCCAGCAGGTACCATTGTGTGATGTAAATTTGGTCGCCGCGCCGATGCCGGAACATGACCACCGCCCACGAACCCATAAGCGTGTAGGCGATAAACAAAATGACCGCTACGTAACGCGGAAACTCGAGCCATTCGAAACCGGTGCTATCGCCTAGCAGGATTGCGCCTACACCTATTAGCACGCCGATGTTCCAAAACGCCGCGCCCGCGACGAGCAAAAGTGGAAATCGCAATACCGTCCGACACAATCGCGCCATCAACCAGATGGCGGTGCCCATTCCCGCCATCGAGGCCCAACCATAAACCATGATGTTCATGTGAGCCGGGCGCACCCGTCCCCAGGTAAGAAAACTGACGTCCCCAAGCAGATCAGGCGAGTGCAGCTTCCAAGAAACGAATCCCGCCAGCAGCGTGCCCACAATGAGCCACGCGATCGCCGAAGTATAAAACATCAGCACAGGCACGCGCGTTGATGCGTCGATGTATGCGCGCTCCAGTTGATCCGTATCGCCGGCAGCAGCGGAGACTTCTGGTTCTTTCAATGGAATTCCGGTGGCGTTCATTCAGGAGTTGAAGCGTGGAAGCGTCGATGCTTCATGGCGTAGTAGCTGGTACGGGAGAAGCCAGCGTAGGTTGTGATTGTCGAGCAGCTGGCGAAGGCGACGCGGGAGGAGCGCCCGTTGCTCCTTGTGCCGCGGCAGGCGGAGCAGGCGACGCTCCGGTGGGTGGTATTTGCGCGGCGGGCGTGGCGATCGGACCGGCCGGCGCGGGTTTCTTTTGCGCCAGCTCGGCAACTGTTAGTTCCATCGCACGATCGATCGGGATCCGGGCAACTCCTTTGTTCTTATCGACCCACGCATAGGTTGTTAAATCCTTCTGGCTTTCTTCACGTAAAGTCTTGAGTCGTTCCATGCGCTTTTGCGCACGCATCTGCTCGTAATTACTTCCGCGCGGAGAAGGACCAATCACCGCGAGCACGATGACACCAAACACAACGAAAAGGCATACGATACCCAACCATGTAGAAAATGGCGCCGGTGAATAGGCAGCCCTGTGAAGCGATTCCGAGTCGGCCATGTCAGTTGACGGTTGTGAGGGATTCGATCAGGCGTGGGTCTCGGACCGGAAAAAGCGAAGTTCGTGGCACAAGCCGCAGATAAATAAATGCGAGGGTTGTGCCGATCGCGACCAGGCAAAGCAAATCCCAGATACTCACGTGCACGCCTGTTCCGTGTAACGCAGGTAAAACAATCAGATACATGTCCAGCATTTGCATAAGGATCATCCAGCCGGCGAGAATACTAAGCTGGTGCGGATTCTTCTTTATGGATTGCAATAGCAAAATCCCGAATGGCACAAAGAACCGGCCGATCACCAGAAGCATGCTGAGTGCCCACCACGACTGCGTATTTCGCGCTAGGAAAAATTGGGTCTCCTCCGGAATGTTCGCATACCAGATGAGCATGTACTGACCAAAACCGATGTAGGCCCAGAAGACGCAGAACGCGAGCATCCATTTCCCCATGATGTGATAGTGCTCGAGGGTCACGATCCCCTTGAGGTAACCGGCTTGTCGCAAAGCCGTGATCACGATCACGAGCAACGACATCGAGCTGCCCGCTGCTCCTGCAAAGATGTACACCCCGAACATGGTTGAGTACCAGCGATAGTTCAGGCTCATCATCCAATCGAATGCGCCAAACGTGAGACAAAGGGCAAACAGCGGCAGGCTGATGAACGACACCCTGCGCATCCAAATCGTGAACAGCGGATTTCCGTCCTTATCCTGGCGCGCGGAAAATCGCCGCAGCAATTGCGAAGCGATGATCCAGAAAACAAAAAAGATAATCGCGCGGATCAGGAACCAATGCAGGTTGAGATAAGCGCGTTTGGAATCGAGCGTCGCCTCGTGCCCCGGCGGAATATCCATCCACGAATAGAGATGCCGTCGCAGCAGCAGGATTGGAATGAAAAACACTGCCAGCACGCCTAACAAAACGGCGATATTTTCCAGTTGACGCCGCACAACTACGGACCAGTCGGCGTCGGTAGCGTGGTGCACGATCGTCCAGAAAAAGCAGCCTGCGCAGAGCGTAAAGAAGAACACGAACGCAAACAGCCATGAATAACTGAACTGATGCGGATCCACGAACGCGCCGACAAGGCAGAGAACCAGGCTCACAACGGCAACCGCGCCGAGGAGAGTTGAAAGCCCTGTAAATCGACGGCTGTCGAAATATTCGCCTTCCGGCATCGGTGCAGTGTCCAAACGCTCGCTCATTTTGCTGGAGCCGCTGCAGGCGGCGGTGACGCCGGTTTGTCCAGTTCCGCGCGGTGATCTTCCGGAACATCGGCAAGCGTCGCGTGCTGGCTGCGTTGCAAGGAGCGCAGGTAAGCAATAATCGCCCACCGATCCGCGACGACGATATTCGGCCCATAAGGCATCATCGTGTTTTTTCCGTTCGTAATCGTGTTGAAAATCTCACCGTCAGACATTTTGCGGATCCGGTCGTCCTGGAGCGAAACTACGGTGGCCAGCCCGTATTGCTTCGTGATCCCGTTTCCCGCAGCTGCGGCGCCGTGGCACATTGCGCACGTGATGTTGAACCGCTGCCGCCCACGCTCCATCAACTCGCGTGTTAGGGGAATCGGAATCCCAGTTCCCCATTGGTCGTCCATTTTGCCAGTGTTGAAGTAGTCGGTTCCGGCACTGAAAGCGACCCGTGTGTGCGCTTCTTCCGGCGCCTCTCCTGTCATTCCGGGCGGCATGTCCTCGGTTTTCGGCTTCGGCATTTCGTAGCCAACAGGGACCGTGCCAGCTACTGGCAAACGCGGGCCGCGTCCATCGGCGAAAAAATCCAGCGGCGCTTGTGCACGCACTTTTGGTTGCCGCACCATGTCAGGAAAAACTTCCGTTGGCGGCTGTGTGCTCTTTTGCCCGCGAAAGCCGAAGACGGCGACGAGCGCGATCATGCACAGGACAAAAATAACAAAGAATCCGCGGAGCATATTTAGTCCTCGTGCACGATGGTGATATGTTCGCCACCGGTTTGCGCCAGCAACTCGTACACGCCGTTTTCCGTAAACCGCGGGTCGCGAGCTTCGATTGCCAGGAAAAATCCGTCATTGGTCACACGGCTGAAGCGTTCCCAGTTGAACATCGGATGGTTCCAACGCGGCAACCCATTCATGATTTGCCATGCAAAAAACGCTGAAAATGCGGCGAAGAGCACCGTGAGCTCGAACATGATGGGAAAAAAAGCGGGAACAGTGAAAAAGCCTGTGGGCTTACCGTGGACATCGAGCGGGTACAGAATTGATGACGGGCCAAATTCGATGAGCGCCGCGGTAAGGAATCCCGAAATTCCGCCAAACAGAACCCAGCCGCTCAGCCACGATTTTCCGATCCCCATCGCGTCGTCCATTCCGTGAATCGGAAATGGCGAATACACGTCCCATCGCCGGAACCCAGCATCGCGCACGCGCTTTGCGGCTTCGTAAAGCGCAGCGGCGCTCGGATACTCCGCTGCCATGGCATAAACTTTGTGACCATACGGAGTCGTTATCATCGCGTGCGCTCCTTTTTTTGTAGCCACCGGCCTGTGGCCGGTCGGGACACAAGAAGCAAAAGCACAGGAAGACGGCCCACAGGGCCGTGGCTACAGCAAACGTCCGACATTCTCATCGCCTGCGCTCCTTTCCGCCCGGAGAAACCGATTCGATTTCTGGCGACTCGCCATAATGCGGGTCTGCCTCAGGTGTGGCCGTCTTCACTTCCGACATCGCGATCATGGGGAGAAAACGGATGAACAGCAGGAACAGCGAAGTGAAAATCCCAATCGTGCCGATGTACGTCCAGATGTCCACCCACGTCGGGTGATACATGCGCCATGAGGACGGCAGGAAGTCCCGGTGCAATCCGCCGGCGATAATGATAAAGCGTTCAAACCACATGCCGGCGTTGACGCACATGGCGACGAAGAAGACGACCAACACGTTGCGACGGCACCAGCGGAACCAAAAAAGTTGTGCCGAAAGCACGTTGCAAAAGAGCATGCCAAACCACCAGTACCACCAGTAGGGACCGAAAATGCGGTTCCAAAACGCGAACCGCTCGTAATGATCGCCGCTATACCA
>WNFR01005124.1_pt1 | contig 13429 bp, 9 predicted proteins | sample 5400221 | NCBI WGS metagenome assembly WNFR01 (sample SAMN13153357, study PRJNA577476) | soil metagenome | isolation source: 40 cm soil under Madrone tree | place: USA:California | collected 2016-06-14
CCCGCTCCACAAAACTATCCACCACCCGCTTCTCGCCGGCCTTGTCGAATTGGATGGTGAGCTTGTTGCCGTCGACGGCGGTGACGTTGCCGTTGCCGAATTTCTGGTGAAACACGCGGTCGCCGATCGCGAATTCCGAGACGGTGCCGGTCGACTTGGCGACCAGCTCGCCCTCGATGGTGAGCGGAAGGCGGCGCCGCGGCTTGCTGCGCATGCCCCCTCTGTGTCCCTGCCCCGTGGCGCCTTCCATCCCATAGTCGGCGGCTGAGTAAGCCGCAGCATCCTCACCGAAGCCGTCGTCGCCGAAGCGGCCACGGCCGCGCGCCTGCGCGCGCTGCCAGCCGGGTGTGCCGTAGCTCGAGCCGAAATGCGTCATCTCGTCGAAGCGCGAGGCGCCTGTATTGCCATAAGCGGCAAAGCCGCCCCTCGCTTCCCTCACCTCCACGTCCGCCTCCGGCAACTCGTCGATGAAGCGCGAGGGAATGTTCGACGACCACAGCCCGTGCATGCGCCGGTTGGCGGCGAAGTAGATGTTGACCCGCCGGCGCGCGCGGGTGATCCCCACATGGGCCAGGCGCCGCTCCTCCTCGAGCCCGGCGCGGCCCTGGTCGTCGAGCGTGCGCTGGTGCGGAAACAGGCCTTCCTCCCAGCCCGGCAGAAATACGGTGTCGAATTCGAGCCCCTTGGCGGAATGCAACGTCATGATCGACACCGCCTCGCCCTCGCTCTTCTCGGTGTCCATCACCAGCGCAATGTGCTCGAGGAAGCCGGCAAGATTCTCGAACTCCTCCATGGAGCGGACGAGCTCTTTCAAGTTCTCGAGCCGCCCGGCGGCATCGGCGGAGCGGTCGCGCTGCCACATCTCGGTGTAGCCGGATTCGTCGAGCACGATCTCCGCGAGCCGCATGTGCGCAAGCTCGTCCTTCTGCGCGCGCCAGCGCTCGAACGCGGCGAGCAGGTCGCGCAACGCCGCGCGCGGCTTGGGCTTGAGCTCGTCGGTCTCGATCACCGCCCGCGCGGCCGCGGTGAGCGGCACGCGGCGGCGGCGCGCGTGGTCGTGCAGGAGCTGCACGGTGGCGTCGCCGAGCCCGCGCTTGGGCACGTTGATGATGCGCTCGAAGGCGAGATCGTCCGCCACAGAATGGATCACGCGCAGATAAGCCAGCGCGTCGCGGATTTCCTGGCGCTCGTAGAAGCGCGGGCCACCGATCACGCGATAAGGCAGGCCGAGCGTGATGAAACGGTCCTCGAACTCGCGCATCTGAAACGAGGCGCGCACCAGGATCGCGATCTCGTCGAGCGGGTGCGGCGTGCCGTGCCCGTCGTCGCGCTGCAGCTGCTCGATCTCCTCGCCGATGGCGCGCGCTTCTTCCTCGGAATCCCAGCACGAGGTGACCTTGACCTTCTCGCCCGGCTCGTCCTCGGTGCGCAGCGTCTTGCCGAGCCGGCCCTGGTTGTGGGCGATGAGATGCGAGGCGGCGGCGAGGATGTGGCCGGTCGAGCGATAATTGCGCTCGAGGCGAATGATATTGGCGCCGGGGAAATCGTGCTCGAAGCGCAGGATATTGTCGACTTCGGCGCCGCGCCAGCCGTAGATCGACTGGTCGTCGTCACCGACGCAGCAGATGTTTTTGAGCACAGCTCTTGCCGCCGGCGCGGTGTGCTCCCTCTCCCTGCTTGCGGGCAGAGGATTGGGGGGGCTCTCGGCGCTTGGCGAATCCCCCTCACCCGACGCGCTGCGCGCCGTGCTCTGCCCCAGCAGGCGCAGCCAGAGATACTGCGCCACATTGGTGTCCTGGTACTCGTCGACCAGCATGTAGCGGAAGCGCGCCTGATACTGGCGCAGCACCTCGGTTTGCTCGCGAAAGAGGCGGATGCACTCGAGCAAGAGGTCGCCGAAGTCGGCGGCGTTGAGCACCTTGAGCCGCTCCTGGTAGGCGGTATAGAGCTTCTTGCCGCGGCCGCTGGCGAAGCTCGCGGCCTCTCCGGAGGGGACCTGCTCAGGCGTGAGCCCGCGGTTCTTCCAGCTGTCGAGGAGGCCTGCGAGCACGCGCGCCGGCCAGCGCTTCTCGTCGATATTCTCCGCTCCCAGGAGTTGCTTGAGGAGGCGGATCTGATCGTCCGTGTCGAGAATGGTGAAGTCGGGCTTCAAGCCCACCAGCTCGGCGTGGCGGCGAAGGATCTTTACGCCGATCGAATGGAAGGTGCCGAGCCACGGCATGCCTTCGACGATCTGCCCGACCATGGCGCCGACGCGCGCTTTCATTTCGCGCGCGGCCTTGTTGGTGAAGGTGACCGCAAGGATCTCGCTCGGGCGCGCGCGTCCGGTCGCGAGGATGTGGGCGACGCGCGTGGTCAGCACGCGCGTCTTGCCGGTGCCGGCGCCCGCGAGCACCAGCACTGGCCCGTCCAGCGTCTCGACCGCGAGCCGCTGCTCCGGATTGAGATCGGCAAGATAGGGCGCCCCCGCCGCCGCCCGCGCGCGCTCCGCGATCCCGCCCGGCCGCGGTCCCGGCGGCACAGGCGGTTCCTCGCGCGGCACTTTGCCCGGTTCAGCCATTCTCGTTCCGTAATGGATGCCGGCCCCTCGTGCCGGCGCGCGGCATTGCCGCGGCGAATCTCAAGCTAAAGATGGCACTCGTCCTGCCGAATAGGGAGGGGTGAACCTCGCCATGCCCGGCCTTGGGCCGGGCATCCACGTCTTTGCGTGCGTCAAACAAGACGTGGATGGCCGGAACAAGTCCGGCCATGACGTGCCATGCCCCAGTCTGGTCCTCAACTCGTCCCCGGCATGGCGATGCGCCGCCCGGCGGCTTCCGGGCGCGGCAGGTTGGCATGCGCGGCCTTCATGCGGGCAAGCCCGCGCGCGACGTCGTCCGGAAAGGGCGCGGTCTTGCGCGCCGCCATGTCGACGTGCAGCGACATGTTCTCGGAGGTCGCGGAAACCCAGCCGTCGCTTGCGTGGAACAGCTGCTCGAAATAGTGCATGCGCTTGGCATCGTAGTCGAGCAGCTGAAATGTCACCCGCACCGGGTCGCCCGCATGGAGCTCGCGCAAATAACGCACATGCACCTCGGCGGTGTAGCAGGAATGCCTGCGCGTCTTGACGTAATCGAGGCCGCAGCCGATGAGCTCGAAAGCCTCGTCCACGGCGCGGTCGAACAGTATGTTGTAATAGGCCATATTGAGGTGACCGTTGTAGTCGATCCAGCCAGCTTCGACCCGCATCAGCGAGGAGACAAAGGGGGCGAAGAATACAGGTTCGAGATCGCAACGCTCGAGCATGTGCGGACCTTACGATGCGCCGCGCGGCATCGTCCATGCAGGAGTGGACTTGCGAAACTACGATCTTCAAGCGCACCTGCTGTCGCCAGGATGACGGCGGGAGAAACTCCGGTATGCCGCCCATGATCAATTTCAGTTGGCTGCCGCCGATCTTCGCGCAGGCCTCCGAGCGGCTCAGCCTTGGCCAGCTTGCCGGGAGCGCGACGGTCTGCCTCGCGGTGACGGGCTTGAGCCGCTCCGGCAAGACCGTGTTCGCGACGAGCCTGATCCACAATCTCTTGAGCTGCGCGCACAATCCCAACCGCATGCCGCTGCTCGGCGTCGTCGGCGAGCGGCGGCTGATCGCGGCGACCATCGCGGGCGCGAGCGCCCACCGACTGCCGTCGTTTCCCTATCGCGACAATATCGAGAAGATGGCGCTCCCGGACTGGCCGGCGCCGACCGAGGGTATGAGCGAGATCGGCGTCGAAGTGCGCTTTGCGCCAGCAAGCGCGCTGGGAAGGCTCGTGAGTGAGATCACGGGAAGCCCTGCGAACCTCACCATCCGGATCGTCGACTATCCGGGCGAGTGGCTGCTCGACCTGCCGCTCATGGCGGTGAGTTATGCCGAGTGGTCGCGCGCCACGATACGCTTGCTGCGCAAGGGGGTGCGCGCCGAGATCGCGCGCGACTTTCTCGCGTTGCTCGCGCAGCACCGGCCCGAGGAGGTTGCGCGCGAGGACCTCGCCAAACAGCTGCACGATCGCTATTGCGCCTATCTCCTCGCCGCGCGGGACCGGCATGGCTTGAGCTTTCTCCAGCCCGGGCGCTTTCTCTGCCGGGGAACGCTCGGCGACGTGGCGTTTCTGTGGTTCGGGCCGCTCGCCGTTGGCGACGGCATCGATGCGTTTGCGCCCGGCACGCTCGGCGCGCTGATGGCGGAGCGCTTCGATGTGTACAAGCGGGAGGTGGTGGCGCGCTTCTACGAGGACCACTTCCGGAACTATACCCGGCAGATCGTGCTCGTCGACGTGCTGCGCGCGCTGTTGGCGGGTCGCGATGCCTTCGACGACACGCGGCTCGCGCTCGATGGCATTCTGGAGAGCTTCCGCTACGGCCACGGCGGCATTCTTTCGCGGCTTTTGCTCGGTCCCCGCATCGACAAGGTCTTGTTCGCCGCGACGAAGGCGGATCATGTTCCCGACATCCAGCGCGACCACCTTGCCGCGTTGTTGCGCAACATGGCGGCGTTTCCCGCGCTCGAGGTCAGAAGCAGCAGCGCGCAACTCGACGTGACGGCGCTCGCCTCGGTGATCTCGACCGCGGAGGAGAGCCAGGAAATCGACGGGCAGCGCGTGCAGGTGGTGGTCGGTCGCCCGGTGGGCAGCAATAAGCAGTCGAAATTTTTCGTCGGCAACGTTCCAATCCGGCCGCCGCGCGCCGATGCCTGGGGGTCACCCTTTCTCAACGTGCCGGTGTTCGAGCCGCCCGCCATCGACCCCGCGCCGGTCGACGGCATTGCCCATATCAACCTCGACCTGGCGCTCGAATTTCTACTCGGGGACCGCTTGCGATGAGCGATCAAAGCGAACACGGCGCGGCGCTCAGTGCCCGCGTGATCGAAGTCGAGGCGGCCGACGCCGCCGCGCCGCCACGCCCGCTCGCGCCACAAATCATCCCGACCCAGCGCACCGAGCCCATTACACCGAGCGAGCCGGCGCTCCCCGCGCTCGCGGGCGCGGCGCCGCGCCGACGTGATCGGGTCATGAGCTTCGGCGTTGCGGGCGTGGCCTTGCTCTTGTTGGGTTGGCTGTCGGTCGACGCTGTCGGCTGGATCGTCGCCGCATTCGAACAGAGCGCGGCACTGGGCGTGCTCGCCGCAACGGCGGTCGCGGCGGGCGTGGCGGGCGGCGGCGCGATCATCGCGCGCGAATTGGGAAGCCTCCTGCGGCTCAGAAACGTCGAGGCGATCCACCGCCGGCTCGCGGATGGCCGCTTGTTGCCGATGGAAGGCCGAAAGGCGATCGCCGACGTGCTTGCCGTCGTCCCGCGCGAACGCGAGATCGAAGCCGCGATCGAAACCTTCCAGCGGCAGGCCAAGCTTCATCACGCCACCGCGCAGCAGATCGAGATTCTCTCGCGCACGGTCATGAAGCCGCTCGATCGCCGCGCCGAGGCGCATGTGCGCACCGCCGTGCTGCGCGCCTTCGGCATCACGGCAATCAGTCCCACCGGCTTGACCGACGCGGTTTTCTTTCTTGCCTGCGGCATACGCATGGTGCGCGCCATTGCCGCCTCGTATGGACACCGGCCGACCGCCGCCACAACCGTCCATCTCTTGCGGCGGCTGGTGATCGAGGCCGGCAAGCTAGGCGCCGTCGACATCGCCAGCTCCTCGCTCGTGCAGCATCTCGGCGGCGCGCTGACCGAGCGGTTGGCGACCAGCGCCGCCGACGCGCTCTACGCCGCCTACCGCATGGCGCGGCTCGGTATCATTGTGATGGATCTGTGCCGTCCGATCCCGTTCCGGGATGACGAGGCGCCCAGCGTGACGACGCTCGTCGCCAATGTGCTGCGGCGCCGCTCGGACGCTCGGCCGGAGTAAGCCTCCGCCGCGCTTCGTGTGTCCTGCTTTAACTGTTGCGGCGAAAACACGTCGCCTTCACGGCTCTTTGATCGAACGCAGGCCTTGCAACTTTTTGTCTGCAACCGAGTTAGTAGGGTGGGACGTGATGACAGGGGATCACCCATGACGATCGCTCTCACCCACGCAAAATCCACCGCCGCAGCGTCTGCGCGGACGGCGGCGCGCGATGGTTCCTTCGACGGTGCAGCATCGGATGAAGCGTTGATCAGGCGGATCGCTGCCGGAGATCAGCTCGCGATGCGCACGCTGTTTGCACGCCATCGCATACCATTATACCGCTGGCTGTTGCGCATCGTGCGCGACGAGACGACGGCAGAAGACCTCTTGAGCGACGTGTTTCTCGACGTCTGGCGTCAGGCGGCCTCGTTCAAGGGCCGCGCTTCGGTTTCCACCTGGCTGCTTGCGATCGCCCGCTACAAGGCGTTGTCGGCCCGGCGGGCTCGCAGCGATGCGGAACTGGATGCCCGCATCGCCGCAACCGTCGCCGATCCCGCGGACGATCCGGAAGCTGCGCTGGCGAAGAAGAACCGCAGCCAAGTGCTGCGCGACTCTTTGGCCGGCCTCTCGCCGGAGCATGGCGAGGTGATCGACCTCGTCTACTATCACGGCAAGTCGGTCAAGGAGGTCGCCGACATCGTCGGCGTCGGCGAGGCCACGGTGAAAACGCGCATGTTCTACGCGCGGCGCAAGCTCGCGAGCTTGGTGGCCGCGGCGTAGGGGCTTAGCCCTACCGCGTCACAGCCACGAGTGCGCTGACGGCGCTCATGCCCTCTGCCCGCAGGGGAGAGGGCCACTCTCTCTGTTGCAACATGCACGAGCGGGTGAGGGGCGGATTCAGCAGCATTGCCGGTCACCCCTCAGCCCTCCCCCAATGGGGCCCAATGGGGGGGCCCACCGACTTGGCCGCACGTTCATGCATGATCCGGGCCGCTGCTTTCACGGAACGCACGGGTGCAATGCATCCGCGCCGGTAAGTGCGTTGGCGGCGCCGTTGCGGTAACATCGTGACGCGAGTTGGTACGTGAGTTGGCGATGGCACTGGCGCAACAAAAGCCCGATCCGATGGCGCGCCGCGATCCCGCGGCGGTCAAGGCGGTCATCGCCGCGCTCGCGGCAAAATTCGGCAACCGCCTCGTCACCTCACAGGCGGTGCGCGAGCAGCACGCCAACACCACAACTTGGATCGCGAACGAGCCGCCCGACGCGGTGGTTTTTCCGCGAGCGACGTCCGACGTGCAGGACATCGTGCGCATCTGCGCCGAGCGTCGCGTGCCGGTCATTCCTTTCGGAACCGGCACCTCGCTCGAGGGCCACGTCAATGCGCCCTACGGTGGCGTCTCGATCGATTTCCGCGACATGAATCGCGTGCTGGCGGTGAACTCGCAGGACCTCGACTGCGTGGTCGAGCCGGGGATCACGCGCAAGCAGCTCAACGAGCACCTGCGCGACCAAGGCCTGTTCTTTCCGATCGATCCCGGCGCCGATGCTTCCCTCGGCGGTATGGCAGCCACGCGCTGCTCCGGCACCAATGCCGTGCGTTACGGCACGATGAAGGACAACGTGCTCGCGCTCAAAGTCGTGCTGGCAAACGGCGAGGTGATGACCACCGCGCGGCGCGCCAAGAAGTCGTCGGCCGGCTACGATCTCACGCGGCTGATCATCGGCGCGGAAGGCACGCTCGGCGTCATCACCGAGCTCACGCTAAAACTATCCGGCATTCCCGAGGCGATTTCGGCCGGCGTGTGTCCGTTCCCCTCGCTCGAGGCGGCATGCGATGCTGCGATTGCGACGATCCAGTTCGGCGTGCCAGTGGCGCGCATCGAGCTGCTCGATGAGCTGCAGGTGAAGGCAACCAACCTCTATTCGAAGCTCACATTGCCGGAAGTGCCGATGCTGTTCGTCGAGTTTCATGGCTCGCCAGCGGGTGTCGCCGAGCAGGCCGAGCGTTTCGGCGAGATCGCGCGCGATCTCGGCGGTGGCCCGTTCGAATGGGCGACCAAGCCCGAGGACCGCTCGCGCCTGTGGCAGGCGCGCCACGATGCCTACTGGGCGGCCCGCGCCTTGCGCCCCGGCACGCAGGCGCTCGCGACCGATGTGTGCGTCCCGATCTCGCGGCTGGCGGAGTGTGTCACCGCAACGCAACGCGACATCGCCGAACTCGGCCTCGTCGCACCCATTCTCGGCCATGTCGGCGACGGAAATTTCCACCTCAGCTTGCTGGTCGACATGGCCGACGAGGCGGAAGTCACGCGGGCCAAAGCCTTGTGCGAGCGGCTGGTCGAGCGCGCGCTCGCCATGGACGGCACTTGTACCGGCGAGCATGGGGTTGGGCAGGGCAAGATGAAATATCTCGCGGGCGAACTGGGCGCCCCGGCACTCGCGGCCATGGCGGCCATCAAGCGCGCGCTCGATCCCGACGACATCATGAATCCGGGAAAGATCGTGGCGCTGACGTGAGCCGCTCGGCGTGCTTGGTCCTTAACGCGGCCCGCCCCCAGCCGGCGCAGCTCGCAAACTTTCCCCTAAGCCATTGGCGGCCGACATAGATTTGCCGTCAACGCGCCCGATATTACCGCCTCCCCGCTGGGGGCGCAGCGGAGCAGGGAATGGGGACCGTCGTCGCCGGCGCATGGCCGGCAACATAAATCGCGCTCAACGCATTGCTGATCGGGCGTTAAGGCCCGCGCACACCGCCCGGTGCGAGGGTCGAGACCCGGGGTGGAGACGGCGTGCAGACGACGCTGCTCGGTGTCGCGATTGCCATCATTCTGGCGCTGGTGACGGCGCTGGTTGGCCCGCTTTTCATCGATTGGAACAGCTACCGCGGCGAGTTCGAGGCGAGAGCCAGCCGCCTGACCGGGCTCGACTTCCACGTCACCGGCGCGATCGATGCTCGCCTCCTGCCGACCCCCACTGTCACCTTGCAAGGGGTCGAGTTCGGCCGTCCGGACGAAGGCAGCACGGTACGCGCGCGGCTGTTGCGCATCGAGTTCGCGCTGGGTGCGTTTGCGCGTGGCGAATGGCGCATTGCCGATGCCCGGCTCGAAGGCGCCGAATTCTCGGCCGGGCTCGATGAGGCCGGCCGCCTCGCCTGGCCTCTTCCCAAGCTCGGCTTCGACCTCGAAGCGGTGTCGATCGCGCGGCTACAGATTAAGGACGCGCGCGCGAACCTCGCCGATGCTGCAAGCGACAGTCGGCTCGTGCTGGAGAAGCTCGACTTTAGCGGCGAATTGCGTTCGCTCGCGGGGCCGGTCAAAGGCGAGGGTTCTTTCGTCATCGCCGGGCAACGCTACCCTTATCGCATCGCGAGCAGCCGCATTGGCGACGACGCCGGCACCAAGCTGCACCTCGCGATCGCTCCGACCGATCAGCCGCTCGCTGCCGAAGCCGATCTCTCGATTTCGATCGAGCGCGGCGTGCCGCGGTTCGACGGCAATGTTCAGTTCGTTCGCGCGGTCGGCCGCGCGCCGGCCGGCGCTGGCTCGCTCATCCTCGAGCCGTGGCGCGTGACCAGCCGCGTCAAGGGAGATAGCGCCGCGGCGGTTTTCGAGCAGATCGAATTCCAATACGGCCCGGACGACCGGGCGATCAGGCTCAAGGGCGGCGCTGATCTGCGTCTGGGGCGACAGCCCGAGTTCAATGGCACGCTGTCGTCACCGCAGATCGATCTCGACCGCGTCCTGGCGCTGCCCGAGACCCGGCGTCCGCTCGATGCTGTCAGAGCGCTCGCCGAATCCCTGCTTGCGGCCTCGCGGTTTCCCATTCCCGCGGCGTTGAACCTGAGCGCCGAGAGCGTGACGCTTGGCGGCGCAACGCTGGTGCGTCTCGCTGCCGATGTCAAAGCCGACGCCCATGGCGTCGAGATCAAGGGGCTGGAGTTGCGCGCGCCAGGCATGAGCCAGCTGCGGCTGAGCGGCCATCTCGGTGCGGCGGGGAGCGGCGTACAATTCGCGGGATCGGCCAAGCTCGAGGCCAACGATCCGCGCGCGTTCGCCGCTTGGTTGGGCGAACGCAGCGATGAGCAATCCGCACCCGCCGCTCCGCTGCGCTTCGCCGGCGACCTAGCGGTCAGCGCCGAAGCCATCACGATCGAGCAACTGAAGCTCGACGTCGACCGCATGACGGTTGCCGGCCGCCTGGCCTATACCTGGGCGCGTGATGACGGGCCGGCGCGGCTCGAGGCCGCGCTGACCGCGCCTGAAATCGATTTCGACCGCGTCCAGGCCGTTGCCAAGGCGGTGCTCGGGGATACCGCGTTCGACTGGCCGCGTGAGGGCGCGCTTTCGCTGAAAATTGCGCGCGCGGTCGTCGCCGGCGTCGAGGCGAAACAGGCTGAGGTCGAGGTGCGCGGCGACGCGAGTGGCTTCGAGATCGCGCGCCTCGCCGTCTCTGACTTCGGCGGCGCAAAGCTGGCGGTCAAAGGGCGGATCGATGCCGCGGCGCGCTCGTCACGCGGCGCGCTCACGCTCGACGTCGACGCGCGGGCGCTGGACGGCGTGGTAGCGCTGGTGGAGAAAATCGCTCCGGCGGCGGGCGAACAGCTGCGCCGCTCGGCGGCGCGTCTGACGCCGCTCACGCTGCGCGCCGCGCTTGGTGTCGACCCGGCCGCGGCGGGCAACACCGCCGCGAAAGTCAAGGTCGATGGCCGTGCCGGCACATTGCGCCTGCAAGCCGAGGCGAGCGCGGTAGGTGATACCGTCACGCGCGGCATCCTCGCGGCGCTCGCAGCCGCCAAATTGGATCTCAGCGCCCGGTTGGATGGCGACGACGGCGCAGCGCTGATCGAACTCGCCGGGCTCGATCGTTTCCTCACGGCCGACAAGCGGCCGGCGCGGCTTACGGTTGCGGCGAAAGGACCGCTCGACGGCGATCTGGCTGTTGAAGCCCAATTCGCGGCCGGCGCAACCAATATAGCAGGCAACGGCACCGTCCGCGTTGGCGACCGTGCAAGCGCGGCCGCCGAACTCAATCTCAAGCTCACCAACGCAAACCTCCGCGTGCCGCGATCGGCGCCGGCGAGCCGTCCTGCCGAGCAGTTGCCGGCGTCGCTCACCGTGCGGCTCGCTTTGCGCGAAGGAATGCTGCAGCTCACCGACGTGACGGGAACGGTTGCCGGCGCAAGCGTGCGCGGGCGCCTTGCGCTCGGCCTGCAACAACAACCGATCACGATCGACGGCGAGCTCGAGGTGGGCGCGCTCGATCTGCCGGCCGCGATCGGCGCGGCGATCGGGATGCCGGCGCAGGGCGAAAGCACGGTCGCGAGCGGTGCCAGTAATGCATCGGCGCTTTGGCCGGCCGAGCCGTTCGAGCAGCCACTGCCGTCCCTTAGCGGCCAAGTCGCCGTCAAAGCGGCGCGTGTCGCGCTCACGCCCAAGCTTTCCGCGCGTGATGTGCGCGGCGCGGTCCATTTCGGTCAAGCGCAGCTGGCGTTGCAGGATATCGACGGCAGCATTGCCGGGGGGCGGGTGAGCGCCGAGCTGACACTTCTGCGCCGCGCCGATGGGCTTAGCGCACGTGCGCGCATGCGCCTCGTCGGCGCCGATGCCGCCGAACTGCTTCCCGGCGATGGATCGCTGTCGGGCCGCCTGACCCTCGATGTCACCGCCGAGGGAGCGGGGATGAGTCCGATCGCACTCATGGGCTCGCTTGCCGGGAGCGGCAGTTTCACCCTCGAAAAGGCGGGCCTGCTGCGGCTCGACCCGGCGGCGTTCGACAACGTCGTCCGTGCGGTCGATCAAGGCTTGCCCATCGAGGCAATCAGGATACGAGACCGCGTCGATGCGGCGCTCGCGCGCGGGAGCCTCGGCATTGCCTCCGCCGAGGGTGCGATCACCATCAGTGACGGCCAGGCGCGGTTGAGCAATGCGACGGTGCGCGCGCAACGCGCCGATCTTGCCGCGAACGGGAGCGTCAATCTGACCGACGGCGCGCTGGACGCGCGGCTCACTTTGTTCGGAGCCGGCGGTGCGGCGGGTGCAGCCGATACCCGGCCGGAAATTGGCATCGTGCTGAGGGGGCCGATCGATACCCCCAAGCGCACGATCGACGTTGCCGCGCTCGCGAGCTGGCTCGCGCTGCGCGCAGTCGAGCAGCAGTCTAAGAAATTGGACGTGCTCGAGGGGCGCGCGCCCATGCCGCCGGCGCAACCTGCGGCCACTACGCCGAGCGTGGGCGATCCGGCTGCGGCAAAGGCGCCAAGCGCTGCCAAGCCGAAACCTGCGACCCCGCCGCCGGCGGCCGAACGGCTTTCGCCGCTGCCGCCGCCGATCGACGTCCATCCAGCGCCGACGCCGCGCGCGCCGCGCGCGCAGTCCGGAGCGGCGGCGCCGGCGCCGAGCCAAGCGCAGAGCCCGCCGCCCGCGCCCGCGCGGCCGCGCACGCTGTTCGATATGTTGTTCGGAAATTAGCGCGGCGGAGCGCGCACGCTCCTACGCGCTCGAAGCGGCACGGACCGCCATCACCTCACGCGGTGTGTCACGCCCGGCTTTGTGGTCCGACAGCTGGTTGCGATAAAAGTCGAGCACGAACAGGCGAATGGCGGACGACAGATTGCCGTGTTGCCGCTCCGAGTCGATCGCGGCGACCAAGTCCGACAAGGTCATGTCGCGTCCGTTGGCAATCTCTTTTAGCCCCTTCCAGAACGCATCCTCGAGGCTGACGCTGGTCTTGTGGCCGGCAATGACGATGGAGCGTTTGACGACCGGAGATTTCATCGCTCGTCTCCCGTTTCGATCCGGTGGCCATCGAGGTCGCGGCGGGCTTTGACGTCGCGGTCGGCTTCGAGTTCGCGCTCGGCTTTGCTGCGTCCGTACCGCAGTCGATTGGCAGATGCTGTTTTTTCAGCGAGCCGCCGCTCGGCCTTTATGCGCGCCCTGCGAAAGCTAACAATCTCGCCCATCCCGCACCCGATGAGCCGCTCCGGGGTGATCCCCTCGCCCGTGGCTTCGGCGGCAAATGCGCCCATAGCGTGGCGGCGGGCCGGCGTGTGAGTTCCCGCCCGACCGAGCCGGACAGTAAAAATCTCGAGGTATGGACGCTTCGACAGGCACCTTTTAGAGCAAACGCAGAAGTTCGCAAGTAGTCACCGAGGCACTCCAAATATCCATCATTTACGGTCGCATCTATATTCGGGATCGCGGCGATTTTCTCCGGTTTTTACAAGTAATCAGGAACGAAATTGCAAAAATTCGTTATGAAATATTTGGAATCCGCGATTGGCAAGGCGGAGAAAGTCGTACGGCTAGATTGGCGCGATGAACGGCCACGCTCCTCACAAAAGATTTACCGGCGGCGACGGCCGGGCGCCGCTTCGCGCGCCTTGGGAGCGCTTTCTCGTCAGAATGGGCGCGCCCTATTTTTTGCGGAAGCGGTCGAGCTGTACGACCTCGCCAGTGGCGGGCTTCTCAGCCTCTGGATGTGACGTCGTCTTCGCAGGCTCGGTATTGGCGGCAACCGGCACCGGCGCGATCGTCGGCGCGATGGCCTTGTGCTCGGAGGGCGCTCGTATCGACTCGCTCG